>Ga0228535_1000549_pt1 | contig 99361 bp, 96 predicted proteins | sample SJ1metagenome_FD_168457 | JGI IMG/M metagenome (GOLD analysis project Ga0228535, IMG submission 168457) | Enriched culture of PCE-dechlorinating microbial communities from Ithaca, New York, USA - SJ1 | ecosystem: Engineered > Modeled > Simulated communities (microbial... > Unclassified | place... | reverse complement strand
CGCTGCGGCTGCACAGCTCGTTGAACAATCGTCCCCCGGCACCGGAAGCCTGGCTGCACTGAGCAGAGATCTAGTAGCGGAACTCTAACTCTGGGTGTGGTACAAACTTCGGGGGCAGGTCACCAGCTCCCTGAATTTCATCAATCGAATTGTTTTTCCAGACACTCGACACAATTTCTCAAAATATCTTTTCTGCGAAATGGTAGTCAATTCCGCGCCTTTTGCTTCACAGAAATACCAATCACTGCCATCTGGCAGGTAAACGAATAAATCTGGGCATTGGATGTTCCCGAACCCATATTGCTTCCGATTGATTATCAAATCGTACACCTCTGCGGTTATTTGCCCTGAAGAAGCGAACTCTTTCAATATACCGTATTTTCGCTTTTGGATTTTGAACTGATATTTCTCGACGAGGCTCAAGTACCCAGTACTCTGGAAAATTAGGACGGCTGATAGCCATTCGAAAAAATGACGGTTCGGCTGCTTCGCAGTGATACGGAAGTCGTCCTCATCAAATATCTGAGGATACTGTTGATACCATTCATTTAGAAGCTCGCGTTTTTTGAATCGGTCACGCTGTCTTTTACTATAAAAGAAGGTGTTTTCCACTATAGCAGACATTCAACTCGCTCCTTCGCAATCACGACTATTATCCGTTAATGGGGGTCTGGCATGATTAGCTGAAACATGATCCCTCGCACCGTTATGCTGAATCCGCAAAAAAAGCCCGGTACACGAGTGCCTTTTCTCCTGTATCGGGCTTTCTGGTCATTATCCGGTCAGCAAAGTTCGCACCTTATGCAGTTGTGTTACTGGGTTGGTTCTCCTCTTTTTGTTCCGTCGTTATACTTCAAAAACGAACTGCTTGAAAATCACTTCTTGCCACCTTTCTTCTTGCCGGCTGACGTGTCGACATCTTCAGGCGGGAATTCATACTCTGAAAGTTGTCTAATCGAATAATACTCCATTGGCTCCTTCGGTTTCATTGCCTCATACTTATCAACCAACAGACGCACAGCCTCTTCCAGTAAGTCATTCACGGGGCGATCAGTATAAACACTCAAGAGTTTCAGCTGCTTGAGTAACTGCTTGTCTAGTCTTGTCGCAAACATTCTTCTTTCCATGGACGAATCTTTAGCAAAAGCGCCTTCAGGGTGCAACAAATATATTGACAAAATAATGTATAGCTATATAAATATATAACAAGTAATACTCTCTGAACCGCAGCACTGGAATATAGCTGAGAATGCCTGAGATCCCTTGTGCGGTGACGCATGAGGCGGAACGTGCGGTCCGAGAGATATCTCAGGCTTTTCTTATTTATGAAAGGGGGTGGGTCATGCAGGTAAGCCTTTGGTATCCAGCTGTAGAACCTTCTTTCCCCCTGGTGGCCGAGCAACCGGTGCGGTGGGGTAATAATGGGAGGCTGCACAGGGCGCAAGATCACAAGGCAGTCGTGGACCTGAGGACTGGGAAGGTCTTCTCGATCGTCTCAAACGACTACCGGTTGATCAGGCATGAGCAAGCAATCGAGAAGGTCGAGAGAATCATCCATGGGCATAGCCGGATGTCGGGCTACGTGGTGGATACAGAATTCTATAACGACGGCGGCAGAATGCGTCGGACATACCGGTTTCCTTCCATATCCATTCAGATCGGCAAGGATGACGATGTCTGCCTTACATTACATCTCTTCAATAGCTACGATCTTACATGGCCCTTCATTGTATTAGTGGGAGCTTTCCGGTTCGTTTGCGCCAACGGGCTCGTCGTCGGAAGAAAATTCTACCAGTTCAGGAGGCGTCATATTTTCCAGTTGGAGGCTGTTGGGTTGGGGACAGAACTCAGCCGTTCGATCAGGCAGTTCAACCAACAGGCTAAAGAATGGAGTGATTGGGCCAAGACCGCCATGACGCTGAAGGTCTACGACAAGGTGATGGGGTTCATGCATTTCGGCTCGAGGGCCGTAGAAGAGATTGAGTATCAACTATGGGGTGGGGTGCCTCCCGCTGAGGAAGGCGCCAAACTCATCACTCTTTGGACGTTCTACAATGTGCTGACTTGGTACATCACGCATCGGGTCAAATCATTGAATAGCCGCGTGGAACAGGAAAACCGGCTCAGAACAGCAACAATATACATGAAATAAGGAGGAGATGTAATTATGGGCGTCACTGTCAGAGAAAAGCTTAAGGGCTCCGGTGAATGGTGGATTTTCATCAACCACAAGGGCAAGAGGAAGGCAAAGAAGATCGGTAAAGACAAAAAAATGGCGTTGGAAGCGGCCCGGAAAATCGAGGCGAAATTGGCCTTGCAGGAGTTCGGGTTTATCAAGGATGAGAAGAAGCCCCCCCTGTTTCGAGACTATTCCACTCTATGGGTCAACACATACGTCAAGACCCTCAGGCGGCCCAATACCTATTCACGCTATTATGACCTGCTGAAGAAGCACGTCGTCCCTGTCTTGGGAAATAAGTCAATCGACGAAATCACACGAGGAGAAGTGAGGGACCTGATACTCCATCTTCGTGGCCTTGGCTATTCAAAAACAATGTGTCAGCTGGTCTTCACGGTTATTAACGGCCCGCTTGCCTATGCGGTCGAGGAAGGGCTCATAAAGGAAAATCCGATTGCAGGTCTCACCCGCCGCCTCGAGATGAAAATTGAAAGGCAGGTTATCGAACCCATGACGGCAGAAGAGGTTGACCTTGTATTGAACTCATGCAGGGAGCATTTCACCGCATATTATCCCTTCTTTCTCTGTGCCTTTCGCACCGGAATGCGCCTCGGAGAGCTCCTGGGACTGTCGTGGGACGACATAGATTGGAACGGCCGCTACATCAATGTGAGACGCTCTTACAAAAAGAAAGTCGTGGGTCCGACAAAAACTGGGCGATCGCGGCGCGTGGATATGTCCAAACAACTTTGTGAAGTCCTGCTGAACCTTATGAGGACTCGAAAGGTTGTCAGGATGACCGGCCAGGAGACTGCGCCGGACTTCGTTTTCCAGAAAGACGGTCAGCCGATGGAACAAGGGTTCATACGCCGGGTCTTCAAGGCGATTCTGAAAAAAGCAGGACTCCGTGAACGCAGAGTGCATGAAGCCCGACATGCTTACGCTTCGCTCCTTCTTAGCCAAGGCGTGAGCCCCGTGTACGTGAAAGAACAGCTCGGGCACTCGGGGATCCAGATCACGGTTGACATTTACGGCCACCTAATTCCTGGCAGCAACCGTGAGGCCGTGAACCTTCTCGACACGCACCAGAATGCAACCCCCGCGCAACCTGCCAAAATTGAAAAGGCGCAACCCATTGGAATCGCGCCTTCTTCTGTCTACATGGAGCCGATGTGGGGATTCGAACCCCAGACCTGCTGATTACGAATCAGAAAAATAACAAATCACTCAAAATCATCATTCATCACTTGTCATTTAATATCAGATAGTTATTCTCTTGACTTCATCACCAGAAACTCCTAGAATCACCCATCAAGTTAGCTATACGTTAGCAATTGGGGCCCGCTGACCCATGACAAAAAAACCTAGTCCGAGAATTCGCGTTCCCAAATTCCAGGGAGTCTACACACGAGAATCCCTTGTTCGCAGACATAAGGGGGCACCGGATAAATGCTTCGACATCTGCTATCGGGATCAGAGAGGAAAGCTTGTCTGGGAAAAGATAGGCTGGATGAGCGAGAAATATACCGCCGCTATGGCATCACAGATCCGTGCTGAGCGGGTGAGGGCTATCAGGCATGGCGAGGATCTCCCCAAGCAAAAACCCAAGGAAGTTACTCTAGGGGAAGTTTGGAAGCGATATGATGAGTGGCTGGATGCCGGAAAAACAAAACCTGCCGATGATCGTGGTAGCTACGACAAGCACATCAAGCCCGTTTTCGAGGATATGCTGCTTTCAAAAATTAGTCCATTTGACCTCGAACGGGTGAAAATAACCCTCCTAAACAAGGGACTGGCGCCCGCTACTGTCAAGCATGTCTTGGTGATTATCCGGCAGCTAATCAACAAGGCCATATCCTGGGGGATGTGGAAAGGTGAGAATCCGATAAAGAAAATCAAACTTCCTGCACTAAACAATAGGCGTGAGCGCTTTCTGACAAAGACTGAGACGGGAAAGCTTTTAAAGGCGCTGCAGGTCATCAGCCCGCTTGTCCACGACATCGCCTTGCTCAGCCTTCATACAGGCATGCGTGCAGGTGAAATTTTTTCGCTGAAATGGAGCCACATAGACATAGAGAATGGGTTCATTCATATAGCCGATCCAAAAAATAAGCGATCGAGAAAGGCTTTCATGACCTCTACGATAAAGGATATGTTTGCATCGTACGAAGTCGGAAAACCCGAAGACTTTGTTTATCGGTCCACGAGAGGAAAGAAGATCAAAGAAGTTAGCCATACATTTGATAGAGTGGTGAAGGATCTTAAGATAAATGAAGGCATCAAGGACCCCCGTCAAAAGGTAGTTTTCCATACCCTGCGCCACACCTTCGCCAGCTGGTTGGCAATCCAGGGTACACCCATTCTGACAATCAAGGAGCTCATGGGACATCAATCCCTGGCCATGACCGAGAGATACAGCCACTTGAGTCCCGACCACAAGAAACAGGCAGTAGAGGGGATTGAGAGCTATTTTGCGGCTGTAGAGACGACTGCAGGTGATGATGTGACCGAGAAACAACAGGGGAGCTAATTCCAATGAAAAAAACAGAATCCAAGAATTCCAAAAGTAAAAAGCAGAAAAAGGAACTCCTGTATACCTTAGCGATGCCGAGCGATTTTCCCGAAGCGTTGAAACCCCTCATCGACAAGGTCGCATTTGAAATTGCAGGAGCCGCAGACGAAAGAAGCAAAATCTTGCAGCACATGGTCGACATACTATATGCGGCTTCAAAAAAAGGTCCACTGGATGACATGAGAACTCTTTTCCCGCGCCTGGTTCCTCTCGGTGATTATAAACTGACATCGAAAGATCATCTCGCTTATCTGGAAGCTGTCAGGTTGATGCTGTTTACCGGAGTGGAAGCTATGCCTGCTTCTTTTCTGATTCCATACATCAGAAAAATTCTTATTAATTCCTTGACGAAAGAGAACCGGGATTTGTGGGCAGAGGTGAAATCGTACGGTAAGAAAGATATATATTCATCTGGTTCTGTCTCAGACATGAAGGACCTCGTGGCTTTGATCCAAGAATTCATGGGAAGAACGTTAGCCAATGAAGAAAGCGGGGTGACAACTATATCAAAAAAAGAACGTAGCGAAAGAATATCCAATCTTACTAGACTTTATGCCTTGTCCCTTGCCTTGTACACAATAGCCCAAATAAACGAGTCGATAAGCAAAGGCGATTTCAGTCAGGACCAAGCAATTTATGCAAAATATCTGCTTCTCGGTGTATTCCTCGGAGAAGCAACGAATCCCTTGCACCTCTTTCACCGCCAGATGCAGGAATCATTCTTCAAAATGGGGGCGTCGGATGCTGTAACCGAAAAACGATGGGCCCCTCTGAACAAACTGAAAGAAGATGCCATGGAAATAGCAGATAACTTATGGAGCGACGAGGAAGAGAATATCATGCATCACAAGATGGCGGAGGAGATCTACGAGTCTCTAAGACAATCCCATGCTGAACTCCGGAGTAAATATATTGAACAGAATGTGTCTTCCAAGAAATGCAAAGGCAAGAACGCAGAGGAAAGACGCGCCGCAGCCGAGCAGCTGACAGATAAATTCTTGATAAAGACGATACGTGACGCGATCGTTCCGGTTGCGGAAAAGTGGGAATCGAAAAAGGGATGCATCCTCGTTTGGGGTAAAAAAGGCGCCAAAACGGAAAAATAATCAAAAAATTTGTCTCGCCCACCAGAAACTCATTCCATACCTATCCTCTCGAAAAAATAGGATAATTGCCCATCTTTACACCCCCAATAATACCCTATCTGTACCCCTGCCCATAGCCTATTAACCATGTTTCGCCAATAATTTCAGTCACTTATATTGCCCTCGAAGCCAAAGCAAAGGGGGTGATTAAGACAATGGACCGGCGATTTCTCACAGCGAAGGAAGTGGCGGATCTTCTACGCACGACTCCTGGTCACTTGGCCAACCAGCGGATGCGCGGAGAGGGCCCCCCCTACTTCAAGTTCGAACGCAAGGTCCTGTACGAAGAGAAGACACTCAACGAATGGCTGGCGCGTCGTGAGGTAAGAACTAACCAACCCACCTAACCCTTATTTAGGAGAATAACATGACAGTACAAAAAGAAAATAATCAGAATGCAGTCGTACCCGAGGTGGAGCAAGCCTCTGCACCTGAGGGTACGAACCCTACCCCTGATAACCAGGGTCAACTTCCTGGTGGGCAAGGTGCTGTCCCGGATCTAGCCGGACTTCGCCTTGCTCATGGTAACAACTTCAGTGTTTCCGGTTATGGGGTGACTCACTCCCCCGCTTTGATTCAGAACCAGAACTTCCTGGCAAGCGAGTCCTGGCTGAATGACTGCCGGAACTCCAGCAGGGACGCCTCCGTGCTCATCCGGGAGGGTCTGGAACATGTCAAGATGGAGTTCGCCGACCTGAACTCCCTCATGTCCCTTGCACGAAGGGATGAGGCGGATCGTGGCATCAGAATCGGCGAGCTTGCCAACGAGCTCAAGAAGCAAGTTCGGCGTAGCGGCAACCAGTGGAGTACCTGGGCTGCCGAGAACCTTCCTTTCATGAGCACGAGGACTCGGCAGAATTATCAGCTGCTGGCTGTCCGAACGGATTGTCATCGGTTCAAGCAGCTCGGTATGGAACGACTGCTTGTCCTTTGTTCCGTTACAGGTGAGCGGGTTGGCAAGGTGGAGGATCCCATCGGGCTCTTCCTGCAGCAGCACAACATCCAGTTCAACCCGACGGAGGAATTCGACCTGGTCGAGTTCACCCGGCAGGTGGATGCTGCCGTGAACATGCAGAAGCTGCTTGATAAGGGGTTGAACAACGCCGACCCCGATCTCGTCAGGGCGGCTACCCTGAACGAGGGTAAATTCGAGCAGTCCTTGGTCCATGAGCTCAATACCCTGAACCGCTGCGGCGGGGATATCAACGCCCGCCTTCGCGAACTGTCGCTCCCGGAGAGCAATCGCAGGGAAACCGGGATTAGCAGAAAAACGAGAGATTTCAACACCTTCTCAGCTCGGCTGGTGGACACGGTCGACTACATCATCAAGCACGATGACGAAATCGACCGGATCGAAGCGCAGATCCTGAGGGATCTCATCACGAAACTCCGGACCCTCGAGAATATGCTCGGGGCAACGCAGCGGCAAGCTGCATAACCTCAAACGGGGACCCTTCGCCCACGCGGCGGGGGGTCCCCTCTCTATCAAGGAGGAGTTTTCCATGAAACTGTACCATGCATCACTGTTCCTGGACGTCTTGAAAAAATACCATGCGCTGTTCGGGGAGAAGAGCAACGTGCTCCTGTCGCTTGCCGACGAGAGCAAGGAGTGGCGGGCGTTTCTCATCGATTGCCGCCACATGATCAAGAGCCTCATTGCCGATTCCGGGGCTTTTTCTGTGGCGAACGGCACCTCTGACCTGACCATGGCCCAGGTCATCTCCCACCTGAAACTGTGGGGTCACTACTATGACATATATTTCAACTTCGATACCGATTTCAGTGAGGGCGGATTTGAGAATAACTTTGACAATCAGACCAGGATGGAACGGGCAGGACTGAAGCCTGTCCCCGTCATCCACAACTTCTTCGACGAGGAGATCGATCACTACATCCAATCAGGGAAATACGAATGGCTGGCTCTCGGTTCCAGGCAGAGCTCTAGATTTGAGAATATCGAGCATGCCGTTCGTCGGATCAAACAAGGTAACCCCAACATCAAGATCCATTGGTTCGGCGGCAGTCGGTATGAGTGGCTGGTCCAGCTGCCCATAGCCGCATGCGATACGACATCATGGGCACAAGCTAGCGCATACGGCATCATAAAATATTGGAATCCGCATAATCCGGAACTGGACAAAACGGATTACATCTATGTCGGCGGCAGGATCAGGGACTTGGACCCCAGCCTGCACCACTTCGTGACCTACCGCTACAGGAAGGATCTCGAGGAGTATCTGCAGGTCAATTTCGGGTTCAGCTACATGGATCTCTGCGGGTACGACGACAAGTTCAACATGCAACTGGTCAACATGAAGTACTACACGGACCTGGAGAAGAGGGTCAACGATGAGCGCCTGAAGCGGGGCATCCCTCTGGAGTAAAAAGCGCAGGCGCCTGCGTTTTTTGAGTTTGAAACAAATCAAATTATGAGGAGAAATAATATGAAAAATCAGAAAAAAACTATTCGTGTTGGTACATTACTCGACAATCCGGATGTCGAGGAATTCATCGAACATCAGGAGAATAATCTCAAGTCCTTAGATGCGATGTGTCAACGGCAAGACATTGATACATGCACGAGGGACATCATTTTCAACATCATCTGGGTTCTATCCCAACCTGATTTCGCAATGATGATAGAGAATCGATTTTGGAATAGCGGATCTGTTAATCAAATATTCCTGAATGAAGACGGCGGATATGTTTTTGAGATTAAGAAGATTACAAAAGATATTGCTGATGCCTTAAAACAGTTAGCTGATGCAGACATTATCAAACCAATCCGCTAATACTTAGCACTCAGCATAGGTTAACTATTTGACTAGGGGACCATGTACTCGACGCATGGTCCCCATTTCATTTGATGAAGTGCTCAGAAACAGTCGCGCTCCGATCTGTCTTGGTTGCCAGAATAAATTATAAATATCTAACTTGGAGGACAACACCATGAAAAATAATTGCGATCAAGAAATAGTTCAACTCAACCTCAGCTTGCCCAGGCATGACAGGGACATGCTCCGCAAGATAGCCGGCAAGCGCATGATGGACGACCCCAGCAAGGTGGAGAGCGCAGCTTCGATCGGGTCGGAGATTATTCGAAAGTATCTCGATGAGCAGGAGCACAGAGCAAGTAAGGAAAGGAAGGAGGAATAGCCATGAATAATCATGTACTTATCACTGACAAGGAGCAATTTCTTATACAGGCAACCGATTTTTTTAATCTTCTGTTTGAGCCTGCATTAGAGCAAATGCTGGGGGAGATCGAACTAAGACTATTCGCGCAAGATGGTAAAGTTACGCAGCGCTTCTTCAATTCCGAAACGATGGCAGCCGGGGAAGCCTACGAATATTGCCGTCAGGGAATGAAAGTCTGCTTTGGTGTGAATTTGCGTATCGAGAAGGAAGGCAAGAAGGGTGGCAAGAAGCAGAATGTCCGATGGGTCAGCGCCTTCCATGCTGAAATCGACTACGGGACATTGGGACACGATGCTGTAAGCAAGCATGCAACGCGTGAGTCTGCCTTTGACGCCATCCATGCATTCCCGCTGGAGCCAACCATTGTCGTCCATTCGGGTGGCGGTTTTCACTGTTACTGGGTTCTCTTCAACCCGCTAAATGTAAAAGAGGTAGGGCTAGAAAGGATAGAATCCGTTAACAAAGCATTGAGTGTCATCCTGGGCGGAGATTCGGCAACCGACATATCTAGAGTCTTGCGGGTACCAGGGACGTTCAACATGAAAATTCCAGAAAATCCCCGTCCTGTAACCATCGAATCATGCTCTGGCAGAAAGTATCAGTATGAGGATTTCATGCATTTGATAAGAGATGAACGTTGCGATGAGGTGTCATCAAAGCAGACTGTAGCAATGCCATGGCCAACAGCAACGAACCCCATAGACGCCGATTCACTGCCTATCTCCGAGAAGATCAAATCCCTCATCAAGCAAGGGAATAGAGGTAAATACGTCTCGCGAAGTCATGCCGATTTTGCCGTTATCACTACTCTCATCCATAAGGGCATGTCCGATTCTGAAATCCGGCAAGTCTTTCTACAGTATCCAATCGGCGAGAAATACAGGCAGCATAAAGCCCCCGACCAGTACCTTAAGCATTCGATCGATAAGGCAAAGAAACTGAGTAATCTGACGCCGGATGAGTTGACAGACCCCCTGTTCGTCTCGGAATCCCTCAGCAAGACAGAGAGGGGATACCAGCTGGATGCTGTCAAGTTTGAGGAATATATCATCAGGAAGTATGACGTCAAATACCTGGATAAGGAGACCATGTTCTTCCAGTACAACGGAAAGTGTTATGCTCCCTTGACCGAAAATGCCCTGAACTTCATCTGTCAACGTGAGCTCGGCATTCATCGAATGCTTTTCCCAAACAACATGCTGAAGCAGCTTATCCATTTTGCAAAGGGTGACGCCCTCATGGACAGCTCCATCTCAAGCCGGGACCACATCAGCTACCTGACCCTCCAAAACGGTCTTTATAAAGTTGATACCGGGGAGTTGCTGCCGCACACTCCGAGTATCTTCACGACGAACCTTCTACCCTACAATTATGACCCTCAGGCAACCAGCCCTCGCTTCATGCAGTTCCTCGACGAAGTATTCCTTGGAGACAAGGAAAAGATCCAGTTCATCCAGGAAGCGGTGGGGTACACCTTCCACAAATCCATTCCCACAGCCGCCATGTTCTTCCTAGTCGGTGGCGGGAGCAATGGAAAATCCGTTTTCATCAACACCATATCGAGCCTGGTCGGTGAGGACAACTTCTCCAACATCAGCTTCAGCTCCCTGTCGGATGAGCGCTACATTTTGAAGCTCTACCAGAAAATGATTAACATCACCGGTGAAACCCCTCAATCAAAGAGGCTGAATACGGATACAATCAAAGCTGTGGTTGGAGGGGATTGGGTAACAGGGCGAGAGCTATACAAGGAACCCATGACATTTAGACCCTACGCAAAGCACTTTCTCGCCATGAACAAGGCGCCCATGATTGAGGACACCTCCCACGGAATGTGGAGACGGATATGGATAGTGGAGTTCCCCAGGCGATTCGAAGAACACGAGATGGACAGGGAGCTGGAGGACAAGCTGAGAAATGAGCTCTCCGGAATCTTCAACTGGGCTCTTGAGGGCTACAGGAGACTCAAAGGCAGGAGATTCTCCTTCCCTGAAAGCGATGCAATGAAGATCTCAAAGAGCGAATACCGAAACGACATGGACAGCATCAGGGACTATGCGAGCAAGTATCTGCACCGTTCTGATAGCAGGGAGGACAGGCTCATATTCAAGGACGTGTATGATTCGTACGTTGCCTTCTGTCAAAATGAAGGGAAGAAGGAAATCGAAGCAAAGAAAGATTTTGGAAAGAGACTTCAGGATATGCACTACAAGGTGAATGAATCTACGAGAGACGCCAACAAGAAGTGTGTATTTAATGTCCGGTGGGCAAAGGAATAGCAGGATATGCGCTTTAAGTCATCCAGGATGTTCTCCCCTTTCCCCAAAAGTAAAAAAGAAAATAATACCTGCTGGTACTTGTTGCTTAGGAAAATTAGAAAATACTTAGAAATTCGAGGGTTCAGTTAATGGGATAACCGGAATCATCATGTAGGTTTATAAGAAGGATTAACTGAATTAACTCATTTTCCAACAAAATAAAATACAAGTAATAATAGATATAAATATAAGGAAGTAAATAAGGTTGAAATATCGGTTAATTTTCTAATCTTTGCTGGAAGCCGTTATTCTAATTCCGTTTATTAATATTCACTCATGGGAATCAGTTAATCAATTTCTAATCCCCCTATTACCCAGGCAATTATGGTCATTCTGTTCCACCAGCAGGTGTATATATTTTTTCTTTCTTTTTGGGAAAGGAGGGGAAGTACATTTTACCTGCATGACCTTTTCTAATCGTTCATAAGCGACCAGCATATCATCCATTGCCAATCAGTCTGTTTCCAATCCCTCCGATCTGTACCTCCGCCAGAACAAATATAATGAAGGGATAAGAGCCAGGAATGAGTCTTTCCAGATACATTCCTGAACCAATCTGTATCTGAAGGCAGAATAAATTATAAAGGTCAGAAAAATATCTCAACCAGGAAGGAGGTGACATCGCGGATAGCTGTTTTTAAGTAATCTCCCTCATCAATAGCTAAACATTACTCTAGGAGGATGAATCACATGTATACAAATGTCGGCATTTATGAAACATTCTTGTTATTGGAAGATGGTAAGTTCAGAAGGTCATTTCTCATTGAACTCCATAAGTATCTAAAAGATAAACTGCCAAAAAACCTAGTGGATAAATATCCCAATATTGGCAGCTCCTGCGTCAGCTTTAATGAGCTTCATTTTGAAACATTCTGCATTTCACGAAATATGCATCCGACTGTCGCTCGTGAACTGTTATGTCTGATGTATGGAAATAATTTTAGTTGTGACTGGGATTATTTTGAATACTTGAAAGTAACGGAAGAAGATCCGGAACCACCGAGAGCAGAATATGTGGAAATAGACGGGAGGTGGTGACCATGAAAAAGAGGATCTACAGCAGACCTGTATCTGTGACCCTATCAGAGGACATGTTCCAGCAGATCTACGAGATTGCCGAGAAGGAAGAAATTAGTATGTCCGAGGTCATCAGGGACTCGATTCAGGAGAAGCTAGACAGGACCAATAACAAATACAACTATAAATAGAAAGCCATCTCCCATGCTGCAACAGGAAAGACCACCATGTAGTCCCCATCTGCCGGGGTGGTCTTTCATTCTTTGCTATGGCACTATTACCAAACAATGCGTTAGACTCATCCCAAGAAAAGGTAGAATTAATGCTCAAGAACACTTTTCATCATATACGCGGAATAGGGACCACCACTGAACGAAAGCTCTGGGATGCGGGGATCCTGTCGTGGAAGGATCTTCTCGATAACCAACCTGTCATCCTGTCCAGAAGGAAACGGGAGACCCTGACAGCAGCAATTGAGGAGTCACTGCAACACCTGATAGCAAGAAACCCTCACTACTTTGGCCAGAGACTTCCTTCAAATCAATGCTGGAGGCTCTTCAAAGATTTCAGGGACCGGATTGCCTACCTGGACATAGAAACCACCGGTCTGGAAGGGGAGATCAACACGATTGCTTTGTATGATGGTATTTCCGTCTATACCTATGTTCAGGGTCAGAATCTCGAACGGTTCAAAGATGATATTTACAAATACGATGTCATCTGCACGTACAATGGTAAGTGCTTCGACGTTCCCGTTATCGAATCAGATCTAGGGATAAAGCTGGATCAGGTCCATATTGACCTGCGCTATGTGTTGAAAAGTGTTGGATTCAGCGGAGGCTTGAAGGGTTGTGAGAGAAAAGCGGGGATTGACCGGAATGAACTGACGGGACTGGAAGGTTACCATGCACCGATTCTATGGCAGGAATTCAAGGAAAAGCGGGATGAGAAGGCGCTGGAGACCCTCCTTGCCTACAACTGCCAGGACACCATCAACCTGGAAACGCTGATGGTTATGGCGTACAATCTCAAGCTGTCCTCGACTCCATTTCTCGAAATGCATAGACTGGAGTTACCTCTGATGCCGCCGATACCATACAAAGCAGACCTGGCGACAGTGGACAGGGTTAAGAACATGGGGGGATGGTCGTGGTATTAGACGAAGGGCAATAGATTAACAACAACTATTATCATTCAAAGACTTTTGGCCATCTCATTGCGAGGTGGCTTTATTATTTTATGGAGGAAATGAATATGAGAGAAGCTAAACAGGAAAATCAGAAGCCCCTATTCGGTACCAAGGAATGGGCAAATTACAACATCAATTGCGTAACAGGGTGTAGCCACGATTGCCGCTACTGCTATGCCAAGTCGATGGCCATCCGGTTTGGAAGGAAGACTCTGGATAACTGGAAGGACGAGGAGATCCGCACAGACCAGCTTTCGAAGAGATACATGAAAAGCAAAGACGGGAAGCGGTTCATGTTTCCCAGTACGCACGACATCACACCAGCCAATCTTTCAGCATGCATCCAGAAGCTGACCAACCTCCTTGCACCTAGGAAAGAGGGAGTTATCGTGACCAAACCGCACTTTGATTGCATCAAGGCTCTATGTGATGTCTTTCCCATGTTCAAGGACCAGTTCATCTTCCGCTTCACCATCGGTTCCAGCGATTCCGATACACTGCGATTCTGGGAACCTGGAGCGCCTGACTTCGAAGAGAGACTGGCATCGTTGAAGTATGCTCACTGGAAGGGATATCAAACGAGCATATCCTGTGAACCCATGCTGGACGATAACACACAGAATGTCGTGAAACAGGTGCTGCCCTATGTGACGGAGACTGTCTGGATAGGGAAACCGAATAAGCTGAAGGGGAGATTATCCATGAATGGCCATAACGATGAAGAGACGATGGCAAGGGCAGAGGAGTTGCTGCAGTCCCTTTCAGACCAGTTCATATGGGATCTCTATGACAGGTATAAGGACAATCCGAAGATCAGGTGGAAGGAAAGCATTAAGAAGGTCGTGGGGGATTGATTACAATCACGGAATAAATATCAACCCGTGTTTGCCTTTCCCCAAGGAAAATAAAAATTGTCATCATCTGTTACTAGATGATAATACTCAGGAGCGCGATCTGCCGATTTCGTCACTTGAGTTATAACAGCACAGAATATTTTTATTTTATCCCTTTTGAAACCTTCCCCAACCAAGAAAGATATTAATTTTTCATAGAATTCTCCAGTCAAACAAAAATCATCAACAATAAGAATTTTTTTATCTTTGAACTCGTTAATAGCATTTGGGATATAGATATTCCATCCTTTGCCTACATTAAACTCATAGTAATCCTTTATGCGGGGCATTTCCTTTTCTCCGAACTCCATATAGGAAATGCCAATAATAGCAGGCATATTACGATTAAATTTATTTAATATCAATTCCGCCAATATCGCTCCACGTGAACCAGGTGCTAGAATCAATTCTGGGATGAAATCATTTTTCTTAAGATTGAAGCATGTTGCATCGGCAATTAGTTGTAGCTGTGCCCAAGTAAGTGTTTTCTTCTGTTTTTCTAAACGAGCTGCCTTAACACCATAATATATCGTTAATATTACACCTATTATTGATATCAAACCAAATATGATGTTCAGTGTCATTCAATTCACCTGCTGAAAAGCTAAAAGCAGCCCTTATAATATCCTTCACAAATTGCAGTTCTCATTGCACAGTAATTTTGTAAATTATTTTCCCATACCCACTTCACTCTTTTACATCCTTCGCGCCAACTACAATCAAATTTATTACATTTGGACTCTGGATATGCATCGTTTAAATAACGAATTATTTCACTGGTACAGTCTGTCATTGAAGAATGACTGAAGTTATAATGATCCGGTGCAACGCCAAATTCTATTAGATATTTATTCTCATAGCAGTATGCTAAATCAGGTACTATATAAGGAAATAAAACAACTGGCGTTTTATCTATATATTTCTTAACAATCTTTGCTACTTCTTCTGACAAATAATTTAGCTCTCTTCCTGTTGGTTGAATAAATGAAGAAAAATTTAGCTCACTAACTGTTGGAAGCTTTTTTATTTTATCATAAAACCAATCCATTAATTCTGTCAGTCTATAAAACTCATGATTTCTAACAATAACAACAGCGGGTTGCACCTGCACTACGTCGTTATTAAAAGATATTATTTTATCGATGACAGAAACCGGATTAATAGATCCCTTGTCTACATCATATGGGTTTTCTATCGATAACAGAAATGCAGAAATACCTGCAGACGATGAAGATTTGACTGTACTAGAGTTAACTAAGACACCGTTTGATAAAACATGTACAGTTTCGCCTAGTCGAGAATATACTTTTTCAGCCAACCTGAAAAGGCGGTCTCCCAAAAGGAGTGGCTCACCGCCGGAAAAACGTATCTGTATATTTTCATGTAAAGTTGATCGTATCCAATCTATCAATTTGAGATAATGATCAAATACGTCATCTTCTATATCCGCATTACTCAAATGAGAAGTAATTCTCGAGTTGTAGTGGCAATAAGAACAATGCAAATTACATCTGCTAGTGACTGCAATACTAATACATAAAGTATCCTCTGGGGTCAAATATCCTAAACTATTTAGTTGTACAGAAGGGACAATATTTGTCTCTGATGATGAAGACATTTTATAATACCAGCTCACTTCACTGATATTTCAACCAAAACATGTTTATTACGCACTGCTCTTTTTAATAATGCCTGTTTTAACTTTTCCTCCTTTTTAGGATCATTTAATTCAACTTTAGCCGTAACATTATGTTTGCATACAAGTATTTTCGGATCGTCTTTCATATTTTCACGTACCCCAGTCTTCATTATTTGAATTGATTAAATGAATTTTGCCTAAGCAATTATGCATAATGATTCATAATTGTCAATATTCGGCTGTCATAATTCTAAATATTCATTTAAGGTATTTTCTCTTCATAACTGTACGATGAGATACTTCTAGTAGCGGTAATTATTTAGTTTTCCGTCCTCTCACTCTTTGCTTTTCCTTCATACCATCCACATCATACATGAGCACACCATCCTTCCTCGCTATAGCCAGTTTGTGAACCTTCCTCAAATGGGTCAGATGGACAGACACGGTTGCTTTTGTCGTCTTTGCTTTCTTGGCCATCTGCTCAATGGTCGCTCCATCCAGGAGCATCTCATCGATCTTATCTGCAGTCGTCCCTATTCCATGCCTCAGCCAGTTTCTGTTCTTTAGAGATAACTCATGTGCCTTCTCAGCGTACGCTGTGTCCGCTCTGTCGAGCTTCAATCCGCTGCTCATTGGAATAGAATGCCTCCCTTTTATCTCTTTCGTACATCTTAGCACTTATTTCAGACCGAACAATATAAAAAAGGAGAGGAACGATTATGCTTGTTATACCTCATAAGAAACTCAAATCGCGCGAGGCAACCATGGAGTTCCTGTTAGATCCTGCCCGACTCAAGACCTTTGTCCTAGACCTTCGCGCTTATCTCAAATCAACTCAGCATCAGTTTCATAAAGTGGGATTCGAAAACGACCCCAAGCACTGTGTCCACCGAGGCATGTATGACAGACCTGAAACAGTTCTCTTCAGGAGGTTCAATCACTTTTGCTACGAACAGGGTTTAGACTGGGAAGGCGCTCGCGAGATGGTGGAGCTCATGTTGAATGAACGATTCTTGTGTGAGTGCGAGATTCTGTGGAGGTTAAAGGATGAGCAGGTGGAGGAGAGGTTGTCGTCGAGGTGAGAGTAGGTATGCTTCCCTAGCAGAACAATCTTCAACTCTACCAGAAGGCGGTCCTTGTTAATCCTAACGAATGTAATCCTGTCCATTCATGCCATTTGCAGTTCTCACAGGCATATGGTTTCTTATCCTAATAGAACCCTTTTGCACGAATTATCCACACGGCCTTCTATTTAGTTATGGAATTATGTCACTGCTGTCCAAAATAGCCTGAAACGGGATCAGCGGCCCCTATAAAATCAAGCTTTTTGGACGGGTTCTTTGACATTTCCAAGATCAGGTTGCCCTCTTCTTTTTTGTTTCCATCAGGATGCTGTCCAATTCAGCGCCAGTTGTTCCTGGTGGACCACGACCGGCGGCGGTTCATAGGGCTCATCGATCCAGGCCCACAAGTCCCGGTAGGTAAAGAGGTTGTAACGAAGCATTGCCACCAGGTTCGACAGCGACCATTGGAACTGGGAACGGTGCTTGAGGTACTTCAGCACGAGGATCGCGATCAATGCTGTCCAAATCTGGGTCAAGAGCGCATTGGCTGAAGTTCCCACAAAAGTCTTGATCTTCAGGTTCTGCTTGATCGTCTTGAAAAAGATCTCGATCTGCCAGCGGTCCTTGTAGATGGCCGCAATCGTCGTCGCCCCGAACGCCAGGTGATTGGTCAGCAGCACGATAACCTGCTCGTTGGCTTCGTCCCAGAGCTCGATCCGCCTCAGCTGCTCCGGATACTTCTTGTGAGTGTAGTGCCCCAGCAGCTCGATGATGTCGTCGCGCAGGATATGCCGGTTCTTCGGAATCGCCCGTTCCTCCACGATCCGGTAATGGGCATTGCCCTTCTGGCGGGTTACGAAGAAAACCCCGCCCCGGTTCCAAGTCCAGAAGAGGTCAAAATCGACATAGCCCCGGTCTACCACCACGATCGAGCCGGCCGGAAAGGTCAGCGTGCGGGCAATCCGGACCTCGTGGACCCTGCCGGTCGTGACGCAGGCAAACACGGGCAGATAGCCCTCATGGTCCAGCAGCAGGTGAAGCTTCACAGCCCCCTTGGTCTGCCGGTACTTGGCCCAGTCAAACAGGCCGGCGCACAGTCGGATGAGTGTGGCATCGAGGCTGAAGAGTCGGTTGTGGAACCGGAACGTCCGTTTGCCGAACACCTGCTGCTGGCAACGGCCCAGGATCTGATAAAACAGCTTCTCGTAGAGCTGCCAGGGCCGGTGCTCATTGGCGTAGGCCAGGGTGGAGCGCTTCGGGGTCTTCTGAAGGCCCAGATGCCGCGCCTTGCCGAAGCAACTGGCCAGGCCCCCGCAGATCTCCCGAAGGGAGTGGGCCTGCCCGAGCTGGCAGAACAGCATGGCCACGAACTGGTCCCAACAGTCAAAGCCCTTGGCGCCTCGGTCGGCCCGGGTGGCCTCCACGGCTTCAAAGAACTCGCGTCTAGGAAATAGGTGTAGAATTTGACCGAAAATGCTGCTAAATCGATTCACGAGGGTGCCGCCTTTCAGGGTTCGTTTTCTTGTGGCAAAGAAACGTTTACCTGATTGGGTGCACCCTTTTCAATTGCTAAAACCTATCTTGGACAGATGTGGAATTATGTAATATCTGAATCAGTGCTGCCATTTGAGTGCAAGCAGTTTTATCTTTAATGTTGACATTGATTCTATATCCGTCTCTTAAGATGATCATATCTTTTTCGATTGATGCACTTCTTAGTGCATCGTCGGAGTAGTCGAGACATACCGCACTTAAAGCTACATCGACTGGATCAGCAATGCCGACTTCATCGCCTAAAAAGTGACCAACTGCTTGACCGAATAAGGAGTCCCTGAAAAATCGCTTTCGCCACTGAATATTTCTTTCACTAAGCACTATCACGCCTGACTTACTACTAAAGACGATTATGGGTCTATTGTCTGTTATTTCAAATATTTCGCGTATGTCTTGTCTAACATTATCTGGCGCATCTTTATAAAGGTAAAAATTCTCTCGCGAGCAAAAAAACATTCCACACCACTCCAGATATAATCGAACAATTTCTTCCTGATCGACTGTATTGGATCTTAAGCTTTGACTTAAGTATCGTTGACTCTCTTCGAAGAGATTTCCCATAAAGCAAAACGCTGCACTAATCGCCTGGCCATGCATGTGACCGCTCTCTGCCGCACGCTTAAAATATAATAAGGCTTCTTGCATGCCATTTGAAGGTACGCTGCCATCTGAATACATCATTCCCAGACGAAAACAGGCATCAGACTGTCCATTATCTGCTGCCTTTTTATACCATTTAAACGCCTTTTCGACATCCGAATTTACACCCTCTCCTATCTCATACATATTACCTAACTTATATTGAGCATCAATATCACCATTTGCAGCCATACCTATAAGACTATCTATTCCCTTAAGTATATTTGCCTTAGATACTGACTGAGTATCTACGTGTTTCGCAAATGTATTTATCTGTCCTGGAGTGGGCATGTTGCGTAATCGTTCCCCGCATTCAATACAAAATTTTGCATTTGCAGTATTTTGCACATGGCAGTTCGGGCATTCTGCATAATTAATTTTGAGATTATTTATTTCATTTCTTATCTTAGTTTCAATTTCAATTGCTCTCGCTGAGCTAATTCGAAGACTTTGCCTCAGAAAATCTAACTCTTCCTTTCTTTCATCATATTGATTATTATCAATATATCTTCTTAGCATCGAAGAATAACTATGCTCGTTGTCCTGACTGATCATTTCATTAGTCGATACTTCCTTAACTTTCTGTGATCGATTATCAGAGCTATCATCCTGATTGAATAGGACATGAATATCTTGCATTAGCTTCTTGATAATAGTCAGATTTATTCTTGATATATCGAGATCTGCTATTTCGAACCTCGCATCTTCGTATTTAATATATATTGAATCTTTCTTTAGCAGCTTGCCATAAGATAGTTCGCTTTTCGCGAGTTGTTTGTAACTTAACTTTACGGGTTGCTCCATTTTATTTTTCCAGTAAATGCCTTTTAGCCCAAATGCAAGACCCTCTTTAGCAGAGCCAAGCATAGTCGTATCAATGAGTGCAATTACTTTTTCATCTGCATCTATTTTGTAACTCTTTCTTGCGTTTTGTTCTTTATCTGCGGGAATACTTCTACCCACATAGAACTTTCCCCCCAACGGTGAATCATTTAATATGGCTTCTAGTTTCTCTCTGTTCATAGTAGATCCCCCCGTATCATGCTATACAAATTATTTAATCTTTCTTAATACCAGACATTAATCTAAATACGCGAGAAGTTGAATATTATCATCCCCTCATAATTCATAAGATGAGAGAGTTTAGCTAAGCGTGCCTAACTCGTTTGACCAATTTCTTCACAAATACAAATAAACAAATAATTATGAACGTAATACATACCAATGGGACAACAATAGCAAGAATTGATATGGAGGAAGCAAAGAATAGCTCACCTGTGGATACTAAGAAATTACCAAGCCCACCAGTTGCACCCGTTGAACCAGCTCTGATGGCTGCCGTACCCCCGTGAAATATCCCTGCAGTTCCTCCACCAGCAATTACTGCCGTTGACCATTTTGCTAAAGGGGAAACCTCTGTCAACATCGATGCTGTGATTACTATTCCTGCTATTATAGCGATAGGGGCACCTATTACATCTAAAAGATTGTCGAGCCATGGGATGTAGTAAGCTAAGACTTCAAGCACTGTCGCAGTTCCAAAAGCAAATAGGGCGCCTTCAGATCCAATCCATTGAAAGCCAGGTGAAAGATTAATATAACCGTAATGGGAAGCAAGGCCAAGCGCAAGCATAGGAACAAACACGCGAAAACCACAGGCTGCACTCAAACAAATTCCTATGAACAAGCCCAATAGATTTTCCATAAAATGCCCCCCAAGATAAGATATTTGTTCTAAGTCATGACTGTTATTTCTATTCCCCTTTGACAATGAACAGAATGTCAAAATGCATTAAACGCTATTTATAAGAGCCTTCAACTCCTTCCCCACCTTAAAAAACGGCACTCTCTTGGGCTTCACTTCGACCTCTTTCCCTGTCTTTGGATTCCTTCCAGTATAGGACTCATAGTCCCGCATTACGAAGCTGCCGAACCCCCTGATCTCGATCCTGTCACCTTTGACCAGGGCATCCTTGAATCCATCGAAAATGAGGTTCACGATCCTAGTGGCGCTTACTTCGGTCAGGTTCTCCTTGGTGGCGAGTAGGGTGATGAGGTCGGATTTGGTCATAAGAATACCCCTCTATTCAAGCAACCCAAGCATTTTTCTCATATTCCCTATACTTAGCGGATTGGTGATCAGTCTTGGGGGTATGCTTCTCTGTATTGATCCAGAGATTCCGAGTGAATTCTCCATTTCAGCCGATACAGCGTGATATCGTTTCCCATTTATCGCATGTTTGATCTCGCTGATTCGAAAAGCTCTATCTAGAAGTATGCTTCTGTATTTATCACCGACAGCTATTACCGTATCTTTAAAGTAACTGCGTTTGAAATGTGCATTATTAGAGTATCTTTTACTCATAATTTCATACTCGGCAGTGTTTAATGAATTTAAGTCAATTATCTTATCTATTGTGAAATACCCAATAATATAAAGAGCTTCTTCTTGTTTGCTATTTTTATAAGGCATCAGGCCTGCATAAAACACAAGCAAGTCATCTTTAACTAATTTGAGTAAGGATTGTCTTTTTGATGTCGGATCCCCATAAGTAAAACTTTCGAATTCTGGATCATAATGCAACTTTCTAGGTCCTATCTTCATCGGTAGATACTCCGAAAGCGGCAGACCGCATCTACCAACAGTGTTTCTGTACGTTCGTGTTTCCTTCGTGTTATCATCCCTTTCGGAGAGTGGTATATACTCAAACGAACCGTCTTCAAATATCGGTCCGAGTGCTCCATCCGTACCCTTATCCATCCCTATCCTCAGAAGCATGACCTTCATATTGATATTTTTTTCCTTAGACATTGAGATTGATATTCACATATGCCCATTGCACCCATGCACTCATTATCTATTGGGATGACACGACCATTATTTCGTTCCTTTATCTCCATTCTGATCATTTCATCAATACAATCGATAAGTATATTAGGTAATGAGCATACCGTTTCCAAGATTCTCTTCGTTTGAATATCATTAAATCTCTGCATTCCCCTGGATCTCTTAATGCCAAGGTGTCCATATTCAAGAGATTCGTCAAATTTCACTATATAGGTATCGCCCATGGCTGCGGAATGTGTTCCCATGTCCTTTGATATCCCTTTTTTGATGAAGCCAATGATGAAACGCTTTCCATATGCCCACCCGTCATTAATTTCGCGGTTGCAACACGTTGTGCATAGAAACAAATATTTATCTTGGCTTTTCAAAAACCTTTCTATGTTGGGCTGATAACAGCGCCTTAAATAATTCTCAGCACCAATTTCGATGTGCGGCTCAGTTTTGGCAGTGATGTCCCTTATGGGCATTTGTGAATATGAATAATGTCGAAAGTAGTGCTCCCGACCAATATATGAATAGTCATTCGAACCCATATCAGCCTTTCTTCCTGTGCTCTTATTAGATCATCTTTGGGCATATGTCTTGTAATGGACACGATGAACATAGGGGATTGCTATTCAAGCAATACTTTCTGCCTATATCCCATGCAGGAAAATCGAGTGCACCAGGATAATCCGGATTGAGTTTCCTTCCCGCCTCGACGATAGCCTCTTCAGTATCCTTTGTCGCGAGCCCAGCTCTCAGAAATACCCTCTTGATCATTACGTCATTAGATACATCTATTCCACTCCAGTTCTGAATGGGCACGCCGAAATCTCTGGCGAGAATGTTAACTGCCATTGATGCCTTCTTTTGACCTATACCGTCGAATTCTCTGAATCTTCTTTCGAGATCTTCCGCTCTCGGCATATCACTCCACATCTTTGCCGCGTCACACCCGTATTCCTGCACCACTTTTTTTGCGGCATCCACGATCCTTTTCCCCGTAGTCTTCCAAAAGCGGTGGAGTTTCTTCTCCCCGCAAATGATGGATTCTATCTCAGCGTCTGTCAGCTCTGCCATTTTGCAGACATCAAAATTTCCCAATCTCTTTCGTAGCTCATACGGGGCACTCCATGCGACTTCAGCTCTCACACCCTGATCGAAGATCACCCCTAACAGAAAGGCGAAAGCGTTCGTCTTTACGAATGTGTCAGCTTCTGGATCCCTGCAAAATGACATCTCTTCTAGTGTTTTCTTATTTGCCTTCCCATACTCCAGCAGTCGGTCTTTAATTGTTCGAGGGGATACCGTTGACTTGTTTAGAGCTACTGCTCCAACTTCCCGGTTTATGGGATCACCGCAATTAGAGCAATAATGGTCGCCTTCGAGATTGTAGTGTTTACAACTCTGACAGCTAATTACTTTCGCTCTGCACTGTGTGCAGAAGTTGACGTTCTCACGAATGATCTTTTTGCACGAAGGGCAAATATTCATATCATTTGGCGGAAGATGATTGATAACGTGCTTTCGTGTGTTTGAGACACTTGCAAGAGCTCGTTCTATCTTGGACGCCTCAATATCACCTATACCCTGTGATAGGCATCTCGTCTTCAATATGATCAGAATATCTGAAGCAGTCCGGTCATCGAGGTAGCGAAAAAGTCCGGTGCCCCAGAATGTCTTGCCAGGAGCCCTAGGATTTCTATAATAGTCCCAAAGCATAAGATTAATGCTTGGCGGCACCACAAATCCATCGGCTGCATCACCTAGGAGGAGAGTCTCTGTCTTTTCCCCTCCGGTTGTATTCTTGATTATAAAATAGCCGACGATTCTTCTGTCTTTCTCTTGCCTGCCAGGTTCGAGCGAAGTTATAAATGCTATCTTTCCTACCCCCGTGTTATTTATCTTTCTAGGTCTTTCCACGCTTCTGTGATCCCAGCCAGCACCATACATCCACTCTGAAAAGATAATGCTTTCGTAGCAAGGCTCATTGCCCCTGGATGGAGTTCCGTTATGTTCTCGGCACTTTGCCCTGCTGCACCATACTCGTCCATGGCGAACGTTACTTTCGTAAGTCTCTTGGCTGCAAATGCCCTTGAACCCGGCATCATTCCACGTACACTTAAATATTACATTCTGTGGAATACCCAATTGTGTTGCCCCCGTTCTCTTTTAAATCGTGCTTCTATCTATTCTAGACGCTTTCTATTCTTCTCCGTTTTCCATAGCTTTCCGATTTCAGCGAACGTCTTTCCTTCCGATCTCATTTTTTGGCAAAAGCTCTGGTAGCCTGTCAGATCTTTACCAGCTGAGGCAACTTTCTTTTCTTGGCTGTCGACCTTTGTTGCTTTCTTCTCACCCCACAGCCATGAAATATCCTGGAAGGAGTATCCCTCGAGTCTCTTTTGCCTGCAGAACTCATTGTACGCAGAGAGTTTCTTTGGCTCTTTGACCTCTTCTGCTATGGACTCCAAATTCTTTATCATTGAGGACAGCTCAATGACCTCTAGATGCTCAGGACACGTTGACCAATCATGCTTCCAGCACACAATCATGTCTGCCCCATCAGGATCATGATTGTGCGCCAGGAAGGATCTGCTATTGAATTCGAACTCGATCCTGATCTCTTCCCATCGATCTTTTCCTATCTGTCGTCGTGCGATGCAGTCAGGAAACCCTGCCTGGACAGACTCTATCTTGAAATCAAATGCCTCATGAAGCACTCCGAAGAGATAGACGACCCCATGCTCATTGATGGGAGCGCAGGAAAGGGATTTGAAATCAATCTTGGGTCCGAAGACTCGACGCTTTTTTGAGTTCATATTCTGATTAATACCTCTGGGCGATTTGTGCGATAGTTAGCTCATTACAAATGGGGCGTCTATTCATCTTCACTTAGATCGTCCAGAGAATCATTAGCTTTGTTTTTTGCAATCTCAATCCACTCCGATACTTTATTGCCGAGCTCTTTGTTCGGATATATTTCAGTATATCCCCAGCTTGAACTGCCTTGCCTTCTGTATTTGAAATTTGGATCACTAACAACTCCCTGTCCCACTCTTAGCCCAAGCTTGATATAATCTTTTCTCAGATGGGCTATAGCAAAGACCCTATCCTTCTTGAATCGAAAGGAACGGGCAGTTGTGTAACAAATAGCGCCATCTTGTTCCAAATTGGATTTTAATATGTAAAATATGTCTTTCAGATGAGGACGTTTGGCGAGCAATTCGGTTTCGGTAGCTATCGGAGGAGGAGGGAGTATAATATCTCGATTATCCAATTCGAGTTTGGGAACGAGAATGACTTTATCTGCTGTATCTTTGGCGACCATATATGAAAATACTTTAACGTGATTTGTTATTGCATATATACTATTTCGTATTCTGTCTTCTACATCGGGTACAACACATATCAGGCGGATGGATGGATCAAAGTACTCTATGTCATGCTTCTTAGATCGGATAATTTTTTCTAATATCGATATTCTGTTCTCATCCCTTACAAACCAGCTAAGATAGTCCATAAGTTGAATGAGAGCGTCTTTGCCAAAATCGCCAGATTTCTTGTATTCAATAAATACTGGATTTCCGTTGTCTGTGTCGAAGGCAAGAGTGTCAATACGACCGGCACCAACGATGACCTCGGATGCTATGAATTCGAGAGCTTCTTCGAGTTTTGTAAGATCCTTTTCGAAGGCGTTTTGTATGTCCTTCTCCTTGAATTCAACTTCCTCAGGTGCAAGGATTTTTATTTCCACTTTCTACCCCCCATGATTCTATTGCGAGTGTAACACAGATATTAAAGTGAATTATGATAATATCTATACCAACACACATTGAATTGTGTGCGTTAACCCCCATCCGCAATTTACTTCAATTGACTCCAGCACGAATCCTTCGCTTGAACGAACTTGGTCTTTCATAGGTTTCAAGTGCCCATATTCCCTTCTTGGCTGTTTGAGCTTCTCGCTCTGCTTCCATAAAACTAAGCCTGTAGGGATCTTTCAGATACTCCCGATATGCCTCAGCGTAGCCTTCTTTGACCATCTCAAGATTTATGTTTCGGTTGCCCATCCACAGCATGGCGACGATACGACGATGCCTGTCCACATCTAATAGATCAATTTTCAGATTCTTATTGAGGACCTTGTTCTTCAGAACGGTCAGGGATTCCTTGCCCATAGGTTGACCCGTTATTTTCCCGTGAGCGATTTCAGGCGCATCGATTCCGTAGAGACGAATTTTCAGCTTCGTTCCCTCAGGTGTTTCGCCTTGAACGGTGTCGCCATCAGAGACTTTCACAACGGTAACGTGGATGGATCGTGGATGAGGGTTGGTCTGGTTCGATGCAAATATGGAGAGTGTGAAAACTGAAAACACGAAAAGAAAAGCTAGTGAGAAGACTATAGGCGCTAAGAACCTGAATGATGACTTTCCAGATTTCCCCATCTGACCCCCCAGACTAGGAAGAGGACATGAAAAGCAAATCACTCACAAACAATGCAACGAATATACCAATGGATTCTCTTAGTTAGATCCGGATCACAAATCCAACAATTACTGTTTTCCCTTGTCTACCCTCTCCCGGATGCAGGCAATCAGGGTTCTCAAATCAGCTTCATCAAGTTGGAGTAAAAATTCCAGGTAGGTGTCTGTTTGCAGCAGTCTCTTGAGAATAAAGACGAGATCTTCCTTTGCCATCCCTTCCTCCCCCCAATTCCAGGATAACGTACAGTTCTATATATATAAATCATTGAAAATTCAAGGATATTCTTGAATTGCCCAAAATTCGTACAGAAAGGAGAAGAATCACCATGCTCAACCAGTGCGTACTGACAGGGAATCTTGGGGCGGACCCCGAAATTTTCTACAGCTCCGAGGGGAATCCGGTAACGTCGTTCAATATCGCATTTCACTCATCCAAGAAGAAGACTTGCTGGATCCGGGTCGTCTGCTTCCAGAAGCTTGCGGACATCGCAGCAAGGTGCCTTCACAAGGGAGCCAAAATCGCTGTTATCGGAACCCTGGATCGCCACGTCTGGGAGACCGACGAGGGGGTCTCCAAGAGCACCTACCAGCTCATCGCCAATTCCGTGGAGTTCATCAAGACCGATGGCAGGGGTTTCAAGGAGGGAGAAGCCAAAGACGACACCCCCTTCTGAGAAAGGAGGGGATGCCATGCAGGAGAAGACCGTAAAACTCATCATCAAGGCGGCGGAGATCGCCATCGGCATCGCACTACTTATCAAAGAAATCTTCGGAGGTGGAAAACATGACGACAGCGGAGCTTCAAAAAAGAAGTGAGAAGTCCCAGAACCTCAGGGTCATCCAGGTCGACGAGACCTGGTTCTACGTGGAGAGCGACGAGGGCAAGATCTGCTACAAGGTCTGCTACGCGGGCGAGGAAAACTACTGCTGCCCCTGTGGCGATTTCCAGAAAGGGGCAAAGAGCGATTTGAACTTCAAGTGCAAGCACATCCTGGCGGTCATGAACTGCGTTCCCAACGGGGAGCAGGAGAAGGCACAGTTCCTGGAGAGGAGAAAACCCAAGCTTGACGAGCGGTTCATCACGACGATCGAGAACAAGGACTTCGTGCTCTACGCGGGGCTTCTTGACCTGGGGCACCAGAAGGGAATCCTCAAGATCGATGTGGAACCGCTCCAGCTCCCAACAGCGGAGAATGGTCACATGGCATTCTGCAAGGCAACTGTGCTTTCCAAGTCGGGTGAAGTCTTCACCGACGTAGGAGACGCCAACCCCCAGAATTGCCATCCTCGTGTTGCCAAGCATCTTCTTCGCATGGCCAGCACACGAGCAATCGCCAGGGCTCTTCGCTCCATGACCAACGTGGGGATGACTGCTCTTGAGGAGATTGCGGATTTCGGGGACATCATCGACGTCCATGACAAGCGGGAAGCCAGGAAGATCCCTCAGGCAGCACCCAGGAAGATTGCCAAAGTGGAGAAGAAGGAAAACAAGCCCATCCCCCAGAGGGACAAGGTGGACAACTCCGAGCAGGAGCAGGTTGCTCAGTCGACTTCGGATAATCCCCCTCCGACCCAAGCTGCCCCTGCATCCTCCGGTAATGGCAACAAGGCATCGGAAACGAAGAAAGCAGACGGGAATGGCAATGGACGAGGCAAGACCAAGCAAGAGACTGTGCCCAAGATCTCCTCCGCCCAGGCAAATGCCATCGCCAACCTCTCCCGCAGAAGGGGAATCTCCGTGGAGGATCTCGAGAAGATGTCCACTGATGCCTACGGGGTCAAGGTCGAGCATCTCTCTCAAAAAGATGCCTCGGCTCTGATTCGAACCCTCCAGCAGAGCTCCTAAGCGACAATCCCCATCATAGCCACATAGTTCCCTTCATCATCCGGGACAGGATGCGCAGGGATTGGTGTGTCCTGTCCCTACTTTCACAAAAAAGCGCAGGCGCCTGCGTTTTTCAGCCAGGAGGTAATCCATGGAATTAAACGAAATGAGAAAGGAACCCCATCTGTCAGCATCGGCAATCGGTGACTACATCGACTGCGGGCTTCTCTACAAGCTGGGAAGGATAGACCGGTTGCCCCCAGAGTTCCGTGCAGATGCTCTTGAATTTGGCAGCTGTATCCACCTTGCCCTTGCCGACTTCCACAAGCAGAAGATGGACGGGAAAACCATGACCGCAAAGGAGCTGCATGAGCGCTTCGAGAAATACTGGAAGGCTGCGGCAGAGGGTTACGAGGACATCCAATATGCCGAAGGCAAGAGCTTCGAAACCTTGCTCATGGAGGGAAAGGAGCTCTTGACCACGTACTACCACAAGTGCCCCCACGAGCAGTTCAGGGTCCTGGCCATCGAGGAACCCTTTTCCTTCACCTTGGAGAACTGCCCCATCAAGATCATCGGTGCCTTCGATCTGGTCGAGGAGGACGAATCCGGAACCATCGTCATCGTGGACTGGAAAACGAGTGGCAGAGCCTATTCAGCAGATGAAGTGGACAGGAACTTCCAACTCACCCTGTACCAGATGGCAGCAAAAGCAAATGGTCACTCTGGCAAGGAGATCCTGCTTCGCTTCGATTGCCTCATCAAGACCAAGACGCCGAAGTTCGAGCAGTACTACACGTCGAGAACGGAAAATGATTTCAAACGAGCGGAAAAGAAGATCAATGAGGTCTGGAGGGGCATCTCCAATGGAGTCTTTGTGCCAAACGATGGGTCACAAAACTGGCGATGCAAGAACTGCTCATACAAGAAGCACTGCGACGAATGGTTCGAGAGGTGAGGACCATGACAATAGAAGTGATAACTGCGGCACAGGACTATCTGACCGTCATCAATGGCAATTACGCAAGGAGGATATTGAATATACAACTGCTGCTGGCGAACCACTCGACGGAGGCAGTCATCGGGTTCATGAGGAGTCTCCTTCGGGAGAAAGAGAAGATGCTCAGGCAATACATCCTGAGGGACAAATCAAACCCCCTGGTCGATGAGTTGGTTGCGACCATGTGGAGGATCTACATGTGTGTCCACGTACTGGAAGAGGAGGTGAGAAGAAACCATGGGCTTGAACAAGGAGCAACAGAAGGCGGCAAGCTTTCTCACGGGAACGGCAGCAGTCATAGCAGTTCCAGGTAGCGGGAAGACTCGAACCATGATGGAGAGGATTGGGAAGCTGGTCATGGAACATGGGGTAGCCCCTGAGAACATCCTGGGTCTTACCTTTACGAGAAATGCAGCAGAGGAAATGAGGCAACGACTAATCCTCGTACTGGGCAATCAGGCATCCCGAGTCACTTTGAGCACCATCCACAGCTTCTGCCATTATTTGCTACGCAACGAAGGGAGGATCTTCGAGATCCTCTCCGGCAGAGACCAGCTTGTTTTCATAAGGGGCATTATGAAGGAGCAGAAGGTCAAGAACCTCTCCATCGGGATGGTCATGCAGGAAATATCCCTTGCCAAGAACAACCTCATATCTGTTGAGGAGTTCAGGACCCTCTACGAAGGCGACAAGACCATGCTCAAGGTGGCGGACGTCTACGAGCGCTACGACCAGGAGAAGGAAAAGAGGTATCTCTACGATTTCGACGACCTCCTGGTCAGGGCATATCAACTCCTAAGCGAGAACCCGTCCATCCGGGAGAAGTACACCGAGCGATATCTACACCTTCTCATTGACGAGTACCAGGACACGAACCCACTGCAGTTGGAGATCTTGAAGACCCTCATGGATGGTTCGGGCAATGGGTCGAGTTTCTGGGTCTGCGGCGATGACTGGCAGAGCATCTACGGGTTCATCTCGGCATCGGTTCGCAACATCATTAACTTCGAGCAGATGTTTCCGGGGTCGAGGATATTCATTCTCAACCGCAATTACAGGAGCACCCCCCAGATACTCAAAGTCTGCCAGAACCTCATCGAGCACAACGAGAGGAAGATTCAAAAGACACTCATGACCAAGAATCCTGATGGGGAGGAAGTCATCGTTTTGGAGGGTTCATCCGAGGAGGGGGAGGCGCTCAACCTGGTCAATGAGGTCCAGGAGCTCATCTGGAACCGGGGATACGAATACAAGGACATTGCCGTATTGTATCGTGCGAACTTCCAGAGCAGGGTTTTGGAGGAATGTTTCTCACAGCACAAGATCCCCTACCGTATCGAGAATGGTCTGGGTTTCTACAATCGCCCAGAGGTGAAGAAGCTCCTGGACTATCTCAGGGTCATCTCAGACCCGAACTCGGATGCCGGCGACGAGGCACTAATTTCCATTCTGAATGTCCCCGTTCGCTACATCGGCAGGAAGGTCGTTACCCAACTCGAGGAGGAGGCTGCAAACAAGGGGGTCCACTTCTATGAAGCTCTCAAGTCGTTCAGACCGGATACCCCTTTTATCCGGAAGAACGTCAGGGAGCTCGTCTCGTTCCTGGACCCCCTGACCCAGCTAGCCCATACCCTTCATCCAGCGGAGGTCATTAATCTCCTCAGAAACAGTCTGGATTATGACCGCTATGTGACGGATGAGGATATCCCGACACCTGATGATTCCAAGATCCAGAACCTGAATCAACTCCAACTCGCAGCTACCAGGTTATCCAGCATCAAGGCATTCATTGAGTACACGGAGACCTTCCAGGACGAAACCAGCAACGACACGGAGGGGGTATCCCTGATGACCATACATAAAGCGAAGGGGCTGGAGTTTCCGGTTGTCTTCGTAGTCGGACTGGTTGAAGGGATACTCCCCTCTAAAAAAGGGGACATCGAGGAGGAGCGCAGGATCTGCTTTGTGGCCATGTCCCGAGCGATGAAGCTGCTCTTCCTCAGCTGGTCCCACACCTACCTGGGGCAACCCTCCAAGCGATCCATGTTTCTCGATGAGGCAATGGGGGTCAGAAGCGACTCATAAGCCCCTCCAGAACCTTCTAAAACCGTCCACAGCAAGAGATCTCCCTTAAACCCTATCTCGAATGGGGAAGGATCAATATGACCTTCCCCTTACTCTACCCATGAACCAGCCTATTAACAAAAAGGAGAAATGCTATGTCATTTGAATTATTGCACTTTCGCGATTCCGACAAAGTCCTGAGAAAGAAGAAGATGGGTAATATGGTCCTCTCCACCCTGCGCTACCTCGATGATTGCCTTCAGGGGACTTCATGCCGGGGGGAACTGCTCCGTCAGGCGCTCTCGGATATGGACTGGAGGCAGGAGCCCCTGAGCATATTGGATGGGCGCCGCTACCAGTACAAGGGTCTGCACAAAGGGGTGGCCATCGACGGCAGCTTCTCGAGCTACGAGTACGTACAAGATGCCCTCTTGAGGCTCCAGGTGGGTTTCGACAAGAAGAAGATCGAGACGGGCATCGTCCTTCTGACCGCCCAGAGAAGCGAGAAATCCCCTCTCGGGAGCACCAGGGAACTGGTCGAGCAGGAGATCCAGGACCTCTACCCCACCATTAGCCTGCCTGTCGCAATCGCCCTCTTCGACCTGGGTGAACCAAGTGTAAGCATGGAGGAGACGGAAGGAGTAACCCCTCATGAACGAACAGAGCAAGACGATCCTGACCCTGCAGTTGATCATCAGGGCAATCAGGAGCCTGACCCGGTTGCTGTCCCGACGGTTGAGAAGAAAAAGAAACCCAGGGTTAGGTCGAAAGAAAAGAAGGAGGAGGAAGAAACATGTCCAACATGACGACGCTTGAGAAGGTCTATGACCGAGTAGAAAGCATGGCTAGGTTCCATGAGGACAGGCTGATTCCCGTCGATGACGTCTCCTTTGCGGACCTAGAACGGGTTTGCATCTCGGGTGCGACCTACAATCTGCGACCTATCGCGCAGCAGAGCATTTGTTGGCGACTGGGAATCCCGAGCAACTATCTGCGGAAATGCCCCCCAGACATCCAGAAAAACAATCTCAACTACTGGATAAAGCACGAAAAGAACGAAAAGCTGTTCTTCCGGTTTGATGGCAACGAGGTCAGGGCAATCTTTACCCCGAGATACGTTCCCACCGACAACAAGGAGGTTCTCGATAGGTTGCTCAAGCACGGATACAAACCCGCGACCCGAGTTCAATGCTCACTGGATGACGAGTTCATGCTGGTCAGTGTCCCTGATGATCGAGAAACCTTCCGGATCAACGGGGACAGGATGACGCCGGGAATCTCTGTGAGCAATTCCGAAGTGGGACTGGCAGCACTCTCAATCTCCACGTTTACCCTGAGACTGGTCTGCACCAACGGGATGATCTCCAAGACGGAGGTGTCTGCATCCTACAGGCATGTGTCGAGCGAGCTCCTTTCAAAGCTCCCAGGAGTCTTGAATGAACTGAAGGCTGGATTTGGACAGCAGAGGGAACAGTTCAAAATCTCGTTGGAGAGCAAGGTGGACAATCCTGAGGTGACCATAGAGAGTTTCAATCGGCAGTTCGAACTTCGGAAGGAGGAGAAGGAAGCGGTGGAGTGGGCTCTTGCACAAGAATATGGGTTCACGATGTTCTCGGTGGTCAACACGTACACAAAAGCGGCGCAGTTCGAGCTGCTTTCAGCGGAGAGCAGGTTCAGGTTGCAGAAGGTGGGTGGGATGGTGTTGGGGATGGTAAATTAGGAAGCGATGGGTCAATATGCGGATTCCAATTTCAACATATCAGAGATCCGCATATTGACTTGTCCATAAAGTTTCCTATTGGTGGTCAACGCATCTATATCATTGCCTTATTGGCTAGCCTGTTGATATTTTCAAAAAGACTTGACGAAAAGAGCATTTAGTTATATTTTCGCTTTAAAATTCAACGAATTGTGAATGGAGACAGGTCCCCTATTTAACCAGCAATAAAGAGGGACAGATGAATTAGCCACGCAAGTAACCCCGTTTCTCATCATAGAGGACGGGGTTTTTATTTTGTACGGAGACTGGAGCGTCAATATGTCAGAGTTAAAGAATTTCGGTCCAATGAATCCCCATCCTCTTTCCCAGATGAGAACGGAGTTGGTATGGGAAGGCAAATATGACGAGTATGGCAGACACCGAGAAGTTGATTTCTCCGGTTCTGCGATGCCCATGCAAAAAATAGAAACAGTAGATGAACCTGCAAGCCGTTTGGGACAGCACGGATTGTTTGATGCAAAGAAAGCTCACTCCGACGAATTCAGAAATATGCTGATATGGGGAGACAATAAGTTAATCATGGCGTCTCTTCTTAAAGAATTCAAGGGTAAGATAGATCTCATTTATATCGATCCGCCATTTGATGTCGGTGCTGATTTCACTATGAACGTTCCTGTAGGTGATGGGAAAGATATCATAGGAAAAGATCAGTCAACCCTTGAGATGATCGCATATCGTGACATGTGGGGAAAAGGAACCGATTCCTATCTCCATATGATGTACGAGCGATTAGCATTAATGAAAGAATTACTGGCTGAAAATGGCAGTATTTATGTTCATGTCAGCGAAAGTGTGAATTTTGCTGTTAGGCTGCTTTTAGGTGAAATATTTTCAAATGAACTATTTCAAAATGAAATAGTGTGGAAACGATCAGAAGCTCATTCAGATTCAAGAACTTTCGGGCGAGTACATGATACAATATTTTTCTTTTCTAAGAGCCGGCATTATACTTGGAATAAACTCCATATTCCTTATACAGAAGAATACATAACTAAACAGTTTCGTTATCTCGAGAAAGAGACAGGTCGTAAATACAGATCTGCAGATCTTTCTGCCTCGGGTTTATCTGGAGGAGGATATGTTTATGAATGGAATGGAATCACCAGGTCATGGAGATGTCCAAAAGCAACCATGGAATGTTATGAATCTCAAGGCAGACTTGATTACACAGGAAAGGGTCTTGTCCGTTATAAATATTATTTAGATGAAATGCCGGGTCTACCAGTTCAGAGTGTATGGGATGATTTTGGCAAAATCCATCATCTCGCAGATGAGCGTATAAATTATGCCACCCAAAAACCCGAAGCTTTAATTGAAAGAATTGTTAAAGCTTCTTCAAATGAAGGTGATCTGGTTGCAGACTTCTTCTGTGGCTCAGGCACGACCGGAGCAGTTGCTGAAAGACTGGGTCGTCGCTGGATAATGGCTGATCTTGGTCGTTTTGCAATCCATACGACTCGAAAGCGATTGATAGATCTTCAGCGGAATCTTCATGATGAAGGTAAACCCTATCGGGCATTTGATGTATACAACCTCGGTCGCTACGAGCGCCAATGGTGGCAGAAAGAGCGCTTACAGGGGGCAGATGAAGAGCATCGCAGAGTAGTGATGGAGTTTTATAAAGCGGAACCCTTACCTGCATCTCCATCACCCTTTATCCATGGTCGTAAGGGAAAATCTCTCGTTCATGTCGGCTCGATTGATGGAATTCTAACTCGAAGCGAACTCACTGCTGTCGCTCAGGCTGTGAAGGACGCAGGGGCAAAAGAGGTTGCCTGTCTTGCCTGGGAGTTCGAGATGGATCTCAGGTTAACCAGTAATGCACTTGAAGCGGAACATGGCATCCGGATCAGACTGATTCCAATTCCCAGAGAGATTATGGAAAAGAACCGGAAGGAGCCCCCACCATTTCTGGAAATGGCCGTCCTGGAAGCTAAACCGGTTATACAAAAGAAGAGCGGTCAAAAGGTTGCTGATATCAAGCTCGTCTCGTTCATTCCGTCCCTTGCCGAGGTACCCTCAAAGGAACTAGCAGCATTGAAGGAGCGTGCGATTAAATCAGGGTTTGATTTTATCGACTTCTGGGCAATTGATTTTGATTACAAATCTGGGCAGCCATTCAAGCATCACTGGCAAGCTTATCGAACGAGGAAAGATCGATCCCTTCCAACTGTTTCAACTCAGCAACATGTGTATCCTAAGCCCGGCCAATATACTGCGTGCGTCAAGGTCATTGATACATTTGGCTGTGACACATCGATAACCGTAGAGGTCCCCTATGAGCTCTGATGCCATTGTCAATGTGGCGGCACTGGAACCCCTCTATAAACCCCATGAGGAGCCCTTATTTCACAGGATAAGAGCGAAACGGGATGGGGAACCTGCTCAGATCATCAAGGGTCGCCGCCCCACCCAAATCACAATTGCACAGTCTCTTCGGCATGATGTCAGTCAATGGCGTCAAAACGACTATCCGGGAGCGTCTGACACTACGCGAGAGCTCTTGTCATACTGGTTCGAAAGAAGTCATTTGATTTCTCAGGGTGACGGCAACCAGTTTCCATTCCAGTATTACTTCTGTCAGAGAGAATCCATAGAAACAATTATATATCTCTACGAAGTCCGCGGTGTGCGAACCCTTGCAGCCCTGACAGCCGATTTCGGGGGGTATTTGGCTGATATTGCTGCCCTTGGAGTGGATCCCGAGGAAGACCTCTGGCCCAAGTATGCATTTAAGGTGGCAACTGGCGCGGGCAAGACCAAGATAATGAGCCTGGCCATCGTTTGGAGCTACTTCCATGCCCTGAGAGAGTCAGATTCGCCCTTGGCTAAACACTTTGTCGTCGTTGCACCGAACCTGACCGTCTTTGAGCGCTTGAAGGATGACTTTGGAGATGGTCTCATCTTCGACCGTGATCCCCTTATCCCAACAGCGTGGAGAGGCGATTGGAATCTTTCCGTCGTACTTCAGGACACGGCAAGTGGATCAGCTTCAGGGGGAGTGCTCTACCTTACGAACATCCATCGTCTATACGACATAAGCAAGAGACGAAAGAAGAAGGACGAAGAGATGTATTCCTGGGTGGGTCCCCCGGTATCCAAGGCAAAAGCCCTTGATACGGGGGCAGCACTCAGGGAACGAATTACCGGACATGAGAGAGTGATGCTCCTCAACGATGAGGCTCACCACGTGTGGGATCCGGACTCCGCCTGGAATGAAGCGATCTCGTATCTCCATCATACAATCAGTAAAAGAACTGGTGGTGGGTTGGTTGCGCAGTTGGATTTCTCGGCAACCCCGAAAGATAATCAGGGAAATATCTTTAAGCATGTCGTATGCGATACCCCTCTAGGGGAGGCAGTCGATGCCGGGATCGTCAAATCTCCCATCATTGGTCGTGGTCAAAGTCTGATCGAGCAGCCAGGAGACGATGCATCGGTTAAATATCAGCATCACCTATTGCTTGGATACAACCGTTGGTTGAAATCCAAAGAGGAGTGGCTGAAAAGCGGCAAGAAAGCTCTCCTTTTCGTCATGACGGAGGATACTCAAGCTGCGGATCAAATCGCTAATCGCCTAAATACCGACCCGATATACAAAGAACTCAACGAGAAGACAATTAACCTGCACACTCGCTTAAAAGGCAAACTGATAAAGAGAGGCAAAGGCGCCGCTGCCGAATATTTCTTTAAAGAAGATGATAAAGAAATCAATGATGAGGATCTCAAGGAATTAAGAAAGCTCTCACGAGAACTGGACGACGACACAAGTCCATATCTATGTATCGTGTCAGTGCTCATGCTGCGAGAAGGATGGGACGTGAAGAACGTGACCACAATCGTCCCTCTTCGTCCCTACACTTCAAAGGCAAATATTCTGCCGGAACAAACCTTAGGAAGGGGTTTGCGTAGGATGACCCCGCCTGGTGAGGCATTGGAAGTAGTATCAGTCATCGAGCATAAAGCATTTACAAATCTCTACATCAACGAACTGAGTCAAGAAGGACTGCCGATCGAAATAGTCGATGTGGAGCAAGTCCCCAAAACGACCGTAACCATTTACCCTGATGAGCAAAATAAAGACCTGAAATCTTTGAATCTGCTGATTCCGAGGTTGAGCCCTGGCCATCGCATTGTTTCGGATATCGAGGAGATATCAATTGCTGAGGTTAAGAAAAGCTTTCTTCGATATAAGAAGCTTCCTTTGGGGCAGCCACGAAAGACAGAGATAGAGTATGAAGGCAGACATCTATTTACAGATGAAGTCGTTGAAAAAATGAAAGTTGATCTCCCCCTATTGCAGAATGGAATGACAGCAATCTCCTTCTTTTGCAAGACACTGGGGTATCAGACTGGGTGCAGAACGCTTCATGGAGCTATTGCAAAGACGCTGCAGACATTTCTCGAGGAAATCCTGTTCGAGGAAAAAGTTGATCTCTTCGACCCACGCCTTTGCAGCAGGTTGGCGGATAGTGATGTACAGGAACACATCCGAGCAACCTTTGTTCCGATAATCCTGGCCAAAATCATCAAGAAAGAAGTTCCTACCCCTCAAGCGGAGCCTACATCCGTTATTTACTGGAGACCTTTCCAGGTTACTCATTCGGAAAGACACCCAACCGTCAAAGCAAATAAGACCCCTTTTAATCTCATTCCCTGTAATCGGGAACTAGAGGTCGCGATGACTCTCTTTGCTGATAAGGCGCCTGACGTCGCTGCCTTCTGCAAGAATGCAGGTCCACAGGCTCTCAGAATTGATTACCTGACAGCCGAAGGGAGACTTGCATTTTATACCCCTGATTTTTTGTTGCTTCGCACAGACGGATCCTATCTCCTCTTGGAAACAAAGGGTCGAGAGGACAAGGATGTTCCCTTGAAGGCAAGGGCTGCCGTATCGTGGTGCAAAGCGGCATCTACAAAAAAGACTAAATGGGAATATCTGTATGTACCTCAAGGGGTCATGGACAAGTTCAGTTCCAACCGCATAGAGGATCTTTTCCGAACCTGTGCCCCGTCATTAGCCAATCTTGTAAAAGAGAAGGTAGACGATCAATTGCCATTGCCTTTTGGTGAAACTCCTGATGTCTCGCCCTCAATGTTCGACACCTTTATCTCAGCAAAAGATCTAGAAATCCTCCCATCTCGCTACAGAAAAGCAATTGAGCATGCGATAACCCTCTATCATTTCATAGAGAAAAAAGAAGACATGTCTTTCGCTCCGGTATTTACGTCGTTGCTGGGTCCGCTGGATGAAGCTTCCAAAGGATTAATCTTGCATCTTCTTCTGGCAGACGTTCCTTCGTCCCCTGCCGAACAGATGGATTACTTTGAACCCTATTATGGTAAGTTGCCGAAGAAAGATGTGAACTGGCTCAAAGGAATTGCGAATAACCTGAAACGCACCTTAGTCTATCGAAATGGTGTCATGCCTCTCGGACTGCTCGCCTTCTGTCTGGACTACAGTAGAACAGGAGAACCCGCTGTGGGTGGAGTGTTCAAATCGGTCAGAGACCAATTCTCCAAGATTGGTGATCCTGGATTATACAAATTAGTCGATAGTCTGAAAAATTTCAGAAACACCTGTGTTGCTCATCAAGACAAGGAAATACTGGATAAGAACACCGCTAAATCGGCGTTGAAAGAATGGATTGATGGATTAGTCAAAATATACGGTTCCCATCATAATCATTGAGGGCGTGTTTAGCTCAGAGAGAAGCAAATCGAATGAACAGAGTAACAACTTGTCGCTGTTGTGAGAAAATGGTTCCTATTCTGGACAGGAAAATATGTCCCGAATGCAATCATGTCTTCCAGGGTAATGGCTGGGATGGTATCGATGCCCACTGGCGCTCGAAACATGAGCACATTATGCCGTACGAAAAGTTTTGGCTGTCATTATGCGCTGATCACAGGCATACATGGGGGAAATAGCATTACAAATGGATAGAATTATAACTGGTTCAATTTTATATAATCTCGTTCAATGTCCTCATCGTGTCAAGATGGATCTCTTTGGTGATGCGTCTCTGAGAGATCCTGTGAATCCTTTTGTGCAGCTTCTCTGGGATAGGGGTAATGATTACGAGCAGGAGGTTATGGAGAAGCTCGCCATGCCTTTCACGAATTTAAAGCACTTAGCGCCTGATGAAAAAGAAATCCGGACATGTGAAGCAATGAATCGTGGCGATGGTTTAATTTACGGTGGACGAATAAGTGCAGACGATCTCGTTGGAGAGCCGGACATCCTCAGATGTTATGGAAAGAAATATGTCGCTGGGGATATTAAGAGTGGAGCAGGAGAAGAAGGTGGGAGTGAGGACACCGACGGCAAACCCAAAATACACTATGCCGTTCAGCTTGCTTTGTACACTGATATACTTGGGCGCAGAGGTTATTCGAGTAGTCGCACACCCTTCATTTGGGATGTTCACGGACAAGAAGTGGTTTATGATTTAGACGCGCCGCAGGGTGTTAAAAAGACGGATACGCTATGGGATGCGTATCAGAATGTTCTCGAGCTCGCACAACGCATAATAATCGGGAGTGAATCCACGCTTCCTGCCTACGGAAGCTCCTGCAAGCTCTGCCACTGGTATACCGCATGCAAGAAATTGGCTGAAGAACATGATGATTTAACGCTGATTCCCGAACTTGGTAGATCCAAGCGGGATAATATGCTGCCACTTGTGAAGACGAGAGAGGAATTGGCCAGGACGGACATCTCTGCATTCGTCTCCGGTAAGAAAACTAAGTTCCGCGGGATCGGGATTGATACACTAATAAAATTCCAGAATAGGGCCATATTACAGAAGACTCCAAGAGCAAGGCCATACCTGAAAGAAGCGATTGTCTTTCCGCCCCATGAGAAGGAACTGTTTTTCGACGTTGAGACTGATCCCATGAGAGATGTTTGCTATTTGCATGGTTTTGTGGAGAGACACGACGGTGATACAAGGAAAGAACCTTATCGTGCTTTCTTCGCCGAGGAACCTACGGACGCATCTGAGATGAAGGCTTTCGAGGCTGCATGGAAATATATACGTGGAATGTTACCATGTTCAATATATTATTACTCGGCTTATGAGAAAACGGTCTGGACTAAGCTGCAAAAGAAATACCCTTCGGTCATGTCACCAGAAGAAGTAGATGCCCTTTTTGCCACTCCGAATGCGATGGATCTTTATCTTCACGTAGTAAAGCCGAAGACGGAATGGCCAACTTATGACCATTCTATCAAAACACTCGCCTCGCATCTGGGCTTTTCCTGGAGAGATCCCAATCCTTCTGGTGCAGCCTCAATTGAATGGTACCATAGGTGGACAGAGAGTCGTGATCCATCAATTCGTCAGCGCATATTCGATTACAATGAGGATGACTGTCGAGCGATGAGAGTCCTACTAGAAGGGATCCAGGGGTTATCTATTAAGTGAAAGATTAAGGAAAATACGAAAAGTCATGGGAATGGAAAAAGGCAAAGTTCTATACAGAGAAAAATTGACAAAGAAATTCTATATGCAACTTCCTGAAGAACTGTATTTGGTCAGTAACATTCATGACACTCGATTCCAAGCGAGATATGCCGAGGAAACCGCTGGACTCGATCAAAAGGAAAACCAATGGAAAAAGATAGTCGCGGCGGGGGTTAGCCAGACACTCTGTTACGTTTTCAAAACAAAGAAGGATTATGAAGTATGGTTGAATCAGGCGAATTACAAGCCTGATAAGACAAAGAAGCAGACTGTTCATTAATCAAAATATTGGAATTAGCGATGTGGCTCTACACTAAACTTGGATTCTTCTCTATCATCCATAATCGATCTGCAAGAAAGATGATTTGCTTGTGAAGACTATACGCGAGAAGGTAATTACATGCCTAGAATTTCTTAAATTGAGAAATGTGAAAATGATGTCGCAATTTGCGGATAAACAATGCGCTCTAACAATAGTTACAAAAAATTATTATGGATAAGACGCAAAGAATAGTCATCGTTGCATATTGTGCTGCAATTGCATGTGCTGTGCTATACGTTCCTTGGATAGTTCAAAAACAATATCCCAATGGAGTTATAGCAAACATTGATATCGGATATGCGTTTATCCTTTCTTCTCCATTGCCAGGTTATGCCATAATTAACTATGGGGTTGTCTTGTTAGAAATTGCTGCCATTACTGCTGTAGCAGCTATAGCGTATATTTTTCGAGACAAGCTTAGCAAAATCGTTAACAGATAAGATGGGATTTATCTTAGTGATAGGACAGAATTAGAAATCTCGCCCTGAGTATCAAGAAAGGAAAAATGAAAAACAAATAGAGATATGAAATTTATACAGGTAGGAGCCCGTCACCAGCATAGCTAATATCCATTCAACTTCTTCCGGAGTACCGGACTCGACTTGAACGTCAGAACCCGCCTGGCAGATATCTCTATTTCACTGCCCGTATGGGGATTTCGCCCTTTCCTAGCCTTCTTATCCCTTACAACGAAATTGCCGAACCCCGATATCTTGACCGTATCCCCCTTGGAGAGCTGCTCCTTCATGACCTCGAAGACGGATTCCACGATTTTGGAGGAGTCCCTCTTTGAAAATCTCAGCTTGTCGGAGACGTTTTGGACGATGTCCAGCTTGGTCATGGCCATGTGATCACTCCTTGTTCTGTAAGAGTCGACTCATAAGCGCAGGATAACATATGGCTAGATAGTTGAATTTATTAGATATGTCAATACACATCAAACAAGATGGTGGTCCCCAGGTCGGTCCTGGCGTCCTTATGGCTGGTCAGAGAAAGGCAATCGACTAAGTCTATTCTAATCATATCAATGTTCCAGCAACTTCTGTCCGTCTTCCAACATTTCGATATCCGGTATTGATGTGCCTGCTATTCCTTTGAGCGAACCATAGAATCCAACAGCATTGCTTAATATCTTTTCCAGTTGCTTTTCCCTTTCCTTCCATATTTTCTGCATCTTCAATTTTTCGTCGGCATAAGAATCATGCAATGATTTGAATCCCTCTAGTATTGCTTCAAATTGTCCCTTGAATTCCTGGCTTGTAAGATAATTATAAAGCAATTCCATCTTTGATCCCTTATTTTCCTGAGTACATGTAACATCAAATATTTTCAAGATCGCGTGCCTTAGAACGCAAGATAGTCCCTTAACCTCGTTGAATGTGCAGATCCAGATTCCATCTCTATTCGTATATTTTTCAACATCAGTAGGCAATGCTTCCGTCACCAGGACTAATATGTCAGCTTTGATAGCCAGGTTGTCATCTTTCAGTTTTTGTAGCCATGCATTTTGAAACGCCTGTGTTCTCTTGCTCTCGTAATATATTTTACCGCAATTCATGCCCAGATTATTTCTCACATTTTGCAGTATGTCTGCACCTCGTTGCCCTTTCTTGATTTCTATTATCTCGTCAGTGGGATAAGATTGTCTTAACATATTCTCTATTTCGATTTCCTGAACTTCACCTTTCAATTGGCCCGATCCTTGTTCCGCTTTTCTCTTTGCTTCATCTAATTGGTTCTTTAATGCCTCTATTATCATCTCCTTTTCTTTTATTTTGAGGTAATTGTCTTCATCTGCCTTCTTCTTTGCTTCATTTTTCACCTCTGATATTTTCTGACTAAGTTCCGTTTCCTTTTCCAGCAATATTTTGTCCCTTAGCTCGTCTTTTTCCCTCTTGAGACGCTGAATTTCAGCTTTAGACTTATTTAAATCCTTCAACTGGTCAGATTTTTCGTTTAACTCCTTCTGCAATTCCTTCAGTTCTTCAGCCTTTTCATTTTCTATTTTGGCTTTGATCGACTTCTCCAGTTTTGTCTTTTCGCTCTTCAGCCCATTCTGTATTTCTGAGTCGATCTTTTCTTTCAGAGACTCTTTTTCCTTCTCTATTATTTTCTTTTCTTCCTCCAGGGACTTCCATTTCTTCTCAAATTCTTTATCTCGCTTCGTATGCTTCGTTTCGTACTCTCTTCTAATTTTGTCGTGCAGTTGTTGATAAAGGATTTCACTGACATTAATGCTCGCCCCGCACTCTGGACAAATAATTGTATTACTTGAGTTCATGCAAGCCCCCTTCCATACTGAACGATAGATTGCGTTATTTATGTTACATATCGTAACCGAGAATAGACAGGATGCCATGTTCTTCACGGCACTTTAGGCAAATATCATTAACGTCCAAGTCATCGATTGATTGCAGAAACATCTCCCCTATAGAACTGGCAGGATTCTCGTCGGTAAATTCTTTTCATCAAACAATTGATGACAAAGAGAGCATCTCTTCATAATTAATCTTCAAATTTAACAACACTCGGATCTCTCAATATTAGTTCTAGGTCTTTTCTTTCTGCCTTAAATACTTGAGTTTGTCCGCCACCCCACCTTTCATTTGCCCATTTATTATAGAAGCTAAATGTTTCTTCATTCATGGGGTCGTCACATATAATATCATCGCTGATTAGCTCCAAGCTGCACTGATATGTTAGAGGCTTAGATATGCCAGGGATATCACTAAAATTCGGATTCAAATTTATACCTTTCCCTATTATTTTAAAGACACCTTTGATCCGATTTTCACTGATTTTAAAATATATAACTTTACTATTTATTTTCAGAATATCCCACTGTTGCTTCTTATGGAATCCGATGACTCTTTGGTCTCGATCCCAACAATTCTTGTGATGACATACGAGACGAATTGCATTTTCTTCATCTTGTATCTCTTGATGAACTTTCTCGAGAAATTTCGGATCGTTTTCCCATTTTTCTTCGCCATTTGATGTTCGAATTTTTATTTTATTGTGTTTCTTGTCAATGGCTGTAATTACATAAAGACCAAGTCTCGATCTATATTTCTTGCCTATTTCGAAGAAATTTATACCCATTGCTAATCCCTCCTTTCTTTGCAAATTAATGTCTAGATCTTTTTTCATACCGTAATTATCAAAATTATTGTCTGCTTGGGAAGAAATACATCACTCCGGCAACGATCATGGACGAAAGAATGGTCATAGATATAGGTCCTATGATATTGCCCATCAGTTGCCGGGATAAGAATATGTAAGCAAGACAGAGAAAAAAGATTTTTACATTATCCATCAATATCCCTTTCTGAAAGCTAGTCTTTCCTTATTTCTTTATCCGAAAAAGTAATGCTAGCCAGAATTAACTGTTTATCCTCATCCTCCTGCTCTTCTACTTCGACGACTTTCCATAATATGCTGCCAAGCCAGATCCAGAAGTTAAAAACAATTGTCATAAAAAGACCCTTGAAAAAGGCGTCTATCATTTCACCTCCTATTCATCTCTTTTCGAGGTTGTAGACGGTTATAACTTTCTCCTGGTCGGTTAAGACTGCTTTGTGACGAATCCTGTCAAGGGCTTGAACGATATGTTTTATGTCTTCCTGTCTCATCTGGAATTCGATGGTGTTTCCAGGTCGCTTTATAGGGGTTCCAAAATTCATAATCAACTCAATGTCACCTTCCTGAAATCCTCGCTGCCGGCTTCTCTTGCATGCGTGTCCTGTCAGCTCCATTTTGACCCCCCCCTTAAAATCTTTCATTTGTGGGGGATTATTTACCATTCATCGAAAATTCTGTCAAGAAATATTTAGTGTAATATCTAATGATATCAATATGATAAATAGATTCATACAATGATATACAATTAAATAAATAGATACGATTCAATACAATACAAACGAAATAATGGATATAAGCATTGATACGAATATCGTTATAAACCTACAAGCAGGATAGTATTGGATTAATTAGACAAATCGACCAAGTGAACTTCTCGTGAGAACCGGTTAACTGAGACGCGGAAGCGCTACTTGACCAACTGTATGGGACTTCCCCTCTCTATGGAGGCTATTGAGCCGACGAGACACAGTTGAAATGCATTTGGGGAGTGATAGGGGAGGGAGAGAAAAAGAGAATAGAGAAAACCAAATATTGTTAGCTATAGGTTAGCAAGAAAGGAAAAGGGGTTGGAGAGTGAATCTCTAACCCCTTGTATTTATGGAGCCGATGTGGGGAATCGAACCCCAGACCTGCTGATTACGAATCAGCTGCTCTACCGGCTGAGCTACATCGGCATGCCGTCGATTTGGAAGGGAAACTTATAAACCCATCCCCTGTCTTTGTCAAGATGGAAACTATCTTCGCCCTTTGCAATCCCCGCATTTTCTGGTAACGTTTCCGGCAACGTATCCGGGTGAATTCGTACGGCATTTCCGGGCAGTAACCCCAGGGGGACGGGCACGCCATGGGCGCTCAGAAGGGAAACGGGCTGAACTACCGAAGCTGGGTCGAGGTCGACCTGGACAACTTCACCCACAACTGGCACGAGATGCGCAAGCTCGTGGGGCCAGACGTGAAGATCCTTTCCGTCGTCAAGGCCGACGCCTACGGCCACGGTGCGATCGAGATCTCCAACGTGGCCGTCCGGAACGGCGCGACCTTCCTGGGCGTCGCCAACGCCGACGAAGGCGTGCAGCTGCGCGTGGGCGGCATCGAGGCGCCGATCCTCATCCTGAGCCCCTCCATGGGTCTCGAGATCGACGAGATCATCAAGTACAACCTCACCCCGTCCGTCTCCGATCTCGGATTTGCCCGGGAGCTCCAGAAGAAGCTCAAGAAGGCCCAGGCCCGGATGCCTATCCACATCGAGGTCGACACGGGTATGGGCCGCGGCGGCACGATCCACAGCGAGGCCTTCCGCACGATCGAGGAGGTGCTCGAGCTGCCGAACCTCTCCGTCGAGGGCCTCTTCACGCACCTCTCCTCGAGCGAGGTCGAGGGCGACGACTACAACGAGAAACAGTGGAATCTGTTCAAGGCGCTTCTCAAGAAGCTCGAGGAGAGCCGGATCTACATCCCCGTCAAGCACCTGGCCAACAGCGGAGGCCTGCTGAACTTCAAGCCCTTCCACCTCGACATGGTGCGCCCCGGTATCATGTCCTACGGGATCTACCCGGCCGAGAGCCTCAAGGCGAAGGCCGACCTGCTGCCCGTGATGAGCTTCAAGACGAAGGTGCTGCTGCTCAAGGAGTTCCCCAAGGGCTACGGGATCGGCTACAACCGCACCTACATCACGAAGAAGCCCACCCGGATCGCCACGATCCCCGTGGGCTACGGCGACGGCTACGGGGTCATCCTCTCCAACCAGGGCGAGGCCCTGATCCGCGGGAAACGGGTGCCTCTGGTCGGCCGCGTCTCCATGGACATGTGCACCCTCGACGTGAGCCGCCTGCCCGAGTGCGAGGTGGGCGACGAGGTGGTGCTGCTGGGCAGGCAGGGGGGCGAGTACATCCCGGCCAACGACATCGCCGCCAAGGCTAAGACGATCAGCTACGAGGTGCTCTGCGCGCTGGGCAAGCGGGCCCCGCGCGTCTTCATCCAGAAGGGCCGGGCCGACGCCGTGGAGCCGCGCTTGCGGCGCATCTTCATCCCCGACGAGGTGAAGTCGATCTCCCGGATCGACAGCGTGATCCGCCGCTGCTTCCAGACGCGGGCGCGGAGCTCCGAGCTGGGGGACGCCATCTTCTACGAGATGTTCGAGGCCCTCTTCGGCAAGGAGGACCGCCAGCTGGAACTGCGGACCAACTTCCGCTACGACATCAAGGTCTCCGACTTCACGGCGGCCGAGAAGGCGAAAGACCCGCAGGCGGAGAACTTCTTCAAGGTCTCGACGCACATCGAGTACACGAAGACCCTGCGCAACTCCATTTTCCTCATCGGCTGCGCGCTCAACAACCGGCAGCTCTCGCTGCTGTTCGAGGACCCGCGCTGCGAGTACCGGTGGCTGCTGACCACGAAGGACGAGGGGTTCAGGGAGAGCGATTTCCGGGTGGTGCGCGTCTGCGTGGACAACGAGGCCGTTCCCATCCTCCGCTCGGAGACGACGGAGCGCGGCTTCGAGATCTGGTGCGGCGGGGGCGACTCGCTGCGAGGGAAGCTCAACCGCCAGGTCCGCATCAAGATCGAGATCGAGACCAAAAAGTTCCGGAGCAACAATCTCTTCTCCGTCTACCTCGTCTATCCCACGCGGGGTCTCGACATCGATTTCAACTACGAGGGGATGAGCCTGAAGAACGTCCGCGAGATCAGCTTCTTCGCGGGCAAGCACCCCTACCCCGAGGTGACGAAGGAAGCGGGAAAGAGAATCCGGATCAAGATCAGCGACGACGAGTGGATCTTCCCCAACAGCGGCGTGACGTTCTTGTGGGATTTGTGAAGACAGGGGACCGGGCCAAGAAAAATCCCCCTCTTTCCCCCTTTGAAAAAGGGGGATGAAGGGGGATTTGATAAGAAAAGAAAAAACTGGAACAGACTGCATGGACAAATTACGAGTCGGCATCATCTTTGGCGGGATGTCCTCCGAGCGGGAGGTCTCCCTCAACAGCGGGCGAAACGTCTACGACAACATGGACCGGGAGCGCTTCGAGCCGGTCCCGATCTTCATGGAGCCCGGCGGCCGCCTGTGGGTGCTGCCCTGGCAGCTCATCTCCCAGAACACGACGACGGACATCGCGGAGCGCCTCGAGACGGAGGCCGAGCCGGTCGCCTACGAGGACCTGAAAACGCGGATCGATTTTGCCTTTATCGCCCTGCACGGCAAGTACGGCGACGACGGATGCATCCAGGGCCTCCTGGAGCTCCAGCACATCCCCTACACGGGCCCGGGCATCCTGGCCTCGGCCATCGGGATGGACAAGGACATCCAGCAGAAGATCCTGCGCGCCGAGAGGCTCAGGGTGCCGCGGAGCACGGTGGTCGAGCAGCGGCACTGGCTGGAGAACCCCGATGCCGTGCGGCAGCGGCTCGTCGGGGAGTTCGGCCTTCCCCTGGTGACCAAGCCCGTCCGCGAGGGCTCGAGCATCGGCGTCACTGTAGTGCGCGCGCCCGGGGATCTCGACGCGGCGATGGCCGCGGCCCTGCAGTGGGACCGCACGGTCCTCGTGGAGGAGTTCCTCGACGGGACGGAGTTCTCGTGCATCGTCCTGGAGGACGAGGGCGAGCCCCGGCCGCTGTCGCTCACCGAGATTCACCCGCAGAGCGAGTTCTTCACCTACGACGACAAGTACATGCCCGGCCGCTGCCGGAAGTTCACACCGCCCAAGACGATCCCGAAGGACATCGCGGAGACGATCAAGGTAGACGTCGTGAGGGCCTTCAGGGCCCTCGGGTTCCGCTGCTACGGCCGTATCGACGGCTTTGTCCTCAAGGACGGCAGGGTTCTCATCACGGACCCGAACTCCTCGTCGGGCATGGCTCCCTCGTCCTTTTTCTTCGAGCAGGCCGCCGAGCAGGGGATGCTGCCCGGCATGATCGTCTCGAAGCTCATCGAGATCGGGATGCGGATCCACGGGGAGAAGAAGGGACCGCTTTAAACAGGGTACAGGGTACAGGGTACAGGGTACAGGGTACAGGGTACAGGGTACAGGGTACAGGGTACAGGGTACAGGGTACAGGGTACAGGGTACAGGGAAATCACCCTCTATTCTTTTTCATGGGCCTTTCGGGTCAAGAAGAGTCTTTACATCTGCCGAAATGCCCACTATAGTTCCGCCCAATAAAACACAACAAGGGTTGGTGCATGACAGTAGAGAACGAAGCAAAGCTCAGGGTCGGTGTCGTCATGGGGGGCGTCTCCTCGGAAAAAGAGGTCTCCCTCGAGAGCGGCCGCAACATCTTCAGCAAGATGGACCGCAAGAAATTCGACCCCGTCCCCCTGTTCATGGACAGCCGCTGTGCCCTCTGGGAAATCCCGCTGAAGCTCCTGATGCGCAACAGCACCGCCGACATCGAGATCGACCTCGCCGAGGAGGCAACGCCTCTGCCCTACGAGGCGCTGAAGGGCCGTGTCGATTTCGTCTACATCGGCCTGCACGGCAAGTTCGGAGAGGACGGCACCCTCCAGGGGCTTCTCGAGCTGCTCGGGATTCCCTACAGCGGTTCGGGTGTCCTGGGTTCGGCCCTCGGGATGGACAAGTTCACGTCGCGCAAGGTCCTCGCGATGAGCGGAATCGACGTGCCGAAGACGGTTGCCGTCGAGAGGCGGGCATGGGAGGGCGGCGGGCGCGATGCCTTTCTGAAGCGGATCGAATCGGAGATCGGCTTCCCCTGCGTTGTGAAGCCCACCCGCGAGGGCTGCAGCACGGCGGTGAAGAAGGTCGTGTCGTCGGCCGGCATCCCCGATGCCCTGGCCTCGGCCTTCGAGTGGGACAACGTGGCCGTCGTGGAGGAGTTCCTGAACGGAATGGAGGTGACCTGCGGAGTCCTCGGCAACGAAGAGCCCCGCGCCCTTACGCCCTCGGAGACGATCCCCACGCAGGAGATCCTCTCGCTGGAAGACAAGTTCCTCTACGGCCAGGGGGAGAACAAGACTCCCGCCAGGGTGTCCGCGGAGCTGCTGCTGCGGATCCAGGACACGGCCGTGCGGGCCTACAAGGCCCTCGGCCTGAAGGCCTACTCGCGCATCGACATGTTCGTCTGCGACGGCCGCATCCTCGTGCTCGAACCCAACACCCTGCCCGGCATGACGCCCTCCACAGTGCTCTTTCACCAGGCGGCGGCCGAGGGCCTGAGCCAGGCGGATTTCATCAGCCAGGTGATCGAGTTCTCCCTGGAGGCGCACAGGAGCAAGAAGGGACCCCTGTAACAGCCCGAAGGCGTAAAACAAGATCTGAAGGCAACCTTTTCCTCTCTCGTGTCCGCCAGGCAATCCGCCGGGATTCCCTCGAACGTCGACACTCCTCCCTTTGCGCGATGGCCCGTTCACGACAGCCAAAAAGGGCTTGACATACAGTTGACGCATCAACTATATCGTTTGCAAGTGTGAGCGATTCCGTAGGAGAGCCATGAGTCACGACGACCGCCTCATCTATCTTCTTTCCATCGCCCAGCAGGCCCTGAAAGATCACACAAACAGAACCCTCGCCGACCGGGGAGGCAAAGTGACCCTTGCCCAGGCTGCCATCCTGCTGCTTCTCAGGGAGAAGGACGGGCGATACATGTCGGAGATGGGGCAGGTGATCGGGGTCGACAATTCGGCGATGACGCGCCTGGTCGATCGGCTCGAGAAAGCCGGGCTGGTCGTACGCCGGATCGACCCTGAAAACCGGAGAGCAATTTCGGTCCTGCTGACGCCGGAGGGCGGCGAGGAAGCGGCCGCGGCGCTGACCGTCATCAAGCGCATCAACGAGGAGATCCGGAAGGACTATACGCCTGCGGAAGTGGACGCCTTCAAGAAGATCCTGGGCGGCATCTTGCGCAAGTTCAAGGCGCCGTCGACAGGCATGCCGGTCGCGCAGCCCGGTTCGAAGAGGGCTGCCGGGAAGCATCTCGATTCCGAGTAACGGAGGGAAACGGCCATGCATCACTATCACAGGCTTCAGGAAAAACTCGATGCGCATCCCATCGGCGCACCCCGGAACGAGGAATTCCTGGAAATACTCAAAATCCTCTTCCATCCGGACGAGGTGGAGCTGGCAACCCTGCTGGAATTCAAGCTGCAAAAGGCAAGCGACGTGGCGAAAAAGGCCCGCATCGAGGCCGATGAGGCCCTGCGAAAGCTGGAAGCCATGGCCGACCGCGGCTCCGTTCTCGCCAAGATGGTGGATGGAGAATATGCGTACGCGCTGCTGCCGAACTACCCCGGGCTGTTCGAGTACCCGATCATGAAAGGGCTGGACGAGCCGACGCGGGACCGCCTGGCCCGGTTGTGGCACGCCTACTACATGCAGGACATGGCCGCGGAGCTCGCCTCGGCCGATCCGCCCTGGAACAGGATATTCCCTGCGGAGAACGCGATCCCCGACGAAATCGAGATCCTGCCCTATGAAGTCGCTTCAAAGATGATGGAGAAAAATGACGTCATCGCCGTGGCCAACTGCCCCTGCCGCATCCTCGGCAGGAACTGCAACAAGCCGCTGGAGGTTTGCCTCTGCTTCGACGGCGCCGCCCGGTTTCTGGCGGAACGGGGTATGGCGAAGATCATCCCCTTGGAGGAAGCGCGGGAGGTTCTGAAGCGCTCGGAGGAGGCCGGGCTCGTGCACACGGGAAGCAACAACGCGGAAAAGCTCCTCTTCATGTGCAACTGCTGCCCGTGCTGCTGTCATCTGCTGATGATGATCACGAAGCACAACCGGACGGAAGCCCTCGCGAAGTCCAGCTACCGGGCCGAATTCGATGCCGAGTCTTGCATCGGATGCGGCGTCTGCGTGGAGCGCTGTCCCATGGGGGCCTTTCACATGCACGAGGACGTCGCCGACTACGACCCGGCTGCCTGCATCGGCTGCGGGCTCTGCGTGTCCACCTGTCCCACCGATGTCATCGCCCTGGTCAAGCGGGACGACTACGCAGTCCCGCCTGCCAATCTGAACGAGCTTGTGAAGAAGATCTCGGAGAAGAAACGGAAGCGATAGAAACGGGTTGTTACGATCGGGCTCTCACCGGGACCGCCTGTGAAGAAAGGGTTGAGAAATGAAAGGGTTAAGAGGGCGGGCCGCTGAGGGCCTTCAAGTGGGGGACACCTTCAGGACCTCGCGAACCTTTACGGAGGATGACGTGGTTCGTTTTGCCCGGATGTCGCGCGACTACAACCCGGTTCATTTCGATGCCCGGTTTGCCAGGGCGAAGGGCTTCTCAACGACGATTTGCCATGGACTGCTGGCGGCCAGCCTGGCTACCGAAATCGGCGGGCAGATCGGGTGGCTGGCGTCCGCCATGAACTTCCGATTCAAAGGCCCCGTCTACGTGGGTGAGACGATCACATGCACATGGGTCATGGCTGCCATAGAACAAAATGGTCGTGCCAGGGCATCCGTCACGATCGCCAAAGAAGACGGTACCCCGGTGATTGAAGCGGAGATCAGCGGTATCGTGCCGGGACTCGAGGAGCGCGAGGTCCTGCGTCAGATGCTGTCGGATGGGGATCCGACCAACGAGCTGACGGGAGCGTCGCGCAGGTGCTGAGGGTGCGCGCTGCAGCAGGGAGGCCGGTTCCAAAAGGGGATACGATTTCGCGGACTCGGCATGCGGGTGACGGGCTTTTTCTGCCTCTTGACAAAAAACAAAAAATTTTTATATTACCGTTGAACTTTTGAAGTCCGCATGGGAGGCGTTTGTCTGTCATGTACTTCAACCCCCTTCAAGTGTCGAAAATAAAAGGGGTATTCGATCAGGCGGAGCGGCTTGCCGGCCGTTACTTCCACCTGACCGAGGACCAGATGCGGGCCCAGCGCTACGACCTCAGGACGCTGGCCCACCTGGAGACGCACGAGGTCGACGACAAGGCCTTTGCGCACCTGTGCAAGTACGCGGTCCGCAAGGAGGAAAAGGCCGAAAAGCCCCGGAGTTACGATCTCTATCGGATCTGCCTCCAGGACAACCGGATCCTGGGCGCCGTCGAGAGGGCCAACTCCTTCATCCGGCTCGAGTCTCTCATGCTCTATATCGCCGTGCACGAGCTGGTGCACGTGATCCGCTTCGCCGGCGGGCATGCGGATTTCGAGGCCCCGCGCGCCGAGAGGCTGCAGGAGGAGGAGAAGGTCGACCACATCACCCGGACCGTTCTCCACCCCGTGGCCGACAAGGACATGGGCCTCGTGCTCGACTGCTTCAGCAGCCGCTACAGTTTGCTCGAATCCTACGGTTGAAGCTCTTTCGATCGGGCTTCGACGTTTTGTTCAGGAGGGTTTTGTCATGCCGATCTACGAGTATCGATGCAGGAAGTGCAACAAGGAGTTCGAGGTGGTGCAGTCCATCACGGCCCCTGAGCTGAAGAGCTGCAAGTTCTGCAAGGGTCCCGTGACGAAGCTGATGTCGGTGTCCTCGTTTCACCTGAAGGGGAGCGGGTGGTACGTGACGGATTACGGCGGACGCCAGGCGCCGGCGAAGGAAACCGGCACGAAGAGCGAGACCGCTGCGGATACCCCCGCGACAACCTCCGAGGCGGCGCCGGCTGCGGCGGCATCGGACAGCAAGGCTTGATGGGACAAATGCCAACGGCACACAGGGCGGCCTCCCGGAAGGGGGGCCGCCTTATTTTTTGTCGAGCACCTGCCGGATCGTCATGGACAGGTCGCTGATGCTGAAGGGCTTCTGAATGAAGGCCTGGCAGCCTTTCTCGAGGATGGCCTTCGCCTGCTCGTTCTTGCTGTACCCGCTGGACAGGATGACCCGCACGTCGTCGTTGATCTTTCTCAGGCTGTCGTAGGTGGCCTCCCCGTCCATGCCGGGCATGATCATGTCCAGGATGATGAGTCCGATCTTGCCGCGGAGCTTCCGGTAGACCTCGATGGCCTCCTGGCCGCTCTTGGCCGCCACGACCTTGTAGCCCAGCGACTCGAGGATCTCCCGGTTGACGTCGATGATCACGTCCTCGTCGTCGACGAAGAGGATCGTCTCATTTCCTTCCAGCAGCCCCTTGGGAGGCACCGTTTCCTTGACGGCCGCCTTGTCCGTGGCGGGCAGGAAGAGGTTGAAGGTCGTGCCCTGGCCTTCCTCGCTGTAGATGTTGATGATCCCCTGGTGCCCGCGGATGATGCCGTAGGCCGAGGCAAGCCCCAGGCCGCGCCCCCGGCCCATCTCGCGGGTGGTGAAGAAGGGCTCGAAAATCCGCTCCTTGGTCCGCTCGTCGATCCCCATCCCCGTGTCCGTGACGGAGACCATGACATAGTTGCCCGGCTTGACCTTGTAGTTGCGTACGTAGGCCTCGTCGAGGGTGACGTTCCGCGTCTTGAGCGTCAGTTCCCCGCCGCCCGGCATGGCCTGCTGGGCGTTGACGTAGAGGTTGACGAGGACCTGCTCGACCTGAACCTGGTCGATTTCGACGGCCCAGGGGTCGCTCTCGAGCGATTTCTGGATCTTGATGTCCCTGCGGGTCTGCCCGAAGGCGTTCGAGGTCTTCTCGATGATGTCGTTCAGGTTGCAGGGCTTGACTTCGTAGCGGCCGCCGCTGGAGAACGCCAGGAGCTGGTTCGTGAGGTCGGAGCCGCTCTTGACCTGCTTCTCGATCCGTTTGAGCCGCCCGTAGGCCGGGTGGTCGGCCTTCGTCTCCGAGAGCATCAGCGCCGTGTAGCCCTGGATGCCCATGAGGATGTTGTTGAAGGCGTGCGCGATCCCGCCGGCCAGGGTGGCCACGGCCTCCATGTTCTGCGCGTGGAACAGCTCGGCCTCCATCTTCTTGAGGTCCGTGATGTCCTCGTAGGTCATCAGCTGCTTGCCGTTGCCGAGGACCACCATGCGGGAGTGCATGATCCGGTCGGAGCCGCCGCGCACGCGGATCGTCACGACGCGCTCGCCCACCTTGCGGTTTTTCGTGAAGTTCTCCAGGTCCTCGCGGTAGAAGTACCGCACGAGGTCCCGGTACGAGGGGTTCGGGAAGACCCGCTTGAGGAACGTCTCGTTGTCGGGCAGATCCTCGATGGTGTAGCCGAAGATCTCGGTGAAGCGGGGGTTCAGGTATTCGAACACCCCGTCGGGCCTCGCCAGGGCGATGCCGACGGGGGAGTTGTCCGACAGGATCCGGAAGCGCTCCTCGCTCTCGATGAGAGCGTACTCGATGCGCTTGCGGTCCGTGATGTCGGTGAGCATGACCATGGCGCGCCGCTCGTCGATGCGCGCCGCCCGGAACTCGAGGACCTTTGTGCCTCCGTCCCGGCAGGCAATATGGAAGACGCGGGCGCTTCCCCTGACGTTGGCCGCCATGTCGGCCTTCCAGGTCTCGATGACCTTCTTCCGATATTCGGGATCGGGGAAGGCCTTTCGGAACCACTCCTTCCCCGTGGGGACGTCCTCGAGGGCATAGCCCGTGACCCGGACGAATTCCGGGTTGATGTAGATGAACTTCCCCGTCTCGCCGAGCAGCAGGACGCCGTAGGGCGATTTCTGGATGATGGTGCCGAAGGTCTCCCGCTCGTTCTGGAGCGTCTGCTCCAGCTCGGCGACGCGCTTCTTCAGGGCCGCCAGCTCCTGGTTGGGTTCGTCCTTTTCCTTGTCCTTGGCCATTCTCCCCTCTCCCCCGCACGAATAGACGTTAAGAGGGTAAGAGGTTGAGAGGTTTGGATCCGGCGGAGGGCCATCGCATGCCTGCCGCTTCTCCGACCCTCTTACCTTCTCACCTTCTCACCTTCTTCCAAACACTGCCGAATGAACCCCGCCATGGCCTCGAGGATCTCGTCCCGCGCCTCGGCGTGGGGAATGTGGCCGCAGCGAAGGAGCAACGCCTCCGCCCGCCCGGAGACCTGCCGCTCGATGGCCCGGACTTGCACCGGTGTCCCGTAGCGGTCGTCGATGCCCTGGATGATCAGGACGGGGCAGCGGACCCCCGGCAGGAACTCCTCGATGTTCCAGCTCCGAAACGCCGTCGAAAGCCACGTCTCGGCCCAGCCTCGAAAGACGAGGTCGGTCTTGTCCCCGTGGTAACGCGCAAGCCGCTTGCCGAGATCCGTCGAGGCGTAGACCTCGACGGCCTCCCGGATCCCTTCCAGGGTGACGTCTTCCACGAACACGTGGGCGGCCTCGGTGATCACGGCACGCACGCTTTCGGGGTACCTCGAGGCGTAAATCAGGGCGATCGACCCGCCGTCGCTGTGGCCGACGAGAATCGCCGTGTCGATCCGGCACGCGTCGAGCACGGCCGGCAGGCCGGCCAGTGCCTCGTCGTGGAGGTAGCCCGTGTCGCGGGGCAGGGTGAAGGCCTCCGAGTCGCCGTACCCCCAGCGGTCGTAGACCAGGGCCGGCAGGCCCGTTTTCTCGCTCAGCAGAGACGGGAAGTCCCGCCACTGGCCGATGCTGCCGAGCCCCTCGTGCAGGAAAACGAGGGTTGTCCCGTCGGCGCCCGGGTCGGCGGGCTGCGGCTCGATCCGTTCGGCGTGGAGCCAGCGCCCGGCTGCATGAATCTCGAACGAGGTCCTGGAGACGCCCATGGTTCAATATCCCTGTCGCAGGGCACGCATCCGGAAAAGGGACCGCACGCGCCCGGCGGCCCGCAAGCGCTCCCATCTTACATTTCTGGGCAGGGGGGTCAAGGCCATTTTTATCGTCCTTGACGGCAGGACGCCTCGCCGGTAGACTCCGCCGGTAAAGACGAGAGGGTGAGAGGGTAAGAAGGTAAGAGGGTGAGAAAATGCGAAGGGCATCCTTCCGCTACTCCAACCTTCTCACCTTCTCAACCTCTCACCTTCGTGCGCAAGATGCACGGGCGGAACTTGAAATGAGTGTTCTTGCAGAACATGAAAAGTGAAGTCACAGGAACGGAACGGCGCTGGCCCGTCCTGTGGGCCGCCTTTGCGACGTACCTGCTGGACAGCTACGACCTCATCGTGCTGGCCATCGTGATGCCCGTCCTGCTCAAGGTGCTCGACATCACGCTGCCCGAAGGAGGGCTCATTGGCTCGGCCACCATGGCGGGCGCCATGGTCGGCAGCGTCGTCTTCGGGCTCATCGCCGAGAACCGGGGTCGCCGCACCGCCCTGATCGTCGCGCTGCTGTGGCTGGGCGCGGGCATGGGCGCCGTGTACCTCGCCCACAACCTCGGCATGTGGATGGCGCTGCGGTGCCTCACGGGCCTTGCCATCGGGGGCATCTGGGGCCCCTGCTCGGCCCTGATCGCCGAGCACTGGGCGCCGCAGTACCGCGGGCGGGCGGCTTCGTTTGTACTGAGCAGCTTCGCCGTCGGCGCCGTGGCGGCTTCCTTCGTGGGCAGGATGGTCCTCGACACGGATTGGCGGCTCCTGTTTCTCCTGGGGACAGTCTCGATTCCCTTTGCCCTCGTCGTGGCCCGGCTCGTCCCGTCGGACCGCGTCCCCGGGGCCGGTCCGGGCGGAAAAACCGGAACCGTCAAGGTCGGCGTCACAGACATCTTCCGGGACGGCCTGGGGAAGACGACCTTCCTGGCCACCCTGGTGAGTCTTATCAACCTGGCCGGCTACTGGGGCGCCGCCTACTGGATCCCCACGTTCCTCACCCGCGAGCGGGGGCTTAGCCTCACCATGATGGCCGACTTCTCGCTCGTCATGTACGTGGGGATGTTCTTCGGGTTCCAGTTCTTCGGGTTCCTGGCCGACCGCATCGGCCGGCGCAGGGCCATGATCGCCGCCTTCGGCACGATCGCCGCCGCCGTGTGGGTCTACATCGTGGTGAAGGACCCGATCTTCCTGTTCTGGTGGGGCATCGTCGTGGGCTTCGGCCTTCCCGGCGTGGGAGGCGTGCTCGGGGCGTACTTCGCCGAGCTCTTCCCCGAACGGGTCCGGGCCTATGCCGGGGGCTTCTGCTGGAACATGGGCCGGATCGGAGCCGTGCTGGCCCCTTACACGATCGGCCAGATCGGGAGCCATTACGGGCTCGCCACGGGGCTCGCCGTCACCGGGGTGGTCTACGTGGTCGGGGCGCTCTCGCTGCTTCTCCTGCCCGAGACGTTCGGGGGGCGCAGCCAGGGAGGAAGCCGGCAGCCCGGCCGATGGTGAAGTTAAGAAGAGCGGAAGTTAGGAAGAGCGGAGTGGAAGAAGAATGATTGCGTGCATACCCTGACTAGAGGGACGGCCATGAACAGTCGGGATTATCTCGACAAAAAAACGCTGATCGTGGGCGACGTCAACTCGGGGAAGACGACTCTCTGCCGGGAGATCCTGGAGGATCTCTGCAGACGGGGGCTGGGGGGCCGGATTGCCGTCGTCGACCTTGCGCCTGAGATCCCCGAGGAAATCTTGCGAAGCCGGGGGCTCAAGGGGGTCGGCGGCAGGCTGCTCCCGCCGGCCGGATCGGGGGCCGCCTATCTGCACGTCCCCGTCCTCGCGCCGCGTCTGACGTCGGCGACCGAGAAGGAGGCGCTGAACAAAGCACAACGAAACCGGGAGCTGATCGAGGGGGTTTTCCAGCAGATCGAGGCTCTGGGCCGGGACATCCTCTTCGTCAACGACGCGAGCCTCTACCTGCAGGCCGGCGACCCGGCGCGTCTCGCGGGTCTGCTGGACAGGGCCGCAACGGTCGTGGTGAACGGCTACTTCGGCAGGACGCTGGGTCCCGGGGAGCTTTCACGGCGCGAGCGGGAGGCGATGGAGAGGCTTGCGGCATGGTTCCGGGCCCGCGGTTCGGTGATCACCATGCCCCATGAGGGCCCGGCGTCCGGGAAAACCCTCGTTGCCATGAGCGGCGGGGTGGACAGCTCCGTGGCGGCGCTCCTCCTGGCCGAGCGGGGCCTCGATGTCGCGGGGCTGACCCTTTACCGGCAGGGAGACGGGCAGGCGGGCTACGGCCCCGGGGAGGTGGAGGCTGCGGCGAAGGTCTGCCGCATGCTGGGAATCCCCCACCACGCGTTCGATTTCGGCGCAGACCTGGAGCGGCTCGTCATAGAGCCCTTCCTGGCGGAATACCGGCGGGGGAGGACCCCGAACCCCTGCGTGATGTGCAACCGGGACATCAAGTTCGGGATGGTTCTCGAAAAGGCCCGTCAACTGGGCTGCGGGGGTCTGGCCACGGGGCACTATGCACGCATCGTGGAGCGGGGCGAAAAGCCGGCCCTGGCCGTTCCGAAAGACCGCCGGAAGGACCAGACCTACTTTCTCTACCGGGTGAAGCGGGAAGCCCTCGGAAGGATACGTTTTCCACTGGGCGAGCACACGAAACAGGAGGTCCGGGCGCTGGCTTCGCGTGCCGGGCTGCCCGTCTCGCAGCGGGAGGAAAGCCAGGACATTTGTTTTATCCCCCGTGGCGGGATCGGGACGTTTCTCGCTGAGCGCTTCCCCGGGATGGGCCCCGGCAGGATGGTGGACCGGCTCGGGCACGACGTGGGCACCCATCGGGGCATCGTCCACTACACGATCGGCCAGCGGGCGCGCCTGTCGGCCGGGCGGGGGGAACTGCTTTACGTCCTGGCCATCGACCCGGCGGCGAACCTTGTCGTCGTGGGCCCGAAGGAGGCACTCCTCTCCGGGGGGCTGGAGGCGGGGGAGGTGAACCTCCTGGTCGATGACCTGCCGGCCGCCGCCCAGGCGAAGATCCGCTACGCACACCGGCCGGCCCCGTGCCGTGTCGAAGCGGGCCCCGATTCCCTCCGGGTCGCCTTCGACGAGCCGCAGGAAGCCGTGACCCCGGGCCAGTCGGTCGTCCTCTACCGAGAGGGGATCGTACTGGGCGGCGGCACGATTCGCAGGGCTTTGGACGGGGGCGAATCGCCGTATTGATTCTTTTTTGTCTTGGGGGTAGAGTGAAGCGAAACCATTAAAGAAAATCATGGATTCGTTCGATAGTCCCTAGTGAAGCTTTACAGATCAACCGGCAGGGAGAGAAGACCATGAGCAAGCACCCCGCGAGATTGTTGGCTGCCGTCCTCGTTTCGGCATGGGCCGTGATCCTGTTGATGCCCGGCGATTCCCAGGCCCAGCTCTACCGCTATACGGACAAGGAAGGCAGGATCGTCATCACCGACAACCCGCCCCCGGGAGTTCGGGGGGAGGTTCTCGACGATTCGAACCTCGCGCCCTCCGAGAGAGAGACGAAGGCCGCCCCGGAGGCGCAGGGGCCCGCACCCATGCCGGTGCCAGGGAGGCGGGATCAGGCAGCCCCCATGCCAAGACCCGGGGTCCGGGAGCCGGCCGCTCCGCCTGAGGAGACCCGCGACGCCGAGATGAGGAAGGTCGCCGACGAGGAGATCCAGAAACAGAAGGAAGAGGTGCAGCGAAAGCTGCGGGAGAGGCAGCAGGAGAAACAACGCCGCCTCGAGGAGGCCGACCGGCTGGAGAAAGAGGCCAACAAGCCCGTGCAACCGACCCAGGAGAACATCAATCGGCAGATGAAGCTCCTGCAGGAGGCGCAGCGGCTCCGGGAGATGCCATAGCTCAGGGGCCAGGGTTCAGGGTACAGGGCACGACGGGTACAGGGTCGAGAATCTGGATTACAGGTGACAGGTGGCAGGGTACAGGTGCAGAATCATGCAAATCGTCTGGATGATTCCCGTCATTTCCTGCCTGGTGTGCTTTCTCGGGTCAGCCGCCGATGCGCAGACGATTTACCAGTACACGGACAGGGACGGGGCGGTGGTGCTCACGGACAAGCCCCCGAAAGGGGTGAAAGCCGAGCCCGTCGTTTCGGGCAGGCATGCTGTTGCCGTCCCGCCGGCGGAGGCGGTGGAAAAAACGGGTGAAGCGGTTCCCCCGGGAACCATGACGGCCGAGGAGGCGATCCGGCAGAGGGACCGCCAACTCGACGAAGTGGTCAAAACGGTCGAGAAACGCGACGCACAGCGGGAACGGGAGAGGCAGAAGCGGCTTCAGGAAGCCGAGCGCCTCGAGGCGCAGGCCCGCGAGCCCATGCCCTCGACGAGGGAAAACCGCCAGCGCCAGTACGAATTGCTGCAGGAGGCCCAGAAACTCCGGCAGGCGGAATAATCCCCCCGCGAAATCAGGCGACCCGGATCCTCCCCTTTGGATGCGCCACGACCTCACCCACCACGGCCGCGTCAGCGATACCGGCCTTGCGCATTCTCCTGACCAGGATTTCCGCATCCCCCGCGGGCAGGGCGAAGAGAAGCCCCCCCGAGGTCTGGGGGTCAAAGAGGATTTCCAGGAGCCACTCCGGGCAAGAGGGTTCGACGTCGATCATGGGCATCCGGAAATCCTTGTTGCGGTAGAGCCCTCCGGGCGCGTACCCGCCTTCCACGAGTTCCCGCACGCCGTCGAAATACGGGACGGCCGAGGCCTCGATCTTCAACCCCACGTCGCTTCCCTCGATCATCTCGCAGGCATGCCCCAGCAGGCCGAATCCCGTCACGTCGGTGCAGGCGTGGATCTCGGGCATCTGCGCCATCAGCTCGGCCGCCCCGCGGTTCAGGGTGGTCATGGCCCGGACAGCCCTCTCGACCAGGGCCGGGTCGGCCTCTTCCCCTTTGAGGGCCGTGCTGACGATTCCCGTGCCCAGGGCCTTTGTCAGGATCAGCCGGTCGCCGACGCGGCCGCCGCGGTTGCGCAGGACCCGGTCGGGGTGGATGACGCCCGTGACGGAGAGGCCGTATTTCGGTTCGTCGTCCTCCACGCTGTGGCCGCCCACGAGGGTCACGTCCGCCTCGTGGATCTTGTCGAGCCCGCCCTGCAGGATGCGGTTCAGCACCTCCATGGGGAGCTTCTTCGGCGGGAAGCAGATAATGTTCATCGCCGTGACCGGACGGCCGCCCATGGCGTAAACATCGGACAGGGCGTTGGTGGCCGCGATCTGCCCGAAGAGATACGGGTCGTCCACGATGGGCGTGAAGAAGTCCAGCGTCAGGATGATCGCCAGATCGTCGCGCAGGCGGTAGACCCCCGCGTCCTCGAACCCCTCGATCCCTGCGATCAGGTTGGGATCGGGTCTCACGGTCAGCCCTTTCAGCGCTCGGTTCAGGTCCTCCGGACCGATCTTGCACGCTCAGCCGGCCCCGTGGACCATCTCGGTGAGCCGGATCTTCTTATCCGTTGTCACGATGCGCTCCTTTCGATGTTACGGGTTCCCGCCTGCCGGGACCACTCGTCGAGGTGATCGGCGAAGACCCGGGGCAGGGCCTCGATGACCTGCCAGATCCGCGTGGCCGGCGTGGCCCCGGCGTAGAGACCGGCCGTGCGATTTGCCCGCACGGCGACGCACGCCGCTGTGACCGCGTCGAAGCCTGCGCTCACGAGGGCCCCGACCATCCCACTGATCGTGTCCCCCGTGCCCCCGATGGCCTCGAGGGCCGGGAGGTTGGGTTCCGCCAGCCGGTCGACGATCCGGCCGTCCTGCGCGATGTGGTCCGTTGCCCCCTTCACCACGAGCGTCCGGGCCGCGCTGCCGTTTGCGTATGCGGCGGCGACCAGCTCCGGGATGCGCGAGCTGTCCGACTCGAAGAGGTGGCGGCTCACGTAGGCAGGGTGGGTCGCCTGCGGGTCCGCCAGGAAGGCCAACTCCGAGAGATCGGGGGTGAAGAGGTCGAACTCACGGGCGATCCCGGCTGCCTTGGCGGCGTACATGGCCGCGGCGTCGGCGATCAGGAAGGGCCGCTTCTTTGCCTTCGATGCCGCCTCGCTCACCTTCCGCATGAGCCCCATGACGGGCAGCATGTAGTGAAGCACGACGACCTGCGGGGCGAGGCGGGGCAGGTGCGCAATGAGGTGCTCGTAAAGCAGGCGGCTCCCCTTGCCGGAGCCGTCGTCTCCCACGAGCAGGGCACGCGGGGGAGATTGGCCCAGGAATTCGAGCGTCTTGCAGGCGGCGCTTACCAGGGAAGCCGTGCCCTGCGTACAGGGAACCGCGGCGGGGCCGATGCGCAGGGTGTCCCCTTGAAGGATCGCGTCTCCTTCCGTCAGAGGGAGATCTTTGCGGGGGGCGGTGCCGCAGATCAGCAGCATGATGTCACCGGCCTCCGTTCTTCCAGATATCGAGGGACTGCACGTAGGCCCTGTCCAGCATGAGGGAGCACAGGGTGTGCCCCATTTCCTTCGGACGCGGCGCCCGGTCGAGCGGCTTTGCCAGCATCTGGGCGTGCAGGTAGGGGATGTCCGGGCAGCCGCCGCCCGAGATGTTCAGAACGACGCCCGAGGACTTGTCGAAGGTGAGCTTCATGTTGCCTGCTTTGACCATGACGGCATCGCCGAAATCGGTTACCTGGACGACCTCGAGCAATTCCGCGTCGCCCTTCATCGGAAGGATATCGATGAAGTGGGCCTGCCGGGAGCGGAGCATGCGCTCTACGGCCGGCTTTTCCACGAGGTTGATCTCCAGTGCTAGATCGCATCCCTTTCGGAGCTCGGGCGGTGGAGCCACGAGGCGGTTTTCGACCCCTTCGGCCTTGAGAGCACGCTCGCCACTCATAGCCTCTTCCACGTTTTCGAAGAGCACGAGGCCGCCGCCCTCGAACCCGTTTTTCTTTCCCGATTTGAAAAACATGAATCTTCGAATTCCTTCCTAAACAAATCGGAGCCTTTCCCTCAGGGAAGGCCCCGGTTGATGTTCCCTTATACTACTTTTTGATTTCTATGACAATATCGGGGCCCTCTTCGCGGAACGAGGTCTGCAGCCCATGCCTCTTCGCCAGGCGAAGCACGTTTTCTTTCGACACCTCGTTGTCGACGAGGACTTCCAGAATCTCGGCGCCTGCCTCGATGGCCCTGTTCGTCAGCACGACGGGCTGCGGGCAGGAAAGACCGCGGGCATCGACTCGCGTTGTACTCATGATGGTCTCCTTTCGATGAATAGATCGTTCCTTCGCGGTACGTCAGCGCGACGTCTCTCGCATCGCAAATCCCACGGCCAGGCAGAAGATCAGGCCGACGATGACTCCGGCCGGGCCGAAAGCAGCCGCGCCTGCAGGAGAGCTTGCCATGTTGAAGTTGTGCGACACGCCGGCCCCGACGATCATACCGAGGGCGAAGATGCCCGCGTCGAGATCCCCCTCGCCGGAGAGGAACAGCTGCCGGCCCGGGCAGCCGCCGGCCAGCGCGAAGGCCAGACCCGCAAGCGCCATCCCCAGGAAGTTCCAGATGTGGTCCGTCTGGGCGACGGGCTGACCCGCGAAGCCGGGCTTGAACTGTCCCAGTGCGAGGTTCATCACCGTTGCGGCGACGAGCAGGGCCGCCACGCCGCTCATGAGGTGGAAATCCCTCAAGAGGATGACGTCGCGAAGGGCCCCCATGGTGCAGAAGCGGCTGCGCTGGGCGATGGCCCCGACGAGGAGACCTGCACCGAGGCTGATGAGAAGCGGGGCGTGCTGCGAGCCAGGCCCCTTCTGGCTGAAGAAGATGGGGCCGCCCTCGGCGAAGGTAACCTGGAAGGCAACAAGCAGGAAGAGCCCCGCCATGAAGACCGGGAAGAGATAGCCAGAGGCCGCTTTCTGCGGCTGGGCCCGGCCCAGGCTGTAGCCGGATTTCAGGAATACCACGCCCACGCCGATGCCCGTTGCCAGGCCTGCGAGGCCCGTCACGGCGTTCCAGTCACCGCCGGCAAGCCGCAGAAGCGCCCGCCAGGGGCAGCCCAGGAACACGAGGGCGCCGATCATGGCGAAGACGCCGAGAAAGAAGCGGACGAGCGGCGCCGAGCCGCCCCTGGGCCTGTATTCCTTGGCGATCAGGGCAGCGAGAAAGGCCCCGATGACGAAGCCGACGATCTCGGGGCGGATATACTGCACGACGCCCGCCCGGTGCAGCCCCAGGGCGCCCGCGATGTCCCGCTCGAAGCAGGCCACGCAGATGCCCATGTTCGGCGGGTTTCCGAAGTACTGCAGAAGGGTCGCCATCACGCCGATGGCGCAGCCGACAACGATGATTCCCGTGCGGGATGCAAGCGGGTTGGCCATAACGGGGTTTCTCCTTTGGCGAAAAGATGAAGAGCAAATGAAATCGACAAAATCAGTAGCGCACTTTTATGAATAGTTCCAATTCAGAATATTCATAAAGTCCCTTGATTATCGAAAAGAGTCATGGTAGGGACAGGGCATGCAAGCCGAGATGAAAAACGTGAACATGCTGCAGCTCGAGTCCCTCGTGCTCCTCGTCGAGGAGCGAAGCTTCAGCCGGGCCGCCAGGAGGATGTACCTGTCGCAGCCGTCGCTCACGAAGCATATCCGCAACCTGGAGGACGCCCTGGGGGCGAAGGTGGTCAACCGCGCAAGCCGGGCCTTCACACTGACGCCCGAGGGGCGAGTCGTGTACGACTGCGCCCGTCGGATCCTGAAGCTCCGCGAGGAGGCCATGGACCGCGTGATGCGAGTTCGCGAAACCGAAGCGGGGGACATCCGCCTCGCTGCGAGCACGATCCCCGCCACCTATATCCTGCCTTCCGCGATCGCCGGGTTCCGGGAGCGGTACCCCGGGATCCGGACCGCCGTGCGAGCCGCGGACAGCAGCGAGGTCATCGAGACGGTTTTGGAAAACGGCGCCGAGATCGGCTTCATCGGGAAGGAGCCTGCAAGCGCAAAGTTGGCGGGCGAGCCGCTCTGGCGGGACCGCATGGTGCTCGCCGTACCCGCGACCCACCCTTGGGCGAAGCGGAGATCGGTCCGTGTCCGCGAGCTCGTGAAGGAGCCCTTCGTAATCCGCGAGAGGGGATCAGGTACTCGCGAGGCCTTCGAACGGTGCCTCGCCGGAGCGGGCGGCACCGGGACGCCGCGGCTGCGCGTGGTCGCCGAGATGGGCAGCTCCGAGGCCGTCAAGGAGGCCGTCCTCGCCGGGGTGGGGATCTCCGTCCTCTCCGTGCACGCCATCCGCCGGGAGCTGAAGTCCGGCGCGCTGGCCGCCCTGTCCGTCGAGGGCTGCCCCATCGAGCGTTCTTTTCATTTGATTTATCGCAGGCAATTCGATTTAATGGCGCACCACAAGCGATTTATCGAATACATCCGGGCTTATCGCCCGCCGGGACTGTGAACGAGGGTTGATGACCGCTTGGGCGATATAGAAGGTAAGAAGGTGAGAGGGTAAGAACGTTGGATATGTCTGAGGCCGGAGTCCGCTCTCCGCTGTTCCAATCTTCTCACCCTCAAACCCTCTTACCCTCTTGTGCAGGTTGATTCCTCGTGCGGCCCGGTTCGACCGGCCCGGAATATGAATTGGAAGCCAAGGGGTAACCCATGATCCGCTACTACAGCACGAACCGCCGCCTCGAGGGGGTGGCCGGCCTCACGCCGTTCAAGGGGCAGGTCTCCTTCCGCGACGCCCTGATCCAGGGTCAGGCGCCCGACGAGGGACTCTTCATGCCCGACCCCATCCCCACGCTTGCCGTCGCCGACATCCTGGCGCGCAAGGGGAAACCCTATGTGGAAACGGCCTCTCTGGTGGCCGAGGCGTTTCTCAAGGACGAACTGCCGCGCGAGGAGATCCGCCGGGTCGTGGAGGACTCCTACAACTACGACGTCCCGCTGGATCGGGTCTGCGACCGGCTGTACGTCATGAGGCTCGACCAGGGCCCCACGGCCTCCTTCAAGGACTTTGCCGCCCGGATGATGGCGAGGCTCATGAGCCGGATGCGCGACCGGGGAAAGCGGCTCAACGTGCTCGTGGCCACCTCGGGCGACACGGGCAGCGCCGTGGGCGAGGCCTTCAAGGGCGTCGAGGGGATCGGGGTCTATATCCTCTACCCGCGCAACGAGGTCAGCGGGATGCAGAAGAAGCAGCTCGACACCATCGGCGACAACGTCCTGGCGCTCTCCGTGGACGGAAAGTTCGACGACTGCCAGAACCTCGTGAAGCAGGCCTTCTCCGACCCGGGGCTTGCGCAGCTCAACCTGACCTCCGCCAATTCCATCAACTTCGGCCGGATCATGCCGCAGAGCATCTACTACGTCTACGCCTACGCCCAGCTGGCCGAGCCGGGCGAGGAGATCGTCTTCTCCGTGCCCTCCGGGAACTTCGGCAACGCTCTGGGCTGCGAGTATGCGAGGCGCATGGGGCTTCCCGTGAGGATGCTCGTCATGCCCACCAACGAAAACGACGAGTTCCCCAACTACCTCGGGACGGGGGTCTACGAGAAGGTCTCGCCCTCGAGGGCCTGCCTCTCCAACGCGATGAACGTGGGCCACCCGAGCAACCTGGCCCGGTTCTTCGAGCTCTACGGGGGCACGGTGGACCGCACGGGGGTGGTGCACGCTTACCCCGACATTGCGGAGATGCGCCGTCGTATCTTCTCCGTGAGCGTCTCCGACGAGGAGACGAAGAAGACCATCCGGCGTGTCTGGGAGCAATACCGCGTCCTGCTGGAGCCCCACGGGGCCGTCGGCTGGAGAGGGCTGGAGCTCTACCTGGAGGCCTGCTGCGGGCCCATCGCGGAGCCCTGCGTGAGCCTCGAGACGGCCCACCCGGCCAAGTTCCCCGACGAGATCATCGAGCTGCTCGGGATCACCCCCGAGGTGCCGCAGAGCATGAAGGACCTGGAGAAACGCACGGGCGGGCCCGTCGAACTTCCCGCCGACTACAGCCGGCTGCGCGCCTTCCTGCTCGACACCCTGAAGGGGACGGACTGAGAGCTCCGGGGTCGCGTTCCGACCCGAAAGGGTTGACACATCCTTTCCTATCCTTTACACTGAAACAAATTGAACAGCCGAGAACGGGTCCGGAATCACGATTCCGGAGGATTTGCAAATGGTCGGGCCGCCATCTGACAGGGGTCAGATCGCGGCCCGTTCTTTTCGCCAGGACATTCGACAGGGGCTTTTCCAACCGACGTACCCGCTCTTCCTTTTCGCACGAAGATACCCGGAACACAGCACCCCTCTTCATGTGATGCCTCGGAAATGATTGCAAACGAAGCGAAGAGATCCAAGGAGGCCGTCATGGACGCCCGTTACCTGGGGGGACTCGTTTCCCGCATCACGAAAAATGCGAAGGTCATCATCGCGTCGAACCGGGAACCCGTAACGCACGAGCGCGACGTGGGCGGCATCCGGGTCGTCCGCCCGGCGAGCGGGATGGTGGCCGCCCTGGAGCCGATCGTCCGCGCCACGGGCGGCACCTGGGTCGCTCACGGTTCCGGCACCGCCGACCGCCTCGTCACCGATGCCAAGGGGCGCGTCGCGATGCCCCCCGAAGATCCCCGCTACACGCTGCGGCGGGTGTGGCTGACCCGGACAGAGGAAAACGGCTATTACTACGGGATTTCCAACCAGGCGCTCTGGCCGCTCTGCCACATCGTGTACACCCGGCCCCGCTTCTCCCGGAAGGACTGGGAAATCTATCGGGACGTGAACCGGCGTTTCTGCGACACGGTGCTCGAAGAAGCGGAAGGGCGGCCCGCCATCGTCTTCGTGCAGGACTACCACCTCGCGCTGCTTCCCCGGATGCTGAGACAGTCACGGCCCGACCTGATGATCGTCCACTTCTGGCACATTCCCTGGCCCAATCGCGAGGCCTTCCGGATCTTCCCCTGGGGGGAGGAGCTTCTGGACGGGCTTCTGGGGAACGACATCATCGGCTTCCACATCCAGTATCACTGCAACAACTTCATGGACACGGTGGACAGGGGGATCGAGGCCAGGGTGGATTACGAGCGCTTCCGGATTTTTCGGGGCGGCCGGCCCACCGATGTCCGGGCGTTCCCTATCAGCGTCGACTTCCACCAGATCGGCAAAGATGCCGCGTCGCAGCAGGTCGAAGAACGACGGCAGAGCTTCATCAAGGAACTGGGAGAAGGGGTGCTGGAGACCAAGGTCTTTGTCGGGGCCGACCGCATCGACTACACCAAGGGGATCCCGGAACGGATGAGGGGCTTCGATGTGATGCTCAGCGAGAACCCGGAGCTCCGGGGGAAGGTGACCCTGCTTCAGCTCGCGGCCCCCAGCCGGACCCACATCGAGGAGTACCGGGACATCAACGAGGAGCTCGACGACCTGGTAGACGAGATCAACTGGCGGCATCAGACCGAGGACTGGATGCCCATCCGGTTCCTGCGCGCCCACCATGATTACCACGCTGTTCTGGCCTCGTACCGGATGGCCGATGTCGTCATGGTCACCTCCCTTCACGACGGCATGAACCTCGTGGCCAAGGAGTTCATCTCTGCCCGGACCGACGGCGACGGGGTCCTGCTGCTGTCCCAGTACACGGGGGCGGCCCGGGAACTCCCCGACGCCCTTCTCGTGAACCCCTATGACATCGACGAGCTGGCCGATGCCATGTACGAGGCCTGCGTCATGCCGGAGAAGGAGCGCCGGAAGCGGATGAAGAGAATGCGGGCGCAGGTCCAGAAGCACACGGTCTTCGACTGGGGGGCGAAAATCTTCGAGGAGCTCGAAGGCATCCGTCCCGTGAAGGAGGTCGCCTGATGCCCTTGCCGGACGCGGTCCCGCAGAGAATCTGGATCTTCGATTTCGACGGCACCCTGTCGCCGCTCGTTGCCGATCGGGGGGCGGCTGCGCTCCTGCCGGAGGCCCGGGACCTGCTCGCGGAGCTTGCCAGGCTGCCCCGGCAGGCGGTCGCCGTCCTCTCGAGCCGCAGCCTGGACGACCTGGCGGCGAGGGTCGATGTCCGCGGGCTCTACCTGGGTGGCGGCAGCGGGGCCGAGTGGCTCCTGCCCAGCGGGGAGCGAAGGACGGCGGACAGCAAGACGCGGCGCCTCCAGCACGTCCGGAGCGCCGTCATGCCGGAGCTCGACAGGCTCCGGGAGATTCCGGGCGTCGATCTGGAAGACAAGAACTGGTCGGTGGCCGTGCACGTCAGGCAGACCGCTCGCGATGAGCGACCGAAGGCGGTCTCGTTTCTCGAATCCCTGGTCCGCACCACGGGCATCCGGCTGCTGCGGGGCCCGGAGGTCTACGAGATCCAGCTCCTGCCCGAGATCGACAAGCTCTTCGGGACGGTCGTTCTCTGCGAGATGCTGCACCACGTCCCCGCGCAGGGTTCGCTGGTCTACGCCGGCGACGACGAAAACGATGCGATGGCCATGGAGTGGGTGATCCGGAAAGGGGGGATCGCCCTTTGCGTGGGAAGGGAGCCGGTGATCCCCGGGGTCCGGGCCCTGGAGGGGCCGTCGGCCCTGGTGCCGGAGCTCCGACGGCTGGCGGGCCTGGACGTGAAAGAATAGGAGATCAACGCGATGAACCCCTTCGAGGTCATGGATTGCTCGCTTCTGATCCGCATGAGCGGCCTGCCGCCCGCGTACAATTTGCGGGAACTGCGCGACCGGATCGCCGCCTGCAGCGCCGATGTCCTGTATCACCATTTCTGCGAGACTCCCCTGTCGCCGAGCTTCGAATACCCCGATCACCGGAACGATTTCGCCGTCTGGGCGAGCCGGCGGCTCTCCGACAAGGTCCTGGCAGAGCGGCTCGGCGCCGTCGACCCGTACGCCTGCCCGTCGATCGAGGGGCTGCGGGAAACCGTCCTCGATGTCATCGACGAACGCCTCAGCGAGGTCACCATGATCCCCTGGGCGCGGCCGGGCCACGAGTTCTACTTCATGGAAGCGACGACCCTCGTCTTCGATTCCGGCGAGCGGGTCCGTGCGCTGCATGAACTTCCCGATGCCATCGGCCGCATGTCCAACGGCAGCATCTACTTTCACTTCGTGGAAGCCCAGCGCCGTCAGCCCGTCGGCATGGATGATTTTTCCCACTGGATCGGCGGGTTCGGGGAGGCCGGGGCCGCCGCCGTCGAGGCCCTGCGCCGCATCGATTTCTACTTCTACACGCTCCGGGAGCTCCGGGGGGAATTGGTGAGAGTGCTCGAACCGCTCCGGGGCAGCCGATCCTGAGTCAGACAGGAGAGAATCATGAACATCGATCAGTACGAACCCGTCGTCGGCATCCCCGTCATCGGTCAGTTGCGCAGGCTCGGCGAGCGCCTGAAAGGTCTCCGCGTCGTCCACGTCAATTCCACTGCCGAAGGCGGCGGGGTGGCGGAGATCCTCGCCTGGATGGTCCCGCTCATGAACGACCTCGGTCTCGATGTCCACTGGAAGGTCATCACGGGGACCGGCGAATTCTTTTCCGTGACCAAGGCATTCCACAACGGCCTCCAGGGAAACCCCGTCGTGCTCAAGAAGCGGGACTGGGACCTCTACCGGGCTGTGAACGAGGAGAACGCCCGGTCGCTCCAGGGGGAACTCGAGGAGGCGGACATCGTCGTCATCCACGATCCGCAGCCGGCGCCCCTGCTGGAACTCTGCCCCCGGCGCCGCGGGCGGTGGATCTGGCGGTGCCACATCGATGCGAGTCACCCGTTCCGGGCGGTCTGGAAGGGGCTCAAGCCCTTCGTGGACAAGTATGACGCGAGCATCTTCTCCATGTGCCAGTTTGCGCAGCTGCTGCCCCACCCCCAGGTTCTCATCGCGCCGAGCATCGACCCGCTGAGCGAGAAGAACATCGATCTCGACGACCGCGAGCTCGATGCCGTACGGGAACAGTTCGATCTCAAGCCCGACGTGCCCGTGTTGGTTCAAATCTCCCGCTTCGACCGGTTCAAGGACCCCGTGGGCGTCATCCAGGCCTACCGGATGGTAAGCAAGATGACCCCCGTTCAGCTCGTCCTGGCAGGCGGCGGGGCTACCGACGACCCGGAGGGCAAGGAGGTCCTTGACGCGGTGCTGGAGGCCGCCGACGGCGACCCGGACATTCACGTGGAGCTCCTGCCGGCGGCGGCGCACCGGACCGTCAACGCCCTGCAGAGGATCGCCGACATCGTCGTCCAGAAATCCACCCGCGAGGGGTTCGGGCTGACCGTCACCGAAGGGCTCTGGAAGGGAAAGCCCGTCATCGGCGGCGATGCCGGGGGCATCCGGCTGCAGGTTGTCGACTACCATACGGGATTTCTCGTCATGACGCCCGAGGGGGCCGCCAACCGGATCCGTTACCTCCTGCACCACCGCGAACAGTGCCGCAGGATGGGTAAAACGGGCCGGGAACTCGTCCGCGAGTACTACCTCCTGACCCGCCACCTCCGGGAGTATCTCACCCTGATGTACGCTCTGGTCGGGGGGAAAACCGAGCATACGGTCATGGTGTGAAATGGGAGGGTCGGTGCTCATCTTCACGGACCTCGACGGGAGCCTCCTGGACCATGACGGGTACTCCTACGGGGGCGCCCGTCCTGCCCTGGATCGGATCCGCCGCCTCTCCGTGCCGCTGGTCTTCGTCACGAGCAAGACCCGGGCGGAAGTCGAGCGGCTGCAGGGGGAGATGGGTCTGCGGGAGCCCTTCATCACGGAAAACGGGGGGGGGATTTTCTTTCCCGCAGAGTACAGGAACTTCCGCATCCCGGGCGGGGTCGAGCGGGGCGGAAAGACCCTGATCCGCCTGGGGAGGCACTATCCCGAGATTCGCCGTTTCGTCGAGGAGCGAAAGGGCCGCTTCGGCATCCGCGGCGCGGGAGACCTGAGCGTCGAGGACCTGGTGGAGATCACGGGCCTGACACCGGAAGAAGCGCGCCTGGCGAAGCAGCGGGAATTCACCGAGCCGTTCCTGCTGGCCGACGGCGCGCAGCTGGCGCTCCTGGGCGAGGAAGCCCGGGCGGCGGGCCTGGAGATCGTGCGGGGCGGGCGCTTCCACCATCTGATCGGGATCGGGCAGGACAAGGGGGAGGCCGTGAAACGGACCCTCCGTATTTTTCGCGACAATCTCGGCGGGGAGGTGTTGAGCGTCGGGATCGGCGACAGGCCCAACGACGTCCCCATGCTTGCCGCCGTGGACATCCCCGTGCTGATCCCTCACCCGGACGGGCGATACGAGGACGCGGACCTGCCGAATCTGATGAAAGCGCCCTGTCCCGGGAGCCGGGGATGGAACGAGGCCGTCCGGGGCATCCTCGAGCGGTTCGGGAACGGGCGAGAGAATCCAGTAAAGGAGACGAGCGGTTCATGACGACATCGGCCCCCCGGTTTTCGACGACCCTGCGGGATCATGCCCGCCAGACGATCGAACAGCTTCGCTATGCAGACATCGTCATCGGGATCCCCTCCTACTACAGCGGGGAATCCATTGTGCACGTCATCCAGACGGTCGCAGAGGGTCTCGCACGCTTCTATCCCGACACCAAAGCCGTCATTCTCGTCGCCGACGGGGGTTCCACGGACGACTCGCGCGAGATTGCAAACCTCGTTCAGATCCCCTCCTACAATATCCGGAAGATCGTCACAATCTACCGGGGCGTGCCGGGGAAAGGGTCGGGCCTGCGGGCCGCCTTCGAGGTGGCGAATTTCCTCCGGGCCAGGGCCGTGGCGGTCTTCGACTCCGACCTCATCTCCATCAAACCCGAGTGGGTCCGCAACGTCCTCGACCCCGTCTTCAAGGGGTACGACTTCGTCGCCCCGTTCTACCGGCGCTACAAGCTCGACGGCACCATCACCAACACGATCGCCTACAACCTGACGCGCGCGCTCTACGGGCAGCGCATCCGCCAGCCCATCGGCGGCGATTTCGGGATCTCGCAGCGGCTGGCCAAGCACTACTTCGACCAGGACGTCTGGGAGACGGACGTGGCGCGTTTCGGCATCGACGTCTGGATGACCACGACGGCCGTCGTGGGCGGATTCAAGCTCTGCCAGGCCAGGCTGGGGGTCAAGGTGCACGGCGAGAAGGATCCCGGCGCGGATCTGGGCCCGATGTTCCGCCAGGTCGTGGGGACGATCTTCCAACTCATGGAAACCAACGCCGAACACTGGCAGAGGGTCCGGCGTTCCCGCGACGTCCCGGTGCTCGGTGAAGAGCCGGAGCAGGAGCCGGCCCCCTTCGAGATCGACCAGGAGGGACTCGTCAATTATTTCCGGACGGGATGGGCGAACTTCTCGGGCGTCTGGCAGCGGATCGTCGAGGCGAAGGATCTCGAGGTGATCCGGGGCCTCGCGTCCGTCGGGCGGACGGAAGAATTTCTCCTGCCCGCCGAGACGTGGGTCCGCATCGTCTACCGCTACGCCCGCTATTTCCACGCAACGCCGCGGCAGCGCTTCAAGGTCCTCGACACGATGGTTCCGCTCTATAATGCGCGGGTGGCGAGCCTCATCAACGAGGTGCGGGACAGGACCCCCGGCGAGGCGGAAAAGCTCTTCGAGGCGCACGCTTCGGCATTCGAGAAGATGAAGGACTACCTGATCAAGATCTGGAACGAGGAGGTGCACGATGGCTGATTTCTGGCAGCACGGAATGATCACGACCCTGCAAAAGCTGCGGGAACGCCCCGTCGATGAACTCGAGGCGAAACTCAAGGCCATCGCACGGCACAGGAAACTCGTCCTGTTGCTGCCCGCGCTGTACTCGGAATTCGAGACCCCCGCCATGCCGCGGATCATCGAGGAACTCAAAGGCGTGGAGTACCTCCACAAGGTGGTTCTCTCGCTGGACCGGGCGGGAAGAACGGAGTTCGAGAAGGCCAGGCAGCACATGTCCGTGCTGAAGTCCGATGTCCGGGTCGTCTGGCACGACGGTCCGAGGATGCGGAAGCTCTACCGGGAGCTGATGCGGAACGATTTCTCCATGGATCACCCCGGCAAGGGGCGTTCGGTGTGGATGACCCTCGGCAGCATCCTGTCGGAGAGGGACGTGTACGCCATCGCCCTGCACGACTGCGACATCGTCAACTATCGCCGGGAGATGCTGGCCCGGCTGATCTTCCCTGTGGCGCACCCCGCCCTGGATTTCGAGTTCAGCAAAGGGTACTACGCCCGCGTGACAGATCAGCTCTACGGTCGTGTCACCCGGCTGTTTTACACGCCCCTGATCCGGACGCTGCGCCGTATCCTCGGGTACAATGCCTTCCTGTCCTTCCTGGACAATTTCCGATACGCCCTCTCGGGCGAATTTGCCCTGATTTCGAGCCTGGCCCGCGGGATCCGGATCTCGCCGACCTGGGGCCTCGAAGTGTCGCTGCTGAGCGAGGTCTACCAGCGGGCGTCGATCAACCGGATCTGCCAGGCGGACCTGGCGGAGACCTACGAGCACAAGCACCAGGTGCTCCGGAAGCAAAAGCCTCAAGAAGGCCTGCTTCGCATGGCCGGGGACATCGCCAGGGCCCTCTTTCGGGTGCTCACCCAGGACGGCATCGTCATGAGCGAGGCGTTCTTCCGGACGATGCTGACGTCCTACATCCAGGAGGCCCGGGTCACCATCGAGAAGTATCATGCCCTGTCGCTCATCAACGGGCTGACCTACGACCGCCACGCCGAGATCGAGGCCGTCGAGGCCTTCGTCGGGTCGCTCCGCAAGGCCATCGGCGATTTCGTCGAGGACCCCGTGGGCGTCCCGATGCTGGCCGCGTGGGTCCGCGTCAACGCCGCGATCCCGGACTTCGAAGACCGCATCTGCGAAGCCGTGGAGATGGACAATGCATGAGGGCGCCCGAAACGGGTTGACAGGCAGGCGTCAATCATTTATTTTACCAAGTATAATTGAATAGACGCCAGCGGGTCCGGGATGATGATCCCGGAGGGTATCAAATGGTCGGGCCGCCATCTGAAGGAAATCGGATTGCGGCCCGTATTGTATCGATTCATGGCTCGGGTCCGGGTCATCCATCGATAGGATGGGAAGTGAGGAGCGCGGAATTCTCCTTCTGAGGCGCACCCTCTTTCGTTTCATCCACATAACGTCCCGGCCGCAGCCATCCGCAACCGACATTCACTCCCTTTACATTCAGACACGGAGAATTGACGATGTTGGAACGCATCCCCGACAGAGCCTGGCACCAGAGCCTCCCGGAGGAGACGGCCGGGCAACTTGCAACGGACCTCGGCAAGGGACTTACGGCCTCCGAGGCAGGCGAGCGGCTTGCCCGCTTCGGCCCCAACCGAGTGACGCCGAAAAAGAGGTCCGGACCGCTGATGCGGTTCCTTCTCCAGTTCCACCAAGCGTTGATCTACATCCTGATCGCCGCGGCGGCGGTCACGGCGGCCCTCGGCGAGTGGGTCGACTCCTCGGTCATCTTCGGTGTGGTCCTCGTCAACGCCGTCCTGGGATTCATCCAGGAATCCCGGGCGGAAAGCGCGATTGAGTCCCTCATGACGATGATGACCACGCAGGCCGTCGTCCTCAGGGACGGAGGCATGCAGACCGTCCCGTCCGCCGACCTCGTCCCGGGCGATATCGTCCTCCTGCAGTCGGGCGACAAGGTCCCCGCGGATCTTCGCCTCTTCGTTTCGCGGGAACTCCAGATCGACGAGTCGGCGCTCACGGGCGAGTCCGTCCCGGTCGCCAAGACGGTCGACATTGTGCCGGAGGACACGGTTCTTGCCGATCGAGGCAACATGGCCTACGCAGGGACGCTGGTGACCTTCGGCCAGGGCCGGGGCGTCGTCGTTGCCACGGGCGACCGGACGGAAACAGGCCGCATCTCGGGTCTCATCGCCGAGGCCGTCGAGATCGCGACGCCGCTGACCCGGAAGATCGCCCATTTCAGCCGCGTGCTGCTCGTTGTCATCCTCGCGGTCTCGGCCGCCATGTTCCTCGCGGGATGGGTCGCGGGGCACAGCGCCTTCGACATGTTCATGGCGGCCGTGGCCTTGGCGGTGAGCGCCATTCCCGAGGGGCTGCCCGCAGCCGTGACGATCACCCTGGCCATCGGCGTGAAACGGATGGCCGACGTCCATGCCATCATCCGCAAACTGCCCGCCGTCGAGACGCTGGGGAGCACGACGGTCATCTGCTCCGACAAGACGGGCACCCTGACGGAGAACCAGATGACCGTGCAGAAGGTCCTGGCCGGGGGAGAGTCCTTCGAACTGACCGGGGGCGGCTATACGCCGGAAGGGGAGATCCTGGCGGGCGGCGCCGCGGCCGACCCGGCCTCGTCTCCCGCCCTGGTGGAGTGCCTGCGCGCGGGGCTCCTGTGCAACGACTCCCGTCTTGTTCAGAAGGAGGGGCGATGGACGATCGAAGGCGACCCGACGGAGGGGGCGCTCATCGTTTCGGCAGCCAAGGCGGGACTGAAGGGCGAAGCGACCGAAGCCTGGAAACGCATCGACGTCATCCCCTTCGAGTCGGAGCGGGCCTACATGGCAACCCTGCACGACCCGGGAGAGGGAAGGCCTCCCGTTGCCTACGTGAAAGGGGCCGTCGAGAAAGTGCTCGATCAGTGCGCACAGGCCCTCACGCAGGACGGCAGTGCCGCCGGCCTCGACCGGGAAGCGCTGCTCGGGGCGGTCGAGACCATGGCGGCGGAGGGTCTCCGGGTTCTTGCCTTCGCGCGCCGGGAACTGCCCGCGGTCCGCGGCAGCCTTGATCCGGCCGCCGATGTCGTGGACCTGACCTTCCTGGGGCTGCAGGGCATGATCGACCCGCCTCGGGAAGAGGCGAAACGGGCCATCGCGGCGTGCAAGACGGCGGGTGTTGCGGTCAAGATGATCACCGGGGACCACGCCGTCACGGCCACGGCCATCGCAGGACAACTGGGGCTGACCGATCCCGCTTCCGACGGCGATCGACGCGTCACCGTGACCGGGGGCGAGCTTCAGGATCTCTCCGACGCGGAAATGGTCGAGGTGTCGGGGCGGGCCAGGGTCTTTGCCCGTGTCGCGCCGGAGCAGAAGCTCCGGCTCGTCGAGGCCCTGCAGAGCCGGGGGCACGTCGTCGCCATGACCGGCGACGGCGTCAACGACGCGCCCGCCCTGAAACAGGCCGACATCGGCGTCGCCATGGGCATCACGGGGACGGAAGTCGCCAAGGAGGCGGCCGACATGGTCCTCACCGACGACAACTTCGCCACCATCGAGGCCGCCGTGGAGGAGGGAAGGCGGATCTTCGACAACCTGACGAAGTTCTTCGTCTGGACGCTGCCCACCAACGGAGGCGAGGCGCTCGTGATCATGGCCTCCGTCGCGGCGGGGACGGGTGTCGCACTGCCCGTGCTCCCCGTGCAGATCCTCTGGATCAACATGACGACGGCGGTTCTGCTGGGGCTCATGCTCGCCTTCGAGGGCAAGGAGTCCGATGTCATGATGAGGCCTCCGCGGGAGCCCGACAGCCCGATCCTGACGGGCGTCCTGATCCAACGGATCATCCTTGTGAGCGTTCTCATGCTCGTCGGCGTCTTCGCCCTCTTTCTGCTGAAGAAACAGGCGGGTGCCGATCTCGCCGAGGCGCGGACCGCGGCCGTGAACCTCATCGTGATGATCGAGCTGTTCTACCTCTTCAACTGCCGTTCCCTGAGGCACTCGATGCGAAGCCTGGGGCTGTTCTCGAACCCCTGGGTCATCGGTGGTTCGGCGGCCATGATCGGGCTGCAGCTCCTGTTTACCTACAACCCATGGATGAACACCCTGTTCCACAGCGCGCCCCTGCCGATCGAGGACTGGGCGGTCATCGTTGCCGTCTCCGCCGCCGTTTCCCTGGTCGTCGGAGCCGAGAAATGGCTCAGGGAGCGCTCTTCGGTCCGGGTGCCCGCCGGGAAAGGAGGCAAGGGATGAAGGTCGTGCGGAAAACTGCGGAGGGGGTCCCGGAGGTGACGCAATGCGACCCGTCGGCCCTGCTCCGGGAGGCCGTGAGGCGGTATGAGCAACTGCGCCCGCTCTACAGTGCCTTCTGCGTCCATGTCCGCCAGTTGGTCTCGGCGGAGATCGCGGGGCGTTCGATCAAGATCCACTCGATCGAGGCGCGAACCAAATCGATGGAGAGTTTCGAGAGAAAAATCAAGCGTCTCCTCAGTTTGCATAGAGCTTCCCGGCACGCGCCGGACCCGCTCAAGATGGTGACGGACATGGCCGGCGTGCGGGTGATCACGTTCTTCCCGAAAACCGTTCTCAACCTCGATGCGCTCATTCGGGAGCGGTTCCGGGTGATCGAGCGGGACGACAAGACCGAGTCCAGGGAGGCGCCGTCCAGTTTCGGATACCGCAGCATCCACTATCTTGTGGAGTTGCCCCCCGGGCAGCTGGAGTCCCAGGACCTGCGGTGGTATCAGGGCCTGGTCGCCGAGATCCAGGTCCGGACCATCCTCCAGCACGCGTGGGCGGAGATCGAGCACGACATCCAGTACAAGTCCGTCCGGGCGATCCCGCCCGTGATCCGCCGCCGTCTCGCCGCCGTGGCGGGCCTGCTGGAAATCGCCGATCGGGAGTTCCAGGCCGTCCGGGACGAGTACGAGCGCAGCCGCAAGCGCCCGTCGGCCGGGAAGCCGAGGCAGGGCCCGTCCGGAGGGAGCAAGATCGGTTGAATCGTTTGGACAGGAGGTCCGAAAGGAGGTCAAGCCATGAAAGAGATCAACGTGTTGAAACAAATTTTATTCTGCACCGACTTCTCCGCGAGCGCCGACGCGGCCTTCGGCTATGTCTGCGGCATCGCCCGGGCGAGCGGCGGTCGGATCGTCGTGATGCACGTGGTGGCGAGCACCTATGAAGATCCCGAGTATGTGAGCTTCGTGACACCGGATCTCCGCATACAGGTCGACGACGGGATCCGCGGCAGGGTCGAACAGGAGCTCCAGGAGCGCTACACGACGCTTTGTCCCGCGGACACCCCCTGCGAGGTCCTGGTCGAGAAGGGCAAGCCGGCGGAGAAAATCCTCAATGTCGCCGCGCGGGAAGAGATCGATCTGATCGTCATGGGGAGCCGGGGCCAGACGGCGATGGGGCACCTGTTCATGGGCAGCGTCGCCCAGCGCGTCGGCCAGAGCAGCCGCGTGCCGGTCCTGCTCGTCCCCGCGTCTTTATGAGTAGCCCTGGAAGCAGTGCGAATCGACTGGAGCAAAGTGAGGAAGGTTGAGATGGACACGACACAGGAACACATGACGCTGGCCGCAGGGGCCAATCTGGACCGCATGGTGCATGCCTGGCTGGGGCGATTCACGGGGGGGATCTCTCCCGCGTCCCTGCTGTTCGCCTACCTCGACTGGCTCGTGCACCTGGCCTTTTCCCCGGCCAAGCAGGCCGAACTCGGGGAGAAGGCGATCCGCAAGGCGCTGCGCCTCTCCCTCTACATGCAGCAGTGCGCCCGGGACCGCGATGCCGAGCCCTGCATCGAGCCCCTTCCCCAGGATCGCCGCTTCGCGGGCGGGGACTGGCAGCGCTGGCCCTACACTCAGATCTACCAGTCCTTCCTGCTGTTGCAGCAGTGGTGGCACAATGCCACGACGGGGATCCAGGGGGTGTCGCGCCGCCACGATGAATTCGTGTCCTTCGCGGCCCGGCAGTTCCTCGACGTCTTTTCCCCCTCCAACTACATCCTGACGAACCCCGAGGTCCTGCGCGCGACCCTCGAGCAGAGGGGCGAAAACCTCGTGCGCGGCACCCGGAACTTCCTCGACGACTGGAACCGGGCCGCCCTCGGGAAAAAGCCCGCCGGGGCGGAAGCCTTCGAGGTCGGGAAAAACGTGGCCGTCACCCAGGGCAAGGTGGTCTACCGCAACCGCCTCATCGAGCTGATCCAATACTCGCCCGTCACGGAGAGCGTCCATGCCGAGCCGGTCTTGATCGTTCCGGCCTGGATCATGAAGTACTACATCCTGGACCTCTCGCCGGACAATTCCCTCATCAAGGCGCTCGTTGAGCGAGGATTCACGGTGTTCTCCATCTCCTGGAAGAACCCGGGGCGCGAGGATGCCGACCTGGGCATGGAGGATTACCGGACCCTCGGGGTCATGGCCGCCCTGGATGCCGTGTCGGCGATCGTGCCGGGAAGGAAAATTCACACGGCGGGTTACTGCCTGGGCGGAACGCTCCTGGCAATCGCGGGGGCCGCCATGGAGCGGGACGGCGACTCCCGACTCCGGAGCATGACCCTGCTGACGGCGCAGACGGACTTCACCGAGGCGGGCGAACTAAGCCTCTTCATCGACGAGAGCCAGGTCACCTTCCTCGAGAACATCATGTGGGACCAGGGATACCTCGATGCCCGGCAGATGGCCGGCGCCTTTCAGATGCTGCGGACCAACGACCTGATCTGGTCACGCTACGTCCACGACTACCTCATGGGGAAGCGCCGCCCCATGAACGACCTGATGGCCTGGAACACCGACTCCACGCGCCTTCCCTACCGCATGCACTCCGAGTACCTTCGGCGCCTGTTCCTGAACAACGACCTTGCCCAGGGCCGCTACGAGGTGCGAGACAGGCCCGTTGCCGTCAGCGACATCCACGTGCCGATGTTCGTCGTGGGGACCGAGAGGGACCACGTGGCCCCCTGGCGCTCCGCCTACAAGATCCACCTCCTGGCCGACACGGACGTGACGTTCCTTCTCACCAGCGGCGGCCACAACGCCGGTGTCGTCAACCCGCCGCCCGGCGAGCGCTCCTCGTTCCGGATCACGGCAAAGAGGGAGAAGGACCGATACGTGGACCCCGACTCCTGGCTCGAAACGACCCCCGTGCAGAAAGGATCGTGGTGGCCGTCCTGGTTTGCCTGGCTCGCGGGATGTTCGGGGGAGCGGACGGCGCCTCCCCCGATGGGCGCCCCGGAGGCGGGATACACGCTGCTCTGCGACGCCCCGGGGACCTATGTTCTCTTTGACTAGACCGGGATCCTTGAAGCGACTGCGCCGGGTCGGATTGATTGCAGGGGCATCGATCCCCGATGCAGAACAGGCGGTACGCCCATGCCGAAGACGTTCGAACTGCTGAAGCCGGAAGTCGAGACACTCCTTGCCGATCGCAAGTGGGCGGAGCTTCGCGAACTGCTCGTGGAGATCCCCGAGCCGGACATCTCCGACACCCTCGAGCGGCTGGGAGAGAGGGACCGCATCGTCCTGCTGCGCCTGCTCCCGCGGGAAATGCTCCCGGAGGTCTTTTCCTACCTTCCGGACAGGACGCAGACTGACCTCCTCAAGGCCCTCACGGAGGAGGAGACCCGGGTGATCCTCGCAGGCCTGAGCCCCGACGACCGGACGGAATTTCTGCAAGAGCTGCCGGGCCAGGCCATCCAGAAGATGCTGAATCTGCTCACCCCCGAGGACCGCAGGGAAACCCTGCAGCTCCTCGGGTATCCCGGGGAGAGCGTCGGACGGCTCATGACGCCGGATTACGTGGCCGTGCGGCCCGAGTGGACGGTCGACGAGGCCCTGGCGCACGTCCGCCTCAGGGGGAAGGACAGCGAGACGATCAACGTCGTTTACGTCACCGACGCCCGCTGGAAGCTGCTCGGCGTCCTCGGTCTGCGGAGGCTTATTCTCACGCCGCCGTCAGAGCGGATCGGGGACGTCATGGAAGAGTCGGTCGTCCGCGTCTCCGCGTTCGAAGACCGCGAGAAGGCCGTCCAGCTCATCTCGCGCTACGACATCACGGTCCTGCCCGTCGTGGACGCCAACGAGATCCTGCTCGGAATCGTGACGATCGACGACCTTTTCGACGTCGCCGAGGAGGAAGCGACCGAGGACTTCCAGAAATCGGCCGCCGTGAACCCGTTGCGGACAAGCTATCGCGAGTCCTCCGTTCTGTCGCTCTACGGAAAGCGGGTGACCTGGCTGGCCTCGCTGCTGGGCATCAGCATCGTCACGACGGGCATCCTCGCGTCCCAGGCGGACACGCTGAACTCGGCCATCGCCCTGGCCTTCTTCATCCCGCTGCTCATCGGCACGGGCGGCAACACGGGCAACCAGTCGGCCACCCTGATGATCCGGGCGCTGGCGACGGGGGACATCCGTGAACGGCAATGGCTCGGGGCCCTGTTCCGGGAAGTCGCAATCGGGTCTCTGCTTGGGGTCACCATGGGTCTGGCGAGCTGGCTGCTCGGCTTTTTCAAGGGCGACACCCGGATTGCCCTCATTGTATCCCTGGCAATGAGCGCGATCGTCGTCGCATCGAGTCTCCTCGGCGTGATCCTCCCCGTGATCCTGCAGCGACTCCGCATCGACCCCGCCGTGGCCAGCAACCCCCTGATCGCATCGGTCATGGACATTCTGGGGCTGCTGATCTATTTTTCCGTCGCGCAGGCGGTCCTGGCCGCGGCGTGACGCAAGGGGAGGAACGAAGATGCCTGCACTGCACATCCTCATGGTCGCCGCGGAAATGGCCCCTTTCGCCAAGGAAGGGGGACTCGGCGACTCGATCCACGGACTTTCCCGGGCGCTCGTCCGGCTCGGCCATGATGTCCGTGTGGTTCTGCCTTGCTACGCCTCCGTCGACGCGGGCCGGTACGATCTGCGGCATTGCCTCTCAATGGACGTGCCCATGGGCGTCCTGGGCCGCCTCCCCTGCGAGGTGCTGGAAGGACAGGCGCCCGGTTCGGGGGTCACGGCCTATTTCGTCCGATACAGTCCCTACTACGCCCGGCGGGGCCTTTACGGCCACGATGGAGACGGGTATACGGACAACGACCGCCGTTTCGTTCTGCTCTGCCGCGCGGCTTTGGAACTGATGGGTGCGCTCGGCCTGGAGCCCGATGTCGTTCACGCCCACGACTGGCACGCGGCCGCAGTCCCGGTGTATCTCGACAGCCTCTACCGGAAGAATGCAGGAGCCCGGAACCCGGCAAGTCTCCTGACGATCCACAACATGCAGCAGCAGGGCGTCTTCGACAAGGACCTGATGGATGTCCTCGACGTCGGGTGGGAGCATTTCCACTTCCGGGACCTGGAGTTTTTCGATCGGGTCAACCTGTTGAAGGGAGGGATCACACACGCCACGCTCCTCAACACCGTGAGCCCCTCCTATGCGCTGGAGATCCGGCAGCGGGAGTTCGCATACGGGATCGAAGGGGTGATCCGGGACCGTGCGGACGATCTGACGGGCATCCTCAACGGCGTCGAATATGGGGAATGGAACCCCGAGACGGATTGCCGGATCGCGGCGAACTACTCGGAGAGGGACCTTTCCGGGAAGGCGCTCTGCAAGGGGGATCTCCAGCGGGCACTCGGCCTGCCGGCGAAAGCGGACGTCCCCCTTCTGGGCATGGTGTCGCGTCTCGTGCGGCAGAAGGGAATCGATCTGATTGCCGGGGCCGCGCGCCGGATTCTGGGGCTCGACGTGCAGGTCGCCGTGCTGGGTGCAGGGGAGCCCTGGGCTGAAGACTTATTTCGGGACCTCACCCGCGAGCACCCGGGCCGGTTCGCCTGCCGGATCGGCTACGACGGGGCGCTGGCGCACAAGATCATCGCGGGCGCCGACTTTTTCGTCATGCCGTCGAGATTCGAGCCCTGCGGGCTCACCCAGATGTACGCCATGCGGTACGGGACCCTGCCCGTCGTCCGGGCCACGGGGGGGCTGAAAGACACGGTGGAGAACTTCGACGAATCCGCCCTGGCGGGTACGGGCTTCGTGTTTGGCGATGCGACGGAAGGGGCGCTGCTCGACACGGTCGCGTGGGCGACGCACACCTTCCGGAGCCGCCCGGACGCCATGGATGCGCTGATCCGAAATGCCATGGCGAAGCGGTTCACCTGGGCGTCGGCGGCGGACCGGTACGAAAGCCTCTACGCGGCGGCGAGAGGCATGCGGGAAAAACAGAAAGGCGGCGGGGGGTGATTGGACCGCCATCAAAAGGCTGGAAGAACTCCTGAGGCTGTGTTACAGAACCGGTACCCTGCATCCGGCCCTGGGTCCAGAGGCGGGGATATCCATTCGAGGAGGGGGTTCATGAAGTACCGGGAGATCAAGGCGAAGGATCTGAAACCGAAGACGTTCATCGACGAGAAGGTCCACGAGATCCGGGAGATCGCGGGTGACGGGATCGCCATCAGCGCCCTGTCGGGCGGAGTGGACTCGTCGGTCGTGACGGCCCTGGCGCACAAGGCGCTGGGTAAAAAACTCAAGACCTACTTCATCGACAACGGCATCATGCGTGAGGGGGAGCCCCGAAGGGTCAAGGCCCTGTTCAAGGAACTCGGCATCCCCGTAACCATCGTCGACGCCCGCCAGGCCTTTTTCGACGCCATGAAGGGGATCACGGACCCCGAGCTGAAGCGGGAGGCGATCACCCAGACGTTCTACCGGAAGGTGTTCCGAGACCTCGTGCTGAAGAGCAAGGCCACGGTGCTGCTGCAGGGGACGATCCTCACCGACATCGAGGAGACGGCGGCCGGCATCAAGCGCCAGCACAACGTCTTCGAGCAGATCGGCATCGACCCGAAGAAGGCCTTCGGCTACAAGATCAGCGAACCCCTCATCGAGCTGCGCAAGGACGGGGTGCGCAAGGTGGGCATCGCCCTGGGGCTCCAGAAGTCGCTCTTCGACCGGATCCCCTTCCCGGGTCCGGCCCTGGCGGCGCGCGTCATCGGCGAGGTGACCCCGATGAAGATCGCCCTCGTTCGCAAGGCGACGGTCATCGTCGAGGAGGAGCTCCTGAAGACGAAGGCCTTCCAGTACATGGCGATCCTCCACGAGGACCGTGTCACGGGCATGCGGGAGGGCAAGCGGGATTTCGGTCTGCAGATCGAGGTCCGCTGCTGGGACAGCGTGGATGCCCGGAAGGCCACGCCGACGAGGCTCCCCTGGCCCAAACTCGAGCGGATTGCGGGCCGGATTCTCGACGGCGTCCCCGGGGTGGTCAGCGTGACCTACAACCTGGCGACGAAACCGCCTTCCACGATCGAGGCCATCTGAAACGCCGGGCCTTTCCGGGCCGGGCCGGACGAGAAAACGGGCAGGGCAGCGTGGCGGAGGGGTCGCCCGCTGCCCTGTTTCATTTCGTGCGGAAAACGGGGTGGCGCTTCGCAGCGAAGCGGATGAGCCGGCTGCCCATCCGGCCGTACGAGTAGCCGGCAAGCTCCGCCGTCAGGGCAAGGCTGGCGTCAGAGCTGATGTCGGGGTTGGGGTTTGGATCGAGGAGGTAGAAGACCCCGTCGCGAAGCCGGAAGTCGAACCGGGCGTAATCCCGGATCCCCATGGCCCGGTATGCCGCGCGGGAGACCTCCTCGAGCAGGTGCAACTCCTCTTCTGTGAGCGGTGCGGGAGCGACGGTGCGGATCTCGGTGTAGTGGCGGGAGCCGGGCGTGAACTTGGCGTCCCACGAGCAGAGGCGCTCGCGGACATCGCTGAAGGCGGAGAATTCCATCTCCACGGGCGGCAGGACCTCCACCTCGTCGTTTCCCCAGAGGGTCACCCGGAACTCGCGGCCGTCGATGAACTCCTCGACCAGGGCGGGCTGATCATAGGTATCTGTTACGAAGCGGATGCGCTCCCGCAGGGCATCCCTGTCCAGGACGACGGACTCGGGTGTGATCCCGATGCTGCAATGCTCGCGGAGGGGCTTCACGATGGCGGGGAAGCGATCCCACGGAGCGCTTCTCTCCGGCGTGCAGACGCATCCCTGCGGGGTCGGGACGCCGGCCCGAAGCAGGGCTTCCTTGACTTTTTCCTTGTTGCCGCTCAGCCGCAGCACGGGCGGCGGTGACCCCGAGTAGGCATACCCCATCTGCTCGAGCGTCTCGGCGGCCAGGGAGTCGCTGTGGGCGATGCCGGGCAGGGCCTCGCACCAGTTCAGGACGACGTAGCGGCCGGGGTCGTAGGGAGAGAGGAATCTCCGCAGGTCCGTGTCGTTGACCTGTACGGGCGTCACGGGATGGCCAACCTGGCGCAGGGCGTCGATGAGTTCCTGCGTCGCCGTCACCGCCTCTTCCTGCTCCGCCGGCTCCCAGGCGGGGTCGATGTTGTAGAGCAGCAGAACGGGGAGTTCCTGCGGCGCCCGCTCGTCCGCCGCCCGTGTTTGCGGCGCCGGGGCTGCCGCCTGCTGCTGCGCGCTCTTGCGCCTCGGCTTGCGGAGGGTCTTGCTTGTCTTGTGCTTCTCCATTCCCTTTTCCTTATTTCCCAGCTTCCTATCTTCCTACCTTCCATCCTTTCACTGCGTCATCACGTACTTCTGCTCTTCCTTCGGCACATACCATTTTATCACATTATGGCCGATGCCGACGGGTGCAGGGTCGATCCCGCGGACCCGCGCGTTGAAGATCGGCAGCGCGTCGGGCACGTAGAGGAAGATGTAGGGCTGGTCCTCCGCGAGGACCTCCTGGATGCGGTCGTAGCAGCGCTTGCGCTCGGCGCGGTCGAAAGTGCCGCGGCCCCTTTCCAGGAGGTCATCGACCTCAACGTTGCGGTAGGAGACGAAGTTCAGCTCGCTCGGCCCCGTCTTGCTCGAGTGCCAGACGTCGTGGAGATCGGGGTCCATCGGGATCGTCCATCCGAGGATGACGGCGTCGAAGCGGCGCTTGTTGATGAACTCCTTGATGAAGGCGGCCCACTCGATGATGCGGATCTTGACGGAGATGCCCAGTTCGGCGAGCCTCCGCTGCACGATCTCCGCCGTCTTCGCGCGGACCTCGTTGCCCTGGTTGACCAGGAGCTCGAACTCGAACCGCTGCCCGTTGCGGTCGAGGATGCCGTCGCCGTTCGTGTCCCGCCAGCCCGCCTCGGCCAGCAGCTCCAGGGCCCGTTTCGGGTCGTAGGGGTAGCGCTTCACGTTCGGGTTGTGCTGCCACGTGCCGGGCTTGAAGGGGCCCGTGGCCTCTTTGCCGAGGCCCAGGAGGATGCCGTCAATGAGCTCCCCCTTGTCGACGGCGTGGGCCAGGGCCTGCCGGACCCGCCTGTCGGCGAACATCGGGTTCTCCAGGTTGAACCCGAGGTAGGTGTAGGCGAAGGCGAGGTAGCGGTACTTGCGGAAATGGATCCGGAAATACCGGGTCTCCGTCTGCCGGGTGTACTGCAGCGGCGTGAGGCCCATGGTGTCGATGCCCCGCGCGCGGAGCTCGAGAAACATGGTGGCCATGTCGGGAATGATCCGCATGACGCGGCCGTCGAGGTAGGGTCTGCCCTCGAAGTAATCGGGGTTGTATTCGAGGACGATCTTCTGGCCCGTCTTCCACTCTTTGAGGCGGTAGGGGCCCGTCCCGACGGGGTTACGGGCCAGCGGGCTCTTGGTCACGTCCTGTCCCTCCAGGAGGTGTTTCGGCATCACCGAAGCGCCCCAGCTCATCAGCGCCGGCGCGAAGGGCCGGTCGTAGGTCACGCGGAACGTGTGCGGGTCGAGGACCTCGGCCTTTTTCACCTTCAAAAAGTCCCCGGCGTAGGCGGTGGGCGTCTTCGGATCCACGGTGAGCCGGTACGTGAAGAGGACGTCGTCGGCCGTGAAGGGCCGCCCGTCGTGCCAGCGCACGCCCTTGCGGAGGCGGAAGGTGATGACGAGACCGTCCCGGGAGATCTCCCAGGACTCTGCCAGGTCGCCGACGATGTTGAGGTCGCGGTCGTACTTCACGAGCCCGTTGAAGATGAGTCCCGAGATGCCGTGAGAGGCGCTGTCCGAGGCGAGCAGGGGGATGAGGTTGCTGGCGTCGCCGATGGCTCCTTCCACGAGGATATCGCCGGTTGCGGGCGCGCCGTCCCCCTCGCGGACGGCCGCGGGCCCCTCGTCCCTGTCGGATCCCGCGCAGGCGGCGATGAGCAGCAGGAGTCCCAGAAGGGTTGCGATGGCCCTGGCGGAAGGTCCTCTCATGGGGAAGGACTCTATCGCAAAGAGTCGTCTTTTTCAACGGAATTGGCGGATTCTTAACGATTGGAGGCGGGATTTTCGATGGTTTCCGACGGATCGTCCGGCAGGCAGCCGTAACTGCGCCCGTGACTGACGACGGCAGACCAGAGTCTTCTCAATGTTGACAAGAGATCCGGCAGCGTCATGGCAGGTACACTCGCGGGCTTCAGGAATCGGGCATCCGGATTCAAGATATAAGAGTTCAATGCCCTGGACCCTGAACCCTGTTCCCTGGACCCTATTCCAGCAGCTTCCCGATGCGGTTCCAGCGCACGCCGCTGTTGTCGCTGTCCCAGGAGAAGTAGATGATGAAGGCCTTGCCGATGACGTCCTCGAGCTTGACGAAGCCCCAGAACCGGCTGTCGTAGCTCTGGTCGCGGTTGTCGCCCATGACGAAGATGGCGCCCTCGGGCACCTTGACGGGCCCCATGTTGTCCCGCCTCTGGATCGACCGCGGGTAGACGATGTCCTCGACGTGGACTCCGTGGGGGTCGTTGACGGCCTCCCCGTTGATGAAGACCTTCTTGTTTCGGACCTCCACCGTGTCGCCTCCCACGGCGATGACCCGCTTGATGAAGTCCTTCGTCTTGTCCTCGGGGTAGATGAACACGGCGATGTCGCCCCGCTGGGGCTGGCCGAGGGGGATGATCGTGTTGCGCAGGTAGGGGATCTTGACGCCGTAACTGAACTTGTTGACCAGGATGTGGTCGCCGATCTCGAGGGTCGGTTTCATGGAGCCCGACGGGATCTTGAAGGCCTGGACGACGAAGGTGCGGATGAAGGCGGCGATCAGGATCGCGATGATGATCGCCTCTGCGTACTCCCGGATCTTTGCGGTTTTCGGGTTCGAGGTCATGATGAGTCCGTCTTTCTCAGGAGTAGATGGCCAGTAGCGTGATGATCACCATGGCGAGCCCGCAGAGCCCCTTGGCGAAGAGGCCTGCCAGGCGGCCCATCAGGGCGCCGAAGCCGGCCCTGGCGGCCGGCTTAAGCTCCCGCTGCGAGAGGATCTCGACGGCAAAGGCCCCCGCGAGCGCCCCGAGGAAGGACCCGATGAGGGCCCCGAGCCCCAGGAAGACGGGGGTCAGGAGAACGGCGCCGATGATCCCGCCGACGATCGAGGCCGCGGCCCCCCGTTTCGAAGTCCCGTAGCGCCTGGCCCAGGTGATCCCGAAGAGGAACTCGAGGGATTCGGCGAGGGCGGAGATGGCGACGAGCGCCAGCAGGGTCCCAAACCCGATCCTGTCGAATCCCGTCACGAGGGCGTAAACGAGGACGTCGAAAAGGATGACGAGCGTCCCCGGCAGCCCCAGCAGGATCGAGAAGAACCCGATGAGCATCACCAGGATGAAGATCGTCAAGCCTGCAGCTTCCAGTGGGGACAAACCTCTATTTCCTCTTGCGCTTCGACGGCATGAACCGCTCCATGAGCAGCACGAAGGGGCTGGCGATGAAGACGGTGGAGTAGCACCCGGCGATCACGCCGACAAACATGGTGAAGGAAAAGTCGAAGATCACGGGCCCACCCAGGAACAGCAGCGACAGGAGCACCAGGAACACGGTGAGCGAGGTGAGGATCGTCCGGCTCAGGGTCTCGTTGACGCTCACGTTTACGATCTGCCTCAGATCCGCCCGGACCTTCTTCTTCACGTTTTCCCGGATGCGGTCGAAGATGACGATCGTGTCGTTAATGGAAAAGCCGACGATGGTGAGCAGCGCCGCCACCGTGTTCAGGGTGAACTCCATGTTCAGCAGCGAGAGCACCCCCACCGTGACGAGCACGTCGTGGATCAGGGCAATGATTCCGCCCACGGCATAGCGGAACTCGAACCGGAACCCCACGTAGACCAGCATGGCCGCCCAGGACAGAGCCAGGGCCAGGAGCGCCTTCTGGGTCAGGTCCTTGCCCACCTTGGGGCCCACCGCCTCGACACGCCGGATCTCGTAGGTCCCCTGGCCGAAGGCCTTGGACAGGGCGGTGTCGATCCGGTCGGTCAACACCTTGAGGTCCGCCGCCGTCTCCTGGGTCCGGATCAGGAACTCGCGGTTCTCAGCCGCGCCGAACGCCTGGATGTTGCTGTTTTCGAGCTGCACACCGTCGAGGGCCGAGCGGAGACGGTCCGTGGTGGCCTCTTTCTGAAACTTGATCTGCACGACGGCCCCGCCGGCGAAGTCGACGCCCAGATTGAGGCCTCCGTGATAGACGATGGAGACGAGCCCGATCAAAATAAATACGACAGAGGCGATGACCGCCGCCTTCATCTTGCTGGCGAAATCGAACTTGGTGTCCGGCCTTATCAATTCAAACATGGTGGTTCCCCGTGTGCGCCAGAGGCGTGTTTTCTTTTGCGGCCCCGAACTAGATGCTCAGCTTTTCGATCTTCCGGGTCCAGGTGCAATGATCGAAGATGATCCGCGTGACGAAGATGGCCGTGAACATGCTTGCGATGATGCCGAGGGTCAGCGTCACGGCGAACCCCTTCACCGGCCCTGACCCGAACTGGAACAGGAACACGGCCGCAAGCAGCGTGGTCACGTTCGAGTCGAAGATGGTCAGGAAGGCCTTCGTATAGCCCGCTTCGACGGCCGCCCGGGGCGTCTTCCCCGTACGCAGCTCTTCGCGGGTCCGCTCGAAGATGAGCACGTTGGCGTCCACGGCCATGCCGACGGTCAGTACGATGCCCGCGATGCCCGGCAGGGTCAGCGTGGCGTCGAAGAGGGCCATGGCCCCGAGCAAAAGGACGAGGTTGAGCATCAGGGCGAAGCAGGCCACGACGCCCGACCAGCGGTAGTAGATCACGATGAAAACGAAGACCAGCAGCATGCCGATGATGGTGGAAAGGACTCCCTTGTCGATGGAATCCTGGCCGAGAGAGGGTCCCACGGAGCGCTGCTCGAGGACCCTGACCGGCGCGGGAAGAGAGCCTGCCCTCAGCACGATGGCCAGGTCCCGGGCCTCCTCCATGGTGAAGGCCCCCGTGATCTGGGCGTCGCCGCCCGAGATCCTCTCCTTGATGACGGGCGCCGAGTAGACGGCGCCGTCGAGGATGATGGCGAGCCGCTTGTTCACGTTTTCGCCGGTGATGCGGTCGAAGTCCTTCGCCCCCTGGGGGTTGAACTTGATCGCCACGTAGGGCTCGCCGAAACGGTCGCTGATCTTCACCTGGGCGTTTTCGAGCGACTGGCCGGTCAGCAGGGTCCGCTCCTTCAGCAGGTACATCGTGTCCCGGCGGGCGCCGGTTCCTTCGCCTTTCTCCCGGGATCCCTTCATCAGGATGCTGCCTGCAGGGACGTTGCCCCGAAGGGCCTCCTCGAGGCCATGTTCCTCGTCGACGAGCTTGAACTCGAGCAGGGCCGTTCTGCCGATGAGATCGATGGCCCGCTTGGGGTCCTTGATCCCGGGCAGCTGGATCAGGATCCGGTCGTCGCCCTGGGGGATGATCTCCGGCTCCGTCACACCGAACTGGTCCACGCGGTTGCGGATGGTTTCGAGGCTCTGGTCGAGGGTCGTCTTCTTGATGTCGGCGATGCGTTTTTCGCGGAAGTTCAGGGCCACCCTCTCGCGCCCGTCGGCCGCCTCGGTGGACTTGATCTCGAGGTCGGGGAACTGATCGGAGAGGACCTTCTCGAGGTCCGCCCGCGCCTCGCGGTTCGGAAGCTCCACGGCGATGGTATTGTCCGGTTTGCGCTCCACGCTGCGGAACCGCACCCGCTTGTCCATGAGGCCTTCCCGGACCGCGTTGGCGAGCCGCTCGACGGTTCCCTCCAGGGCCTTTTCCGTGTCCACTTCGAGAACGAGGTGCATGCCGCCCTGCAGGTCCAGCCCCAGGTGGATGCGGTTCTTCAGGAAGGCGTTCTTCATGGAGGCCGGGATCTCCGGCATGACCGACGGCAGGAGAAAATATGCCGCGGCGATGACGATCACCGCCGCGATCAGCGTTCTGAATTTGATGCTCTGGAACATCGGGATCCCCCTTCGACCGTTCTTATTCCTCGGCGGTTTTCTGCACGATGCCCGTGATGTGCGCCCGGTTGACCTTGATCTTCACGTTCGGCGCGATCTCGACGGTCACCACGGCCTCGGTGAGGGCGGCGACCTTGCCCTGGATGCCCCCGGTCGTCTCCACCATGTCGCCGTGTTTCAGGTTCGCGATCATGTCCTTCGTCTCTTTCTGCTTCTTCTGGGCCGGCCGGATGAGCAGGAAGTAGAAGATGAGGAAAATGGTCGTCATCATCAGGATGAAGCCGAAATCCCCACCCGGTGCCCCCTGGCCCCCTGCGCCGCCCATGGCGTATGCGATGCTCGTCAAGGTTCGTCCTCCTCGTTGGTTTTCATGATCTCGTCCGCTCGTCCGTCCGGGACCGCCCCCGCGTCGTCTTCCGCGTGCCTGCCCCTGAACGAGCGCCGGAAGTCCTCGAACGTCCCCCCGGCAATGGCCGTCCGGATGCGCTCCATGAGCGCCAGGTAGAACCGGACGTTGTGGATCGTGTTCAACAGTAAAGCCAGGATCTCCCTGGCTATAAAAAGATGCCGGAGATAGGCCCTCGAGAAGTTGCGGCAGGTGTAGCAGTCGCAGGTTTCGTCGAGCGGGGCCTGATCGGTCCGGTAACGGGCGTTTTTTATAACAACCTTTCCGCGATTTGTAAATAGCAATCCGTTCCTTGCGCACCGGGTGGGCATGACGCAGTCGAAGAGGTCGATCCCGCGGGTTACGCCCTCGACGATATCCTCCGGGGTGCCCACGCCCATCAGGTAGCGGGCCTGGGCCGCCGGCAGCAGGGGCGCCGTCGCCTCGAGCGTCTCCAGCATGAGGTCTTTGGGCTCCCCGACGCTGAGCCCCCCGATGGCGTAGCCGTCGAAGCCGATTGCGGCCAGCTGCTCGATGGAGGCCATTCGCAGATCGCCGTACACGCCCCCTTGGACGATGCCGAAGAGCGCCTGGGATTCGCTTTTTTTCGCTTGTCGGCAGCGCTTCGCCCATCGGTGGGTGAGCGCCATGGACTTCTCCGCGTAGGCCCGGTCGGCGGGGTAGGGCGTGCAGTCGTCGAAGCACATCATGATGTCCGAGCCCAGGGCTTCCTGGATCTCCACGGCCTTCTCGGGGCTCAGGAAGTGCTTCGAGCCGTCGATGTGGGACTGGAAGTGCACCCCCTCCTCGGTGATCCTGCGCAGGGGCCCGAGGCTGAAGATCTGGAACCCCCCGCTGTCGGTCAGGATCGGGCGGTCCCAGTGCATGAACCGGTGAAGGCCCCCGTGCTCACGGATCAGGTCGTGCCCCGGCCGCAGGTAGAGGTGGTAGGTGTTGCCGAGGATGATCTCGGCCCCTGCCTCCTTGAGCCACTCGGGTGTCATGGCCTTCACCGTCCCCTGTGTCCCCACGGGCATGAAGACGGGCGTGCGCACCTCGCCGTGGGCGGTCTGCATCCGCCCGAGGCGCGCCCGGGTGTTCGGGTCGGTCTTCAGCAGTTCGAATGAAAAAGCCATACGATTCCGAGAATGTTGAGTTGTGAATTTTGAGTTTTGAGTTGAAGAAATGCCGATTCATCACTCAGAACTCATAACTCGAAACTGCGCAACGCCCGTGCGTTGCGCTAGGTGATGAACATGCAATCCCCGTAGCTGTAAAAACGGTATTTCTCCGCGATGGCCCGTTGATAGGCCGAAAACATCAGCTCCCGCCCGCCGAAGGCGCAGGCCAGCAGGAACAGGGACGACTTCGGGAGATGAAAATTCGTCAGCAACGCCCCCACGCGCCGGAACCGGTAGCCGGGGTAGATGTAGAGCCCCGTGGAACCCGAGGTCGGGCGGATGCGGCCCCGCTCGTCGGCGATGGACTCGAGGACCCTCGTCGACGTGGTGCCCACGGCGACGACACGCCCGGCGGAGTTGATGGTCTCCGCCGTCTCGGCGCCGATCTCGAAGTACTCCTCGTCCATGGTGTGATCCTCGATCTGCTCGGCTTCGACAGGGGTGAACGTGCCGTAGCCCACGTGAAGCGTGACCGTGGCTACGGGGATGCCGCGTTCGCGGATGCGGTCCAGGATGTCCCCGGTGAAGTGCAGCCCCGCCGTCGGCGCCGCAACAGAGCCCGGGCGCTTCGCGTAGACGGTCTGGTATCGCTCGAGATCGTCCGGGGACAGGCCGCCTTCTTTCGGCCGGCGGATGTAAGGTGGCAGGGGAGCCTGACCCCTGCGCCGCAGGAAGCTTTCGAAGGGCTCGTCGGCCTGGAACTCGACCACCCATTTCCGGTCGTTGATCCGCTCGAGCACCCGGACGCCGGCACCCCCGTCGAAGGCCATCGTCGTTCCGGCCTTGATCCGCTTGGCCGGCCTCAGCAGGGCCTCCCACCGTGTCGACGATGCCCCCTCCCGGCTCTTCAGCAGGAGGATCTCCACCGTTGCGCCCGTCGTCTTGCGGGCGAAGAGCCTTGCCGGGATCACCTTCGAGTCGTTGAGAACCAGAACGTCGCCCTTGCGCAGCAGTTCCGGGAACTCGCGGAAGATGCGGTCCTGCAGGCGGCCCGTGCCCCTGTCGACCCCCATCATCCGGGAGAGGTCCCGGTCCGGTGCGGGCGCCTGGGCGATGAGCTCCTCGGGGAGCGTGTAATCGAAATCCTGAAGCTTCATGTCACTCGGTCGCTGATCGGATATTGGATTGCCGGTAAAAGGAATAAAAAAAAGATCCCGGCCCCCGGGATCCATTCGCTGCCTGTTTCCACAACCCGCAAGCTGCAAATAACCGAAATAAAAAGGAAAGTCAACAGGATATTGGTGGTGGCCCGGCTTTGCGTCTTTTCTTGCCTCCAGGCTGGTCAAAAGGTTTCAGATGCTAGGCGCCCTGAATAGAAGTTAGGAAGCTGGGAAGGTAGGAAGTTCGGAAAGAAAGCGGGAGATGACTTTCAACCCGTCCAAGCTTCACAACTTCTCAACTTCGTAACTTCCCTCCCTTTACGAACTGGTGCCGAAGTAGACGAGGAGGAGGCCGATCACCATCGCCAGGAATCCGACCATCCTGAGGTTCGTGTCGGAGGTCTCCAGCATCTTCAGATACAGGGACTTGAGCTTTTCCGGGAAGGCGAAGTAGGGTAGCCCCTCCAGGACGAGGACCATCCCGATCACACAGAGGAAGAATTTCAGGTTGACGCTTTCCATCGCTTTTTCCGTCTTTGTCCAACCTTCTCAACTTCTCATCTTCCTAACTTCTGTCTTTTGGCTTCCTCCCACAGGGTGTCCATCTCCTCCAGGGTGGCGGATGCGGGGTCCTTCCCCTGCGCCCTGAGCTTCTCCTCTATATAAAGGAAGCGTTCCTCGAATTTCCGGTTGGTCGCGCGCAGGGCCTCCTCGGCGTTGACCTTCGCGTGCCGGCTCAGGTTGACGACGGAGAAGAGGAGGTCCCCGATCTCGTCGCGGACCCGTTCCGGGTTTGTCCCCGAGAGGGCCTCCCGCAATTCCCCCATCTCCTCCTCGATCTTCGCGAGAACGGCCTGCGCAGAGTCCCAGTCGAACCCCACCTTTGCGGCCTCGGCGGTGAGCTTCTGGGCCCTCAGCAGCGCCGGCATCGCCCGGGGGACCCTCGCCAGGATCGAGGCGTCCCCTTCGCCCCGCTTCTCGACGTCCCGCTTGATCCGGTCCCAGTTTCGCTTGACCTCGGCGGCGTCTTCGACCTGCGCATCGCCGAACACGTGGGGGTGGCGACGGATCATCTTGGCCGTGATCTCGTCCAAAATCCCTTCGATTCCAAAGAGGTTTTCCTCTTCGGCGATTCGGGCCAGGAAGAGGATCATGAATAGCAGATCACCCAGCTCCTCCCGCATGGCCGCGGGCGAGTCCCTGTCGACGGCATCGAGGACCTCGCAGGTTTCGTCCAGGAGGAAGCGGCCCACATCGGCCTTCGTCTGGTGGATATCCCAGTGGCAGCCGCCTACAGGGTTGCGCAGCGTCTCGATGAGGGCCAGCAGCTTTCCAAAACGCTCCTCGGCCACGGAGGGGGGACCGCCCGACATGCGATTCAACGTCCTTTTCGGATCAGGATGAGTCTGGTTACCACAATCGGCTGCCCCTGTCAAAAAACGAACAGCGGGCCCGAGGAAAATTACCCCTGCCTCCCTCGGATTTCACTTGATTTTTGCGACTTTAAGTGATAAGCAGACGCGGTTTCAAATTCTGACCGGGCGGGCCCGCAGAACCCGTCACGGGAGCCATTTCAAGATTCACCCAACCATTCGTTCTTTCACATCTTTTGCCGACTACAGACGTTTGGTGTCTGTCGTTCTATTCAAGGAGAGAGGAGGAGTCAAATGGCAGAAGAGAAGAAATTGACAAGGGCCGAGAGGCTTGCAGCGGAGAGAGACGCAAACCTGAAGCACTGGGAAGCGCAGGATGCCGAGCTGCTGAAACACCGCGAAGAGGCCTACAACATCGGTGGAGCGGATCAGGTCGCCCGCCTGGCCAAGCAGGGCAAGAAGCCCATGCGCGACCTCATCACGGATCTCATCGATCCCGGCACGGAGTTCTTCGAGGTCGGTCTCGATGCCGGCTACAACATCGGCAAGGTCAAGCTGTACGGTGGCGAGATCTACGAGTCCGAGAAGCGCGGCCACATCCCCGGCGGCGGACTGGTGACAGGCGTCGGCACGATCCACGGCAAAGACTGCATGGTATTTGCCAACGAGAACCGCTACGCCGCGGGAACCTATTTCCCCATCACCCTGAAGAAACACATGCGGGCCCAGGCGATCGCAGAGCGCCTGAGACTGCCCTGCGTCTACATCGCCGACTCCGGCGGAATCAACCTGCCCCTGCAGCTGGGCTGCTTCGCCGACGACGGCCACTTCGGCAGCATGTTCTACAACATGTGCCGCATGTCCGCCAACGGCATCCGCCAGTACACGCTCTCCACGGGCGGCAACACGGCGGGCGGCGCCTACATCGTCTACCTGGCCTCCGAGTCCATCATGATCGAGAAGATGGCTTATGCCTTCCTGGCGGGCCCCCCCATGGTCAAGTCGGCCATCGGCGAGACCGTGTCCCCCGAAGATCTCGGCGGCGCCTACGTCCACACCAAGCACTCCGGCGGCTGCGATCACATCGTGAAGAGCCAGGCCGAGGGGATCAAGAAGCTCCGCGACATTATCGATTTCGAACCTTCCCAGTCGCTCTACGTGGAGCGCCGCAAGGCCGTCGAGCCCAAGTTCGACTTCAAGGAGATGATGCGCGACACGCCCACCAACACCTATCAGTTCATCGACATCCGCAAGACCCTGAAGTGCCTGGCCGACGACAGCTACGTCCACGAGTACAAGCCCACCTACGGTGAAAACCGCGGCGACTCGATCGTGGCCGGCAAGATGTGGCTCGGCGGCCTGCCCGTCGGCTTCATCGCATCCAACGCCAACGGCGTCATCTACATCGAGGCGGCCCGCAAGGCCACCGAGTGGATGATCCGCTGCGGCAACCAGGGTCTCCCGGTCCTCTTCCTCCAGGGCTCGCCCGGCTACATGGTCGGCAAGGCCGAGGAGTGGGGCGGCATCGGCAAGTACGGCTCCGACATGGTCCGCACCTGCTCCGTGCTCAACGTTCCCAAGATCCAGTACGTCATCGGCCCCGACCACGGAGCCGCCAACTACGGCATGTGCGGCCGCGCCTTCCGGCCGGTCTTCTGCTTCACCAACATGAGAGGCCGCACGACCGTTATGTCCGGTGACACGGCGGGCTTCATCGTCGAGTCCGTGCGCCGCAAGAACATCATCGACAAGGGACAGCAGGTCAACGAGGACGAGATGGCCAAGTTCCGCCAGATGATGCGCGACCGCTACGACGCCGAAGGCCACCCGTTCCTCACCGGGTCGCTGCTGTTCCACGACGGCGCCATCGCCTTCAGCGAAGTCCGCGGCAAGCTGGCCCGGGCTCTCGAGCTCTGCTATCGCCAGCCCATGGGCAAGACCGATTGGGGTGATTTGAAGGTTTAATCAGTCCATCCGACATGACCGGAAGGAAGCCCCGGCCCGCCGGGCCGGGGCCCCTTCCAGCTTTGTGAAATCGAAGAAAGGGAAAGAGACAGAGAGGGAGGAAGTTATGTCCGATATTCTGCTTCAGCAAAAAACCGACGACGGCATCCTGATCCTGACGCTGAACCGTCCGGATGCCATGAACTGCTTTAACTTCGACCTGCTGGCCGTTCTGGCCGATGTCATCCGCGAGGCCAACTTCGATCTGAGCCTCCGGTGCATCATCATCACGGGCTCCAAGGCCGGCGACGACCCGAAGAAGTGGTCCTTCTCCACGGGCGCCGATCTGAAGGAGAGGCGCACGCTCACGCAGGACCAGGTCCGCCGCTTCATCTTCACCATCCGCAACACCTTCACGGCCGTCGAGAACGTCCGCATCCCCGTCATCGCCGCGATCAACGGCTTTGCCTTCGGCGGCGGCACGGAGCTGGCGCTGGCCTGCGACATCCGCATCTGCTCCTCGAACGTCCTGATGGGCCTTACCGAGACGAGCCTCGCCATCATCCCCGGCGCGGGCGGCACGCAGCGCATGACCCGCGTGGTCGGCGTCGCCAAGGCGAAGGAGCTCATCTACACGGCCCGCCGCTTCGATGCGAAGACGGCCCTCGAGATCGGCCTGGTGAGCAAGGTTGTCGAGCCCGACAAGCTGATGGACGCGGCCCTTGAACTGGCCCGCGAGATCGCGAAAAACGGCCCCGTCGGCGTGGCGCAGGCGAAGTTCGCCATCAACTACGGCTCCGAGGCAAGCCTCGGCGTGGCGCTGCCGCTCGAGTCGAAGGCGTACGAAGTGACGATTCCCACGAAGGACCGCCTGGAAGCCCTGGCCGCCTTCGCGGAGAAGAGAAAACCGAACTTTACGGGAGAGTGAGACGGACTGGTATCGGCCCGACGTGCCCGCACCGCCGGGAGGCAGCGCGGGTGTTGCCGTGTCGTTCGGCTTGCCCCGAGAGGTAAAGCCGCCCCTGAGGGTGCGCAAAACAACATCGTGTTGCAGATTTAATTCATGGAGGTAGGAGTCTTATGACGGAATACGATTACAGGAAAATTTTTCCCCGCTGGCCGAAGAAGGTGACGATCGGCGACATCACGATCCGCGACGGCTTCCAGCACGAGGAGAAGTTCATCTCCACGGCTGCCAAGATTTTCTACG
>Ga0228535_1000548_pt1 | contig 99447 bp, 99 predicted proteins | sample SJ1metagenome_FD_168457 | JGI IMG/M metagenome (GOLD analysis project Ga0228535, IMG submission 168457) | Enriched culture of PCE-dechlorinating microbial communities from Ithaca, New York, USA - SJ1 | ecosystem: Engineered > Modeled > Simulated communities (microbial... > Unclassified | place... | reverse complement strand
CAGCTTCCAGACCTCCAAGAACATGCCCATGGGCGAAGGGGGAGCCATCGTCAGCGACGACGACGGATTCATGGACCGGTGTTTCTCCTATCACAATTACGGCAATCCTTACGGTTCCACCGCCGGCCAGATAGGAGCCGGCACCATGATGATCGGCACAAAGCTGCGCATCACCGAGTACCAGGCGGCCATCGGGCTGGCCCAGTTTGAGCGGCTGGAAGAACAGACCATGGCAAGAAATGAAAATGCAGGGTATCTCCGGTCGTTAATCGGGAAAATACCGGGTATCGTACCTTACAGACTATACAAAAACGTTACGAAAGCCGCCTTCCACCTGTTTCCCTTTCTGTACGACAAGGATGAGTTCAACGGATTAAACCGTAATGAATTCATGGAGGCGTTGCGCGCCGAGGGCGTTCCCTGTTCGGCAGGGTACACCGAACTCAACAAAATGCCTTATTTGAAAAATGCTTTTGAAAGCAAATATTACCGGAAATTCTATCCGGCTGAACGGCTGGATTACGGCAGATACGCTCACGAGAACAGGTGTCCGATGAACGAAAAATTATGCAACGAGCTGGCGGTCTGGATCCCGCAGAACATACTGCTGGGTTCCCGGTCGGACATGAAGAACATAGCATCCGCTATCGAAAAGGTATATGATAACGCGGAACGGATAAAAAACAAACGAATAAAAAAACAATCATGAAAAGAATTATATCATTTGTTGCTTCAGCTCTATTCCTATCATTTTTCATCGTATCCGCGCAAGGAATGAATAACATCCAAGACACGGCAATAACAAAAGATCTGCAGGTGGCCGTTTTTGATGTCGATATAACCCCGCCTAAAGACTATAAAATGCCGTATGGAGTTGCATTAAATACATGGGACATGGGACTTAGAGCTAAAGGAATCGTTTTGTTCGGTACGGAAAAACCTATCGTATTGGTTTCTTTGGACTGGCTCGGTATAGCAAATGATTGTTACGACGAATTCAAACGCTCGCTTGCCCAGGCTGCCGGAACAATACCCGAACATGTAGCCGTTCATGTTATTCATCAACATGATGCGCCTTATCCCCGTGATTGTTTGAATGACAGTTTTGTCTTATCGGTCATCCATCGTCTTGAGATGGCAGTGATTAATTCTTTAGAAAACGCTATTTCGATCACACACATAGGATTTGGTGAAGCACCGGTGCATAAAGTGGCATCCAATCGCCGGATTCTTGGAGAGGATGGAAAAATTAAGGCTATGCGTTGGACGGTCTGCAAGGATTCTTCCTTACGAACAGAACCTGAGGGATTGATCGATCCGGTACTGTCTGCGGTAAGTTTCTGGAATGAAAATAAACCGGTTGCTGTCTTGAACTTCTATGCCACCCATCCGCAGAGTTATTACGGTACCGGCGTACCCAATCCCGATTATCCAGGGATTGCCCGTTTTTACCGCCAACTGGCAATACCCGACGCATTACAGGTTTATTTCACGGGCGCTGGCGGAAACGTAGGGGCCGGTAAATATAATGACGGTTCCCATGAAAATCGCGGTGTTTTAGCCGAACGGCTTGCCGATGGGATGAAACGGGCATGGGAAAATACCAAACAAGTCTCTGTCATATCTTCTGATATTCAATGGACTTTCGACTCTGTTGTTTTGCCATTGGATTCGGCAAAAGCAGGAGAGGTTCTTTGGAAACGGTATAAGGCAGACAAAAAAGTTGATATACAATGTTTGACGATTGGTAATGAAGCACGAATTCTTTTTATGCCTGGTGAGTTGTTGGTCGAGTATCAGATTGCCGCGAAAAAAATGCGTCCAGGTCAGTTTGTCGCCATGGCGGCGTACGGCGATCTGAGCTTTGGATATATCCCTCCGGCCGCGGCTTTTCCGCAAGGAGGTTATGAAGTGGATGTTGCAAAGGTAACTCCCGAAGCGGAAACAGTGCTTTTAAATGCAATTTCCAAATTACTGAATGATAAAACAAAGTGATAGTGAAATAGACCAATAAGGTCTTTCCTATGCCAAACAACTGGTTATTAATTGTTTGAAAAAAGGTTTTAATTTTTATAGAGGATGAATCGATATTTTAACTTCTTTGTTTTTTTATTTCTTTTTATTTTTTTGTTTGCTGGTAATTGTAAAATATTTGCCGATTTTCCCAAAAAACAAGAAAAAATAAATTGTATGGATACGCTATTCAATAAACAACTTTCAGAACACCCACGGCTATTGTTTTCTGTTGAAGAAGAAAATAATATTAAGCAATTAAGTAAGCAAGATACTTTACTGAATAATTTACTTGGACTATTGAAATTAAAAGCCGATATATTACTTACAAAGCCAATTTTAAGATACGAATTGCGACAAAAGCATTCTGATTTATTGTGGATCAGCAGAGAGCACATCTATAGGATAATCACATTGTCACTGGCTTATCGCATGTTTGATGAACTTAAATATGCAAAGAAAGCAGAGGAAGATTTAATTAACGTCTGCAATTATCCTGATTGGGATCCTGCTCATTTTTTAAGTGTCGCTGAGATGGCTGAGGCCGTTGCTATTGGGTATGATTGGTTATATAACTATTTACCACAAGACACAAAAAATTTAATAATTAAATCATTAAAAGAAAAAGCATTGTATTTTGCCGTTCAGGAATATGACAGCGGTAATTCGGATTCATGGGCGAGGAGAAGTACAAATTGGAACATTGTATGTAATACCGGAATGATTATGGGGTCATTGGCTATTGCGGAAACAGACTTGAAGTTAACTGAGAAAATTATTTTTAAAGGTATTACATTTATTCCTAACTGTTTACAGTATTTTAGTCCTGATGGCGTTTGTTATGAAGGCCCGGGTTATTGGTATTATACGAATATTAATCTGGCTATGTTATTAAGGTCTCTAAATGATAATTTAGGACATGATTACGGATTATCTGATATTTCCGGAATAAGCAAGACGGCTTCATATTTTATTACTACTGTAAGTCCATCAGGGCGGGTATTTAATTTTGCAGATGTGGTAAGTGAGACAGTAAACGTAGGTCCGGTATATTTTTATTTCAGTAAAAAATTCAACTTACCGGATGTAGCTCAGTTTTATCGTTCTCATTTATTAAAGATATTGAAATCACCTGATACATTTCCAAGATGGCATTTCTTTCTCAATATTCCGTGGTATGATGCTTCTATATCTACTTCCGTTAAAAAGCCAAAACTTCAGGTTTTTGATAATATATTTAACCCAATCATGGTTTTTAACGGTAATAGTGCTTCCACTAATTCAATTTATTTAGCAGCAAAAGGCGGCGCAGGTAACATGCCCCACCAGCATTTGGATGTAGGTTCATTTATAGTGGAGACAAACGGTGTAAGATGGCTTGATGATCTGGGATGTACTGCTGCAGATTACAGTTTACCCGGTTTTTGGGATTATACTCCTTGGAGTGGGCAAAGATGGAAGTATTTTCGCTACAACAATTTCAGTCACAACACCTTATCAATAGATAATAACCTACAATATTCGGCGGGTAGAGGAAATATACTACGTTATAATAAAGATTCGGATAAACCATTCGGTATTATTGATATGACTACTGCCTACAATAATTTAGCTACAAAGGTTTATCGTGGTTTTATGCTATTATCTGATAATCTCACCCTTATTCAGGATGAAATCAGTCTGACATCCCAAAACAAGCAGATTGAATGGACTTCTATAACCAACGCCATTGTTACTATTAACGGGAATAGAGCCGTTTTACAAAAAGGAGACAAAAGTTTCCATATAAAAATAATCTCACCTGCAGATGCAACTTTTACAACAACCGTGGCAAAAACGAATAGTTCCGAGGAGGCTCCCCTTGTCAACTATTATTTGTTAAAAATAACTGTATATCCTACGAACGAAACAGATCGAACTATCCGGGTAGTGATGAGCAGTGATCAAGATGCAATCAATGATGACCGGTTAATCGGGTCGTTAAGACCATTATTAAATTGGAATTAATTATGAAACCAACATGATTAAAATAATCTTTGGACAATCAAGAGAATGCTCCATACAACCTTAGTGTAAAAATTAAATATTATCGCATAAAAAGAATATATATACATTGTGACGTATAATTACCAAAATATTAGAAAAACTGAAATAATTTACAAATGAAAAATAAAATTTTATTGACAATTGTTATTATGATAATAGTAACGAATTGTTCTAATGTAAATAGACAAGAAAGAGAGCAATCAACACATAAGAAAACACTGATTGCCATCCGTTACTTTTCAGGTTTTGACCTGGCGCACGATACCTACAATGCTATTTCCGCCGCCAGCGACGGTAAAATTTATTACGTGCTCTCCTCGCAACCCCACGATGTAGCGGGACAGGTTCACGTATACGACCCGCAAGCGGATACAACACGGTTTCTGGCCGACTTGACGGAGATCTGCGGAGAGAAAGATAAAAAGGTTATTGCGCAGGGTAAGAGCCACGTCCGTTTTTACGAAAGCGGCGGAAAATTATATTTCTCCACCCATGTGGGCTACTATGAGATGATAGACGGGATGGAACGTCTGCCGGTAACCGCGCCGGAAGGATACGGGCTATACACGGGAGGACATTTCCTGTCATACGACCTGAACAGCGGAAAATTTGAAGACCTGGGGCTGGCCCCCCATGGGGAGGGAGTGCTCACCATGACGATGGACACTGTCAGGAAACAGATCTATGCCATCACGTGGCCGAAAGGATATTTTGTACACTACGATGTGAACAGCGGCGAAATGAAAGATCTCGGACCGGTCTCCGCCAACGGCGAAGCGGGCCGGGTAGGCGAAGATTACAGGGTCCTGTGCCGGTCCGTGTTCGTCGACCCGCGCGACGGGTTGGTTTACTACTCAACGGCCGGGGGGGATATCATGTGTTATGATCCCGAAGACTGTACAATTGAAAAATTGGAAGATGTGGACCTGCGGCTGGATTATTTTGGAAGTTATGATCCTGCCGATGCGGGAAGCATGGGCTACAACTGGCGTGCCGTCGTATGGTATCCCAAAGAGGAGGTGGCCTACGGAGTACACGGAAATTCAGGCTACCTGTTCAAGTTTGATCCGGAAAAAAGGAAAATAGAAATTGTGGACCGGATCACATCCGGACCCTCCCGGAAAAGCGGAATGTACGACCAGTTTAGTTACGGATACTTGGGATTCGATTTGGGAAATGATAAGGAAACCTTGTATTACCTGACGGGAGGACCTATTTATGAGGATGGAAAAAGAGTGAAAGGTCTGGACAAGATTTCAATGGGTGCCGCACGCGGAGTGGAAAATCTCCACCTGGTCACGTACCACATCCCTACCGGACAATACATCGACCATGGCCCCGTATTTTACGAGGACGGATCGCGTCCCGCGTATGTGAACTCGATCGCTTTCGACAAGCAGAGAAATGTGTATACCCTCGCCAGGTTTGAACACGAGGGTAACTTGGTAGAAGATTTGGTAAAGATACCGGATCCGTTTAAATAACAAACAATGCTTTAAACAATGGTAGAGAAGACTACGAGAGGAAAGGCCTATTAAATAAACTACAATCGATTATAAAAAATGATGAAACATTTTACTGCACTGGTATTACTTCTGTTCTCTTTTTTAGGGGTTCATTCCCAGGAGATCATCCCTTTTCCCAATCATTATGAACAACGTGAAGGTGTGTCAATTGTTCCGAAAGTGATCACCGTCTCGGCCCAATCGGGAGAATTCAGCTCACTGATTCCCGGATTCTTGGAAACGCTGGAAAATTTTTCCCTGCGGGCAAAGAAAATGGAGAAAAAGGGATGGATACAACTGGTCAGGAACACCGCCTGTTACAATCCCGAAGAATACCGGTTGATTGTCTCCCCCGCAGGCATTGTCGTCGAAGCCGGATGTGCAAACGGCTGTTTTTACGGGTTGCAGTCGGCTTTTCAGTTGATAAACAGTGCCGGGACGGGAGGTTCTATCCCGTGTGCGGTTATCCGTGATGTTCCCCGTTACGGATGGCGCGGCCTGATGCTCGACGAATCGCGTCATTTTATAGGGAAAGCCGAAGTGAAAAAACTACTCGACTTGATGGCGTTGCACAAGCTGAACAAATTCCATTGGCACCTTACCGATTCACAAGGATGGCGAATTGAAATCAAGCGGTATCCCCTGCTGACTTCCGTCGGCGCAACAGGAAACCTCACCGATCCGGATGCCCCGGCACAATATTACACCCAGGCCGAAATAGCCGAAATCGTCCAGTATGCGGCAGACCGGTTTATCGAGATCATCCCCGAGATCGACATGCCGGGACATGCCACCTCCGCGGTTAAAGCCTATCCCGAGTTCAGCGGCGGCGGTTCAAAGCAGTATCCCAACTTTACCTTTAATCCCGGGAAAGAAGGTACCTATACGTTTCTGACCAATATCCTGAAAGAGATAACCGCTCTTTTTCCCTCAAAGTATATCCACATAGGCGGAGATGAGGTGCACTTTGGCAACGAACAGTGGAATCACCTGCCTGAAATCGAGGAGCTAATGAAAACACAACAACTCAACGATCTGGTGGCAGTGGAACACTACTTCCTGAACAGGATGTCGGACTCCATCCGCACCCTGGGCAAAACCGTTATGGGATGGGATGAGGTGGTCACTGCCGGTTTACCCGTGTCCAACACGGTGGTCATGTGGTGGCGCCAGGAGAGGCCGGAACAGCTTGAAAAAGCGATAAGCAAAGGCTACGAAATAGTGCTGTGTCCGCGATTACCCCTTTATCTGGATTTCGTCCAGCATCCGTCGCACAAATACGGCCGGAAATGGTCGAAAGGCGAGTACGCACCCATGGAAAGGGTCTATCATTTTCCCGGTACGGGCTACACTTCGGGCATACCTGTGGCCACTCCACTGGTCAAAGGCATACAGGGGAATGTATGGACAGAAAGAATCCATACGTCCGAGCGGTTGCAGTTTATGCTGTATCCCCGGATGTCGGCGTTGGCGGAAGCCGCGTGGACGCAAGACCGGTCAAAAAATTACGAGAGCTTCAATTTACGAATGGACAGGATGATGGAAATTTACAAAAAATCGGGCATCGTTTTCTTCGATTATAAAAATCCCGATTCAACTCCGGAAGTTGCAGGGCCGGAGAAGAGATGAAAAAACTGGAGAGATGAAGTCTGATCAAACAAGCGATGCAACTGCCGGCCTGAGCAAGGAACAGGGAAGGATCCTTTCCGTCGACTTTTTCAGAGGACTGGTAATGTTTATCCTGGTATCGGGGATAGCGACCCTGTTTCACCAAATGGCGGAACAGGGGGAGGGAGGTATTTTTATTGCCTGGCTCGACAAGCACTCCAATCACGGCACCTGGTTCGAGATCTATTTCTGGGACTTGATACAACCTTTCTTTATGTTTATCGTGGGTGTCGCCATGCCTTTCTCACTTTCAAAAAGGCTTGCCCAAGGCGATAGCTGGAAGCAATCGTTTATTCATGCCTTGAAGCGTTCTTTCTGGTTGCTTGTGCTCGGCTTTATGCTGGGAGCAAAGGACGACACCTATTACCTGACTAATATCCTACCCCAACTGGCGTTTGTGTATGTCTTTGCCTTTCTGCTGTTGCAAAAGGATATTAAATGGCAACTGGCCGTTTCTTTTGCACTGATACTGGTCTCCGATCTGCTCTATCATTTTTGGCCGATAGAAGGATACAATATGCCCTACACGCCCGACCACAATTTCGGCGCGTGGTTCGATTCGGTCACGGTAGGTCACCTGCATCCCGACCATTGGGTCACATTCAATGCGGTGCCCACCTGCGCCCACATCCTTTGGGGTGTCTGTACCGGCAAATTATTGATGACGGATTTGTCACCAATGAAAAAACTGTCGATCATGCTTTCAACTGGAATCGCCGGGATCATGGGCGGGTATCTGCTGGGATTGTATATCCCCATGATAGAGCGTATCAGCACCGGCTCCTTTGTCGTTTTCAGCGGCGGCTGGTGCCTGCTGGCGATGGGATTGTCCTATCTCTTTGTGGATATACTCCGCTTCAGGAAGATTGCCACGTTCTTTGCCATTGTGGGAATGAATCCCATCTTTATTTACATTTTCAGCATGCTTGGCGGAAAAAATCTGCTTACCCGGATGGCCCGTCCGTTCACGTACCGTCTTTTTGGCTGGGGAGGAGATATGGTGATCAACATGGTGACGATTGTGGTGGTGGCGTTTATGGTCTGGGGCATCTGCTATTATCTGTATAAGCGGAAGATTTTCATTAAATTGTAAAATAATAAAATAACATGAGAAGAATTCATTTTGTATGGGTACCGTTTCTGCTTTATGCTTTGTCGGTGAATATCCCGGCTTTATCGGCGAAAGAACCCGAAAGGGTGATCCTGTTCATGATCGACGGAATGCACTGGCAGGCGCCGGAAAAGTTGAACATGCCGGTGCTAAATTCCCTGATAAAGGAAGGAACGTACGTGCGGAAATCGCACATGATCATTCCCCATCACCCCACGGTGGGGGATTACAGCCTGTCGAACAGTTGCTCCTTCCCCAATCCGATGCTCCACGAAGGAACCATTTTCCTGAGTCCGGAAAACAAAATGATCCAGGAGATGATCTCCCCGAAGCAACAAACGGCATTCGTGGTGAACACAACGGCCTATCGTTCCGTGGGAAGAGGTTTCTCCACCTGCATCATGGATAACTCGCTGACCGACGATCAAACAGTGGAACAAGCCATCAAACTACTCGAGAGTCAGAACATTCGTTTTATGCGTGTCCATCTGCAAAGCCCGGGCTCCATCGGTACGTCCATAGCCATGTTCAGTGAAGGAAAGCCGTATGCGAGAGATATTTTCGGAAAAGGCTCTCCCTATGTCAATGCTATTGAAAATGCCGATAAATTGTTGGGAAAATTCATCGATCATTTGAAAAAGACGGGAAAATGGGAGAGTACCGTTTTAATTGTAACCTCCGATCACGGACAGAGCAAGGTGGGGTGGCATCCCATGCTGGACGAAGACAGTTGGGTAACTCCCTTGGTCTTTTGCGGAACCGGAATCGCCCGGGGACGCGAACTTCCCTACTTTGAGCATACCGACCTGGCGCCGACAATCGCCCGGCTGTTGGGCGTGGAAGCCCCGAACACCGGCGGAGGGGCGGGAAAAGCCGTGGAAGAGATCATGAAAAAAACGGACGCATCATCCTATCATCCAGCCCGATATATCAAAACCATCAACCAACAGATACGGCAATACAACATACTGTATGCCCAATTGGTTCTGGTTGCCGAAAAGAACAACTGCGTGGCCAACATCATCTCCTCCCTCTCCAATGAGAACCTGACCCCCGAGCCGTTTTACCACCAGGACAGGATAACGGAGTGGCACAGGGCGGGTTCAACGGAACACCTGATAGAGGCCAACGAGGAGGTATTGCATAAAATGAAAGAAACATTGCTGATCAAATAAAAATTTATGGTACAAAATTTATTGAACAAAAATCGGTTGCGGTTCGGTATGGCTTTTCTTTGGATGATTTCCATTTGCTGCCTTCACACCACAACCGTACATGCACAGGACACGGAAAAGATGGCGAAGCAAAACGCTTTTGAGCAGATTTTCGGCGATGCCGTCAGAATGGATCCTGCTATGGTCGAAAAAGTAAAAAATGATACCCCGGGTAAGCGCCACTATGTGGACAGGGACGGTGACGGCAAGCCGGAGGAGGTGTGGTTTATCGATATCGAACCGCGCCATACGGAAGCAAAGAAACCGATACTGGTCAAGGTGGTTGACGAGAATGGTAATCTGGAGACGGGCAAGGAGCCCGAAAAATATGGGGACCTCTGGATCGCCGACTGGCATGCCGACGGATTGGTCGATGCCGTGATCGGTTATCGTGACCTGGATGGAGACGGGGATCTCGACGTGATGGAATGGTTCACTTACGGCAAGAAAGGCTGGCGTGTTCCTTTCGACGGATTGCGGGCACTTGTCTCCACCGACGATGGAGACGACAACCTGCTGGATTACGATATGGATTACGTCTATTATCAGATCCCTTGCCAGAACCACTCGCATTTTGGGGGAAACGAAAGTTTTGTCGTTTATTACCTGAATCCCGAACAAGACAAATGGATTCCTCATTTTGAAAACCCGTTCCTCTTTTACGATTTCGATAACGACGGCATCAGTGAAGAGGTAATCCGCGTAGAAGGAAAGGAAGAGCTGGTGAAGTCACTCCGGTGGAGCTTTAATGTGAACCCGATAGCGGGAAAGCAAAGAGACTTCGATGTCTCCGTTTCGGCATGTGCAAAAGGATGGACACAAGACAAAGATCGGGAAAGCGATTTCACCATGTATTTACCGGAAGAGCAAACGGAACATTTTATGATCCGGGGCATTCCTACCGGTCCGGTGTTGAAACGCTCTACTGCACGCAATTACTTGCAAACAGTTACTTGGGAACGTGTGTTGATGACCTGGAACGAGAATAACCTGAATATTGCTTTTAACGATCCGAAAGATACCATTGAACGTTGGGAAGGAGTGATCAATGCCGCATCCACCGATTCGGGATACGTGATGCCGCGGATCGGAGCTCCCGACTGCGGACCTTTCAACAAACGCTATGAGCTGGTGCTCAAGCCCGCCGGACCCAACGAGTTTTATTTCAATCCCGCCGACCACCGCGTCCACATCAAGAACAGCGACAGAAGCTGGATCAAGGTGGATTACGACTTCGACATAAAAACAGACATGACCTACCTCTGGGTGGATACAGACAAGGACGGCATCGTGGACAGGGTGGATATCGACACGGATGGCGACGGCATAACGGATGACTCCTACCCCATCGATGTGTCGGACGTAAAACCGGTGGGCTGGACATTCAAGGAGTTAAACGGGACGTTGGCGCCCATTTTTAAAACCGAACCGGAAAATAAATACAATCTGGTGATGGCTCTTACGACAGCACTCCGATCCACGAAAGAGGGAATGGAAGAAGACGCGGTGTGGGATATGCTTGCAAATCGCATGCAGGATAAAAATATTCCGGACGATATTGCACGTCGCCTTACGAACAGCGACCAATCCATATTGTACTACCTTACACTGGTGCAGGACCGGCAGATCGACCGGCTGAAAAAATCGGGATACAAAAACCGCTCTTTCTGGAAAAAATTCAACGTAGCCCGCAGTAAAGGCGACACACAAGCTATGGTCAAAACCGTTGCGAAACATTTCAAGACGGGCAGACCGGAAGAAGATTATCATGTATGGACGGCACGGTTGCGCAGGGAAGAGGACAGACCGCGCGTGGCCTGGAATAACCAATGGCTTCCGCCCAACTGGGGATGGGAATCGGAAAAAGCGGCCTTTCGCTTCTATTTGGGTCATTTCGACCTCTTCGGTAAACGTCAGTGGATCGACACGCTGATCATGCCAAAAATAGCCGAGGGCAAGAGTTACCATATCGACCAGAACGGCTGGGGAATGGATATCCTGCACGTGGGGAAAACGGCGGGGTGCGGAGGGGTCATCCTCTATGTGAACGGCGTGCCCTACCCCGTGCGTAACGAAACGGGCAAGGGAAATCCCACTTTTACCGGCCGTGTGGTTGAGCAAACCAACAACCAGCTTACCCTCGAATTTGTAGCGGAAGGGGTCGGCCCTGAAAACACCCCTTGCACCGTACGCCTGCGTCCTTCAATCGGCGCCGGGGATCTTTACTCATCGGTGGAAGCAACGGTGGACGGCGGAGCTCCCGGCGATAAGATCGAATTAGGTATCGGCCTGGTGCGGTTACCAGACGAGACATTCTTTTCCGACAGGGATGCCGGCATCATCGGTTCGTGGGGATTCCAGGATCCGGAGATCGGTTGGATAGGCATGGGGATCATGTTCCCGCCGGACCGCTTCCTGCGTTTCGACGACCAACCGGAAGAGCACCAGGTCGTGCTGGAATGCAAAAAAGGAGTTCCCGTAACTTACCAAATCCGAGGTGATTGGTTACGCGGTCATCAATTCCCTTGCTGCCCTTCGGCACAAGATTGGTTTGATATATTAAAAAATAACAGTGATCAAAAAAAGTAGAAATCAATAAAATAATTCACAATGAAAAAAAATCTTTTTAAATCCACACCCTAAATTTCTAGGTAATCAAAATTTTTCATCTGCTTGAGTAATGTTTTGGTTGACTTATTGATTTCAGCCGTAACAAACTCATCGGAAGGATTATATTCTTGACCAATGGAGTAGAGGCTGTCTCAAAATAGAGGCAGTCTTCCCTTTCTGGTATAAGCCCACTCATATGCCTTGTATCTGTTGATACCCAGCTTAACGAGATTAGCCCACTTGGTACTGATACGTTTCCATTGTTTCCATATTACCATGCGTAGCCTTCGACGCAACCAGGCATCCGTTGTTATTAGTAACGTTTTAATGTCCGCCAGTTTGAAGTACTGCACCCAATCCTTTATATATTGGTTTAGTGCTATCTTTCTGCGCTCATTCACCCATCCATTGCTTCGGGATGTAAGCTCTCCAATTCTGGCTCTCATCTTTTCCACACTTTTGGGGTGAACCCTCAGCCTGCATTCTCCATTGTATCGGTAAAAGCTATAGCCAAGGAACTTGACATCCCTGATGCAGGCAACTTTCGTTTTGTCCCGATTGACTTTCAAAAAGAGCCTCTTCTCGATGAACGAGATGATGCTCTCCATCGTTCTTTCGGCATTATGCAGCCTCATCCCGACGGGTATGCCTGATATGATTCGTGTTCCTCGGGGCGGAACTTTGCCTGGGACTTCCTTCAGATTCAACCTCATGATGGACATCCTTGTCTTCGGTTAATGGTTGGCGATCACAAACCCCCATAGTGGACTTTCACCACCAAGCCAAGTGACATGCTCGGCACACAAAAAAGAGGCTGTCGATCTTTTGTAGTGACCCCAAAAAGTTGGACAAAATACTTTTGGGGTCACTACATTTTGAGACAACCCCTACAGTTTATTTTTAGTCTATTGAATGTTGTTATGGTTTGGTTGTGCTGCTTTTGTACTTCTGAAAGTTCGTTGTTTAAGCGGTAGAGGTGCTGTATCTGGTCTATCTCTTTTTGGCATTGCGCGGAATAATCGGGCAGCTTGGGATTGATAAAATCAACGCTGGATTGTTCGTATCTGATTTTTTTTGTGGTGAGAAACATATTTTTTTGGTGTAGTCCGCCATTGTATCTACCTTGTTTTTACCTCCTTGAATGAGAAATAGCGTTCTTCGCATTCGGCGTTTGTATATTGCATTGGCGGCTTGTGTTTAGAATGGCGGTAATACCAATGCTCCAAGTCTTCGCGTTTGCTTTCGATAGCGGTAAGCGAAAACCTCCTGTGATTGTGCGTAAGGCAGTGCAAACACTTTATCTATCAACGTTTGGCAAATAAGCGGCATTGTCGGCAATATTATCTTCCTGCAAAATATCAAATAAAGCATTCTCGGACTGTTCTTTGGAAATTACCGAGTGTTCAGGGAATTGAACGGTAGCGGTTATTCGAAAATTGTTTAACTTCATTTCTATGTGAGAAGATTATTGATTAATCTTGCATCATTTTTTTACGGAGGACATCCTTGAGGTTTTCCTTCGGAGAAAGTCCTAGTTTTGTCCGTATGTGGGAACGCTGGCTGGATATATTAGTTTCTGTTTTATTCAGTTTATAGCATATTTCCAGCAGTTTACACCCTTTCAGTATCAAATCGCATATCTCAATTTCCGAACGAGTGAGTTCGGGGAGCTTTTCGCTCAGTCGCGTGTAGTCTATCTGCTCCTGTTCCATCAGGTAACGCACCTTTTTCCTAATATTTTTCTCCGCTTTCTCGCCCACAAGTTCCAGTACTTCACTAATCTGTTGTTTGCTCATAGTTTTTTCCTTCGCCAAAGACATCAATGCGTCCAATTGCTTTTTGTTAAGTTTCAATTGTTCCGAAATCTCTTCATTTTCGGTTTTCAACTCTAAATTTACTTTGGTTACCTGTTCAGTCATTCGCCCTATGAAATACGTAAGGAAAGCTACCAAGATGAATATTGTCAAGAATACGGGTATCAGCGTAAGCAGGAGATCGCTTTGAGCCAGTTTTGCAGATGCCACATAAGAACCTATTGAACAGGCAAATATTACCAGATTCAGATTGCGTATCTGCGACAAATGTGCCACAAAGAAGCATAATAGCAGCAATGTCATATTGATAAGAATGAAACTGTGAGCCAGCGGAGCACTCAGGGGCGCGTAGGCCAAATGTATCATTTTAATGGTTACATCTGCCTGAATCAGAAGAATATTACAGAAAAGAGCCTGTTTTAATGTAACAACCTTTTTCCAATAAAGTACCAACAAAACTGTTGGTAAAATAATAAAAAAGAGATTACTCGCATAGAAAAAGCCATCTTTGTTCACACTTTCAGACAAAAGTAACACATACGCGCTGATAAACATAATACCGAACTCACAGACAATAAAGACGGCTATCTGCTGTCTTTCAATGAGTGAATTTTCATCTAATATTCCGAAAGGACGAAGAATAAAACGCTCTATTTTTTCAGCCTTCATAATAAAAAGGAATTTTGAAACAAAGTTAATTAAAAGTATGGTGAAAAATACAGTTTCAAGGTATTTCAAGGTATAAAAACAATTTTTTTCAGCCTTTTTCAAGGTGCGTATTTTGTTTAGCCCCATAAGAATGAATTAATTTTACAAAAAAAATTAAAACTCCGTTCCATACATAGTTAAATTAAATAATAATATATAGTTTATCAATGAAGAAAACAATAGTATCGACCTTTATTCTTCTTGTTGCATCGTTTGGCTTAGCCCAGGCACAAGAAACGAAAGAACAGGTTACTTTCCGCTTTGTGGCGGGAAACGACATGCTCTTCTCTCCGTGGAACGGTAACGGGGAGAATCTTGCCCGGCTCACGGAGTTTATCACTACGCATAAGGAGACCTTTGTTTTGGGTGAAGGGGCAATCTACGTGAACGGCTACTGTGCCACTACAGGCAATACTGCTCAACGATTGCAACGCGCCAAAACCATGAGTAACCGTGTAAAGAGCGAACTGATTACGTGTTGCGGTCTCACGGAGCAACACTTTATTACGCAAAACGTCGCTACCGCTTACGAGGGGCAAAAAAATATTGTCGTGGTAACCGTTACCATTCCTGCACAACAAGCGGAATCCAAGACTGAAAAGCCGGAAGTATTGCCACCAGAACAGCCCAAACAAGAGCTGCAAGAGCTACCAATGGAACAAGCAAAACAAGAGCCGGAGCCACAACCGGAGCCGGCAGTGGCGTTATCGCCTGCTTCAGCGACAACCACACGCACCGTCTTTAACCTGCGCACCAACCTCTTGTATTGGGCGGCTGCCACACCCAATATCGGTTTACAATGGCGTATCACTCCTTCCTACGGAATTAAAATTGATGGGGGTTACAGCAAATGGGAATATAATGGTGAGAATAAAATTCAGAAACTGTGGTTTATCAACCCTGAGGTGCGTCGGTATATGCTCGAAAACAAACGCTTCTATATGGGTTTGGGAGCTACACTGGGCGAATACAATCTGAAACTCGGCAGTACAGGCTATCAGGGAAGCGTATATGGAGGCGCACTCACGGTAGGATACCAATTGTCTATGGGCAGACATTTCTCATGTGATTTCAATATAGGTCTGGGTGCGGCACATTTAACCTATGACACGTTCGGAGTAATTGACGGCGTGCGTGTTTTCAAGGCAAAAAAAGTCAGTAAAACAATTTTTGGTCCTACTCAAATCGGGGTTAGTCTTATATGGCATATCAGTCATCCATCTCTAAAAAGGCAAGCATTATGATACGGAATAAAAAAATAACGACGAGTGTATTCATTGCTCTTTTGCTATTTTTCTCCTGCGTAAAAGAGGAAATTTACGATACCGCCCATCCCGATAAGGGGCAGATAACCCTCGTTACCGACTGGAGCAAAAAAGGGGAGGGTATTGCTGCCCCAGAGAGTTATACCGCGCAAATTGGCGATTATGCAGTCGTTTTGAAAGGAGATCATAGCGCACTACCCCACCTTTTTACTCCGGAAACATACCGAATGCTGGTATATAATCCGGCGGAGAAGATAAGTGTGAAAGATGAAACCGCCACAGTTGAAACCACTACAAACGGTTATATGGAATCGCTTCCGGGGTGGTTCTTTTCCCATGCGGGCGAGGTAACCGTGGAGAAAGACCGCGATTACACCTTTACCGCTACCATGCAGCAACAGGTGCGCGAGCTGAACCTGTGGATAGAACCCACAGGTGGCACAGTAAACAAGGTGGGATCGGTTACGGCGGAACTCTCGGGCGGGGCGCAGCAACTAAACCTACGGGACGGAACGTTGCGCGTTGAGAAAAACATCAGCCTCACCTTTGCCAAACAGCCCGACGGCAAATACAAGGCAACGGCCCGATTGCTCGGATTTGTTTCCGCCATGCCCAAACTTACCGTTAAAATTGCGTTTGCAGGAGGCTCTCCCTCAGAAATCACGCAAGATTACGACCTTGGCAATCAGCTAAAAACATTCAACGTGGAGAAAAACAAACCGTTTTCGTTGGGTGCCCAACTAATGGAAATGCCCACCGCAGCCGGATTTATAATAACCCTTACCGATTGGAAAACCGTAAAAGAGGGCAATGGAATCGCTGACTAACAAACTCATCCACCGAACTTAATTTAATTAATAATATACAATAATGAAGAAGTACTTTTTTTTAGCAACAGTAGTCATAGCCTCTTTATCGGCTTGCAACGAAGAAGAGATTAATAATCAGGTAGATAACCAACAAGCAGTACATTTTACCACTGCAATAGCCAATAAAGCAGCCACCCGTGCCGCAGGCACGCAGTGGACGGCAGGCGACAAGATAGGTATCCGTATGTTTGATGCCGCATCAGCTACCGTAAACAATTACGACAATGTGCCTTACACCATCGATGCCGCCGGCATTATCACGCCCGCTGACGCGGATATGTATTATCCGCTTGACGGTTCTAATGTAGGCTTCTTGGCATACTACCCTTACAAGCAGGGAATTACCGATACATATTCGTTAAATATTGCAGACCAAAGCACGCCTGAAGCCATAGATTTGCTGCATGCAAAAACAACCGTAGATTACAATAAACGTTCAACAGCGGTACCCCTTACTTTCAGCCACAAACTGAGTAAATTCGTTATCAAAACCCAAAAAGGAGCAGGCATTACCTCGCTTGCAGGAATGACGGTTACCACCAAATGCAGGACTACCGCATCATTCAACCTCAAAAGCGGCTCGCTGGACAATTATGACAATCTTGCAGCCATCAATTTCAGGACAATAAAAGAAGGAGAACACTATGAAGCCATTATTCTTCCGGTAGCCTCCGCATCCGCAGAAAATTCCATGACGGTACGCTTTGTCATCGGAACAGATGAATATGTATGGAAAGTACCCACAACCGCCGCATTCACCGCGGGTAGCATCCACGAATGGGAGATTACCGTTAGCCGCACCGCCGTTACGGGCATACAGGGAACTATAGCTCCGTGGAGTACCGGACCTGGCGGCAGCGGAACTGCATTGTAAGAGAATTCTTAAAAAACTACGATATGAAGATACACAAAATACAGACGTTGTGCGTTGTCAATGTTGTAGAGACGCAATTAATTGCGTCTCTACTGATGCTGGCAGCCGTATCCTGCAGCAAGGAGAAGGAAATCCTGCCGGATACCGCGGCGGCGGTGCGATTTTCCGTTGCCATTGCGGGTAATAATGCCACCACCCGCGCCGCAGGCACGCAATGGACGGCGGGCGACAAGATTGGCATACACATGACCGACGGCATGGTGGTAACAGCATACCAAAATATGCCTTACACCGCCGATGCCAACGGCAACTTTACCGCCACGGCGGGCGATATGTACTACCCTGCAAACGGCTCTATGGTGGGCTTTACGGCTTACTATCCCTACAACACCGCGTTGCAGAACGGTAGTTTTGCCGTAGATCTCACCGACCAAAGCAATCCCGAAACCATCGACCTGCTCTATGCCTCTACCATGGCGCAGCATAGCAAGCTTAGCACAGGGAGCGTAACCCTGCCGTTCCGCCACGTGATGAGCAAATTGGTACTGAAAACCGTAGCGGGAGCGGGATTTACCGCCACCGATCTCGCGGGAATGAGCGTGTCGATAACGGGGCTGAACAGCGCCGCTACGTTCAATACCGTTTCGGGCGAACTGACCGACAGGGCAATGCATGCCCCCATTGTGCCCTACATCGAAATGGACGGCTCGCACTATGAAGCCATTGTACTGCCCGCCGCCATTGCCGCGCAAAGCATGAAGGTAACGTTTACCGTGAATGGCAATCATTACGTGTGGTATGCTCCTGCGCTGTCGCTTGCCCCCGCCACGCTCCACGAGTGGACAATCACCATCAGCCACACCGGTATTACCGCCACGGCAACCAACATTGCCCCGTGGGACACCACCAGCCCTATTGTGAATGACGACACAAGACCTGTTTACAAGATAGGCGACTACTACCCCGACCCTGCCAACTCCGCCACCGCCATAGGCGTGGTGTTCAGCATAAGCAACGGCAGCAAAAACGGCAAGATCGTGAGCTTGGATGAGGGGCAAAATCTGCAATGGAGTACAGAATCCTGTGTTACCGGTGCAATATCTGACTTTGACGGAGAGGCGAATACCAATGCCATTAAGGAGTATAAGCAGAACAACCCGACAAGCACCGTTACCTTCCCCGCCTTTGCATGGTGCATCAACAAAGGCGCGAGGTGGTATCTGCCGTCAAAAAATGAGTTAGTTGAGCTTTATGGTAAAAAACAGGCAGTAAACAATGCTTTAGCGGGCATTGCCGGAGCAACGCAGTTGTACAGTGGTTGGTACAGGTCATCGACGGAATACGCCCCCTACAGTAATCTTGCGTGGTTAATCTATTTCAGTAATGGCAATATAGACTATGATTACAAGCTCGCTTTTATTAATGTTCGTGCGGTGTCTAAGTTTTAGCAATTAATGATTACAGAAGAAATCGTTTAAAAACAACCGATTATGCGAATGAAAGAAATATTTAAAAATGTAGAGACGTTGCATGTTGTAGAGACGCAATTACTTGCGTCTCTACAACATGCAACGTCTCTACTGGTGTTACTGCTGGCAGCAGTATCCTGCACCAAGGATACCGATATAGCCATTGCCCCTAACACCGACACAACGCAGCCCATCTGTTTCGAGATAGGTTTTGCGTGGCAAGGGGCGGGCGGAATGCAAACCCGCGCCGCTACCGACAAGGATTTCCACACCACGTGGGAAGACGGCGATGCCATCGGCATTTTTGCCGTGAAGTATAAAAAAGGTGAAACAGCTACCCTTGCGGCTTCGGGCAACTACATCCAAAATGTGAAGCTCACTTACAGCAATGCGACAGGCACGTGGACACCCGCCACGCCGCTCTATTTTCCGGCAGAAGAAAATATGCAGCTCGATTTTTATGCCTACTATCCTTATATGGATTTGACTGAAATAAATCCCCCTACTCAAATGGCATTTGGCGTGCAGACCGACCAGAGCGGCAACGGTTTTAACGCTTCCGACTTGTTGTTTGCCAAGGCGCTGAACGTAAACAAGGGTAGTACGGCTTCCCTCTCTTTTAACCATCTCTTCGCGCTGGTGGAGGTGGATATTTCGGAAAGAGCCGACAACACGCCCCTCTATGTTGCCGACAAACTGAAAGTATCACTCAGTGGAGTACAAAACTACGCGATGGTTGATTTGTCTCATAATCCCGTTTATCCCATCGTCATTACCGGTATTTCGCCATCCGATATTCTGATGCACCGCATGGATATGGGCGATGCCTCTAAATACGTGTATCGTGCCATTGTGCCCGTGCAAGCTATTGTTGCCGGGCATAAGATGTTTACCTTCCGGCAAGATTTGGACGGCAACGGCAGCTATGCCGACGGCAACGAGTTTTCGCTCTCCTACACCCTTCCCGCCCAAGCCGATCTGGTACCCGGCAAAGCCCTGCGCTACAAGATAAAGACGGTGGAAACCGCCACGCCCGACCCCAACCACCTGTATGCCGTGAGCAACTACTATCCACACGTGGGGAGAGTGCAAGGCGTGGTGTTCAGCGTAACCAACGGCGGCAAAAACGGCAAGATAGTGAGCCTGGATCAATCGCCGGAAGGCCTTATATGGAGTTCAGTAGATGACAGAGATTTTGGTGCAACATCTGTCAATGACGGACAGGCGAATACCAATACCATTAAGGCGTATAAGCTGAACAATCCGGCAAGCACCGTTACCTTTCCTGCCTTTGAGTGGTGTATAGCTAAGGGAGCGCAGTGGTATCTGCCGGCAAGAGATGAGTTGAGGGAGCTTTACACCCCAAAAGCAGCGGTAAATACGGCTCTGGCGGGCATTAGCGGTACAACACAGTTAGACGATAGCGTGACCTACTGGTCATCGTCTGAATTCAATAAAAATAATTACGTGTGGAATGTCCTATTATTAGATGGTCACGGCAGTGCCTACTTGAAAAGCAGTAAATACTACGTCCGCGCCATATCCGCATTTTAACAATCGAACTATTATATAAACGTGGTATCAAAATAAAATAAATTAATTATGACACAAACAAAACAACAGTGGCGGCAGCCGACAAAAATCTGGTAGCGGTTGAATTGTACGACCTCTCCATCTCCGCACACAAAGAAGACCGTTTCGGACGGGTAGTAACCGGAAAATCGCTCAACGAGGACGATTTGATTAAAATTGCCGTGCGGCGGCGCACCGACATCAGCCCCGCCGTCTTCCGCGCGGTGCTGGACATCTTATTTATACTTTCCTCCAATTCCTTCAAATGCAGATAATATTAATATATCGCTTAAAGGGGATGATTTTAACTGGAAAGGAGTTGTAGTAAAAACAGTCAATAGAAAAATTTATTTAATTTCCATGACCGGATTTTTGAGTTTATCGGCATAAAAACCTCCGTACTCACGGATATGCCTCTCAATAAATAAACTAAAAGTATCGGACGCTGACGCTCGATAATGTTGTAATCTTCAATGAGTCTTTTCAATTGCCCGCCAATGATCTTGTTTCCTAAAGCCGATTCAATTTCGGGTTGAGTATTGATTCCACCTGAAATCGCACTTAAAATAGAAAAATATGTGGCATAATTTTTACCAAATTCTTCTATCAATAAATTCTTTCCTTCATCCATAAATGAAGAGTTTTCCGGAACCATGAATTCTATCATTTTACTGATGCTCAAGCTTTTTCAATAACGAAACATGATGAATGGAACAGGGTATGGAGCGCAGTAATACGAATGGAAAGCAAGCACGATTTACATAAAGTGAAATGTCCTACCCTGTTGATGATAGGAGATCATGATACGATGACGAATTATCAGCAACCCTACATACAGGAAAATATTCCTCATTCCGAACTCAAAGTTATTCCCAATGCGCATCATGGAACCAATCTGGATAATCCCGATAAGGTTAATGAATTGATTAGGGAATTCTTACAAAAAATAATGTCTAAATATTGATGTTTAAAGGAATGTCAAAAAGGGAATCTTTTTGAATGCTATTTGAAAGGCCGTATCAGATAACGCGGCAATGAAAAAACAATCAGTGTAATAATTCGTTTTTATATAACAATCCTAAAACAATAACAATGAAAAAAAAACTATCATCCCTACTATTGCTTGCGATGGCACTGTCCGCTATCAGCTGTTCGCAACGCAAACCGGCTTCTGAAAAATCTACAGAAGCAACTGATTCTATTCAAAAAACAGATGTTTCACAGACGGTTACAGAAAAAGATGAATTAAGGAAATACGTTTTAACCCTGCCGTCGCTTCAAAATGAATCACAGTATAAAGTAGAAATTATACCTTCGGTATGGATGGAGGTTGACGATTGCAACGGCTACGGACTGCAAGGTAAATTTGAAAAGTCGGTTGACCTGGAAACAGGATTGACAAACTTGATCTTTAAGTCGGATGGAGAAGTATTTCAAACCGCGATGGGTTGTCCTACCGACAGCATGCACTATGAATATGTGACCGGACCAACCACATTGATGGATTACGATAGCTCTAAACCAATAAACGTTGAGGTTCCAGCTGGCAAGAATATCGAAATACTGCATACCGTTTGGAAAGTATCCGAGATGATCCCGGTAGCCCAAAGTACGGAAGAGATTTTGAAAGATTTTCCTGAATATCAAAAGAAATTATATGGTTCCACCTACGAGGGTTACATGATTAAACTAACCAACATAGCTGAGGACTCAAAAATTGAACTTATCCCCGGAATAACCAAAGCGGTAGATTGTAACGAACATTGGATTACCAACCAAGGTTCCGGCAGCGGGGGTATGGTTGAAGTTCCTTATACCTTCTATTTTTACGAGTCCGACGGCAAAATATCATCCACGCGCATGGCTTGCCCTGACGGAAAGTTAACTAAAAAATTCATTCACAGTATGAATCCAATGACTGTCCCCTTCAAAAAATCGGAACCCATCGTTATATTTATCTCCAAAGGATTGGAACTTCGTTATCGCATATGGGATAAAACGGAAACGAATAAGAAATAATTGCTTTACAAGTAAACCACCGATTATAAATCAAAAGCATACCCGTAGTGCATTTGTAAAATAGTAATAAAAAGTTGTTCATATCGGGTAATATCCGTACATTTATTTGACTGACAATCAATTAAACATCTTGAACAACTTCCTGTCAAAGTTCGAGAAAAATCTCGAGATATTAAAGCAATTTGAAACAAAAAGTAACTTTTTAAATCAAATTCGTCAGCCTCGTTTAAGCGATCTTGAATTAATCGCTGTTGATTTAACGGCAGAGTCTTTTGGAATTGATTTTGAACCTCACTTATTTAGAGAACTGCCTGAGGCAATTAGTTCAAAAATTGAACGTAGTGTTTACAATCGTAGAAGACGTAAACTGTTTTTTGTCAAAGAGCGAATCCGGAAGGCGTTGTCGGAGAAACTAATCGGCTCTGAAAATTATTTCATTGTTGACAGCATGCCTTTGGAAGTTTGTAAATTGTCACGCTCGTCAAGAGTAAAGATTTGCAAAGAAGATTACCTTACGAGTCCCTCCAAAGGATATCGTGCCAGTCAAAAGATGAATTTCTATGGATACAAGTTACATGCTGTATGCAGTTCAAGCGGAGTGTTTTGTGATTCTGAACTTACCTCGGCAGCTGTTCACGGCATCCATTATTTGAAAAATATAAAAAACAATTTTTCGTCTTGCGTTTTACTGGGAGATAAAGCTTATTTAAGTGATGATTATCAGTTGGATTTATTCACATCGAATAATATCTATCAGATTGGAAGTCCCTATGGAGAGTAAAACAGCGAAATTATATAAAACAGCCTTATCTGTTAAGCAAAACAAGATACCGTACAGAGGATCAAGCACAGTACAACCAGTTTTTTTGTAATTGTTTTCATTGTTATTTTTTTTAATTAAAGAGTTGTAATACAAAATTACGGTGGTACCTGCAAGGGTTCATTGACTTTGGTTAAGAACTGATTAGCGAAAACACAAGCCTGCTACAGAAATGCGTTGCATTGATGGAAAATTCAGTACATTTGCTGCGTAAACAAGGCGTTATGGGTAATTGTATGACGACCGCAAACAAAACGATACTAACAATAACAAGAAGATGATTTTACTGAATATAGTATGGCCTGCCGTTTACGTTTATGACGAAATTTGGCGATTTTGGTTTTTAGTATTTGCGACAATTGTAATTGAGACATTCACAATTATGGCAATGCTGAAATATTCATTCAAAAAATCCTTTTTAGCATCAATAATAGGTAATTTAGTTTCTGGACTTGTTGGGACTTTTGTAATGATGTGGGCAATGCTCTTTTGGCACGCACTAGTAGACAACTTTGTTCCTCACGCAACATTTGACATTACTAATTGGGTAGCAACATACATTCTAATGTGCTTAGGTAGTGTGTTCATTGAGGCCTTGACAATAAAACTTATTTTCAAAGGCACTTTAAAAAGGTTATTTATTCCTTTTTTAATCGGTAATTTATTGACTTATGGTTTCATTGCATATATAATGGTAACTAAGACAGACAAGGAACCAAATAAAAAAAGGACAGAACAAGTTTTGTATTTTCCGACACCGAGCAGTTTTACTCTGCTTGACAGCACAAAACTTTTAATATATACAGCTAATACAGAAATATCTTATGGTAAAGACGACAAAATATTGAACACAAATTATTCGTTAGAAATATTATTTGAAAAAGAGAAATCTGAGAACTTTCAATTTGAATTAAGACTTGTAGGTGACAAATACGCAGGTGGAATTGAAGATGGTAGAAAATTAATTCAACTTGACAAACTAACAGACACGATAGGAATAGTTTTAGAGCAAAAAAAATCTGATCCGGCCAAAGGCTGGACAGCGCCAATAATCACTGACACAATTATTTTTGTAAAGCAACCAAAAACAAAAGAATGATAAAAGCAACTACCCATAATAGCCGTTTGCCGCAATGGGCACTGATATGGTTAATCAAGTGCATTGCTTTTATCAACATTTGTGCGTGGATGACAGTAAAATACTCCGAAATTCGCCACTGCGCCCAGCCGCCAAACGTTAGTGGCAAGTGTAACATCCTTTAATAAAAAAAATAATATGCAAGATTTACTATTCGACTTTATATCAAGATACATTTCTCTGACAGAGGAAGAAAAGGATGCTGTTTTTTCTTTGGACTTATTCAAGACGGTAAAGAAGGGAACTATTTTACGATTTTGATTATAGGCGCCACAGGCTCGGTAGGTTCTTCGGCGATTCAAATCGCAAAACATTACAAAGCAGACATTACCGTGGTTTGTAGTGCTGCAGGAAAAAGACTTGCAGAAGAATTGGGAGGAAATGACCGTGTTTTTTGACTTTCCCCTGGAGATCCGGAAGATTATTTACACGACCAACCTGATTGAAAATTTGAATGGTAAAATCAGAAAGTACACCAAAAACAAGATGGTATCCCCCAGCGATGAATCACTGAAAAAGTCTGTTTCTCTTTCACTTATGGAAATATCGAAGAAATGGACACAGCCCATTCAGAACTGGGGTTTGATTTTTAACTAATTTTTAGCTATCTTTGAAAATCAGGTTCAGCTGTAAATACAGCCAAACCCTCCGTTTCTTATTTACACAAAATGTTGAACAGTGTCATGAAGTATTTTATACCTATATTCTTCAGTGTTACCCTATTTTTCGTTGCCTGCACAATCCAATCGCCCGACAGGTTGGCCGATTATCCTTCTATCACTGAAATTTTCACGGAACAGGAAGTTTTGGATTTGCAAACATTGCTGGATTCGTTTGAACAAGAAATCGGCATTCAAGCCGATGCATCTCCTGAAACTAGAGTCGCTAGATATTCGGCATTCAACACGCAGGTTTTAGCCTCCATGGAGGAAGGGAACTTGAATAACTATCCGCTATCTAACGAACAGAAAATCAAACTGCTTGATATGTTGCATGTGGGTACGTTCCGCTCTATCTGGAGTTTGGGTAGCGGAGTTCGCCTGATTGAAGACTTGAAAAACAGGCCTGTTATTACCTTTGATATTCATACAATTGGTAAATTTACAGTTTTATTGGCGGAATTGGAAAAAGAGTACCCGCAATTTTCCGGTTTGACTGACGAATTACAAAGGTCAGGAGGTTTAACTCCTCACTTTGTTGTCACACTGTTTTTACAGAATGACAAACTCAATATGAGAGATGCTCGCATTCGACTTATTTATGTGATAAGTTGTCTGCAAGGAGAGTGGAGAAATTAGAAAAAGGAAACCGAAACAGCAAGTTTGCCATTCCGGTCTACTGATTTCGAACTCCTGACTTTTTTTATTTCAAATTACCCAAACCGTTACACCTTATGAAAGAAACAGCTCAGGAAATCAAGGCTATTTTCGACCCCTATTTTCAAGCACCCCTGGAAGTGTGGGAAAGTTTTACGTCTCACGGCGAAATCGTTGAAACAGAGAAAAACGAAGTGTTGAAAAAATTCGGCGAGCGAGAAAAGAGCTTCCATATTATCTTAAAAGGTTCGGGCGGAATTTTACTTTACAACAACAATAACTATATCTGCACCGACCTCTGCTACGAAGGCGATTTTTTGGTCGATTACCTTTCTCTTTTGTCCAATCAGCCTACGCAACTCGAAGTGCTGTGTTTTGAGCAATGCCGTTTATTTAAAATTATACGGCAGGATTTTATTAAACTCGCTCAAACCGGCTATGGCAGAATTATTTGTCAAACCGCGGCCGAAAGTTTGTTTATCCACAAGCAAAACCAGCAAATCGAAATACTTTCAAAAACGGCGGAACAGCGTTACATGGAAATACTGCGCAACCAACGTCATATTTTACAACGAACACCCGACAAATACATTGCTTCCTACTTGGGCATCACGCCCGAAAGCCTGAGCCGGATCAGGAAAAAAACCGTGTAACGCCGTTTCTTATCCTACGATAAGTTTTTTGAAGTTCTTGCACAATAATTTTGCATAAAACTTTAAAAACTTAATTACAATGGATAAAAAGAAAATTATTTTAACGACAATGCTGGCGGTTGTGGCTATAAACAGTACCGTGAAGGCACAACAAGCCGGATCAATTCAATTGGCAGATAAAACATCGGTGTTGCAAGAAATCCTTGACAACACGGTGGACAATAAAAAAGTATTCGGTGTCTCATTCAGCGTGAAGCACAAAGGCGAGGTATGGAGCGGTTCGGCGGGAAACATGGAAAACGAGCAACCGTTTTTTATTGCAAGCACCACGAAACTCTTTACCACAGCCATTATTCTGCACCTTGTTTCCGAAAATAAACTAACACTGGAGGATAAGATCGGCAGGTATCTTGATGACGATGCCATGCAGGGACTTCACTTGTATAAAGGTGTTGATTATTCCAATGAAATCACCGTTCGGAATTTGCTGGCGCACACCTCGGGACTGCCGGATTATTTTGAAGATAAAGGCACAAACGGAAAAAGCCTCGAAGAAGACCTTTTTTCGGGGAACGACCAATTTTGGACTTTTGAGCAAGCCATAGAAAGAAGCAAAAAAAATCAACCCCTGTTTGCTCCAAGCACGAAGAACAAAGCGCATTACTCCGATGCCAATTTTCAACTTTTAGGCAGAATCATCGAAAATATCACGGGCAAATCGTATTCGGAAAACTGCCGAGAACTGATTTTCGAGCCTTTAAACTTGTCAAAAACCTACTTGTATAACGACATAAATGACATCCGTCCCAAGGCAATGTATTACAAAAACAACGTATTGAAAATACCCAAGGCAATGACGTCTTTTGGAGCCGACGGCGGCATTGTTTCCACTTCGCGCGAATTATTGATGTTTGTAGAAGCGTTTTTTACCGGGAAACTTTTCCCTAAAAGCTACATCGAAGAATTACAGGTATGGAACCCTATTTTTCAACCCATCAAATCGGGCGTAGGCATTCATCAGTTTAAACTGCCTGCCATATTGGGCATGCCCGAACTTATCGGCCATTCGGGATTATCGGGCGCATTGGCGTATTATGATCCTAAAAACGACCTGTACATAGCCGGAACTGTAAACCAAATTTCCTATCCTTCAACCTCGTTCACGGTGGCAACAAAGTTAATTCAGGCAACAGTAAGCAAGCGGAAAGAGCAAAAAATCAAATCTGTTTCAGCTATCGGTATCGGAGCTACTTACTCAAGTATAGAAGATAACGCAGGAAAACCCAAAGCAGGCCTTTCGTTGGGTTTGTATAAAGAGTACAACATCTTCAAACCTGTTTCTTTCACGGCGGAGATTTTATACAACCAAAAGGGGGAAAGAGGCAATGACCCACTACAAAATATCAGGTTGCATTATATTGATTTTCCTCTTATGCTGAAATTCAATTTATGGAACGATAAAATCGGCATAGCGTCAGGTTTCAGCACCAATGTTTTATTGGGTTCCAATAAAGCCAAAAACACTTTTCAAAGAGTGGAGTATTCCGTCCCTTTCGCGGTAAATTATGTTTTAACTGATTTCCTACAGGTATCGTTACGATATAATATGGGCATCAGCAACATAGCCAAAAATGATTATCCCGATCAAAGATTAAAAAACAATTGGTTCGGTATTTCGTTACTACTGGTGAAACCATGATGAAAAATTTAAAAAATACTGTAAAGACTTGGAAGAACTATATGACAGATAAAAGAAAAGGAGCACGTTCCACAAAGGATATCCCGGCAAATATTTTGGAACAGCTAAATAGGGGTGAAATTGAAACTGCCAATCTTGTAGAATGGCTGGCAGTTGACCAGCGGATTTTGCTTGAAAACATGCTCAGACAGCATAACCGCACGGAATATCTAAGCCCTGTTCTATTGAAAATAAATCAATTGAAAAGGCAGACCGTAAACACCATAAACGAAGCCATCGGGACAGGTCTTTTTGAAATGGCGGTAAAAAATCGGGATGAAGACTTTTTGGCAATCATGTCAATGCATAAAGCCGACCTTGTTCGTTGCTGGGCAACGTACACCATCGGGAAAAACGAAAATCTGAATATTGTCGAAACATTGCAACAAATTCAACCTTTTGCGGCCGACAAACATTTTGGAGTGAGAGAAATATGCTGGATGGCCGTAAGATCGAAAATAACACGACAACTCAACGAAAGTATCGGAATCCTTTCCCAATGGACAGCCAGCGAAAACGAAAACATCAGGCGTTTTACCACCGAATCGACACGCCCTCGCGGTGTATGGTGCGAGCATATTGAAGACCTTAAACATCATCCGGAACAGGCATTACCCATTTTGGAACCGTTGAAATCGGACAAGGCAAAATATGTCCGGGACAGCGTTGGAAATTGGTTGAACGACGCCGGCAAAACCCGCCCAGACTTTGTTGTGCAACTTTGCAAGCGTTGGGAAAATGAAAGTGATACAAAAGAAACGAAATACATAACAAAAAAGGCATTGAGGACATTATCGATGAAATAAAAATCACTATGCTTAAACCGAAAGACATCTTCTTATTATTGGTTGTAATAGCCTTGACATTTGCGCTGGTGCCGATAGGCAATTGGGCAAACGGAGTGGTAATTTTCGACAACTTACCGCAAGTGATAAACAAGCAAATCGCTTATCAATCGGTTACATTGCTGGCAACCATTCTTTTCTTGCTGTTCTTGTGGGGCGTAAAAAGAAAGCAGTTTCGGGAGTATTTCAAGAAAGGTAATGTTTCCGCGGAGATTTTACCGGAGCCGATAGTCGGAATTAATCCAAAACCGACAGAAAACTGGTATCATTTCGGACGAAACTTCGCTATCGTCATCTCCGCTGTAACGGCTGTTGTCATCTATTTTCAACTTGTACGTCCGAATGGAATTACCTTTGGAACGATGCTATCCGTTTTACCGTTCACCATCCTCTTCGCGCTATCCAACGCTTTTGTAGAAGAAAGCATCACCCGCTTGGGAGTAGTAGTCGTGCTGAAAGGCAGGCTCAGAGACAAAACGATCCCCCTCGTCTCGGCACTGATATTCGGAACGGTGCATTATTGGGGAAATCCCGGCGGAATTGCAGGTGTGATAGTCGCCGGATTTTTGGGATGGTTCCTGGCAAAATCGATACTCGAAACCAGAGGGATATTTTGGGCGTGGTTCATACACTTTCTGCAAGATGTAATTATTTTTTCAGCGTTATTGGCAATAAAATAAAAAGGCAATAAATAACTGCAAACAGTAATTAAAATGAAAAAGATACTGATAATTTTAAACGTCTTTGTACTTATTGCAGGAAGCTGTGTGCGGACAACAAAAAAACAGACAGAAAGTAAAGAATATCACATAGTTGAAAATAAAAAAGATACCATTAACAGCCCTTTAATAGAAGAAGATGTAGCGATAAATGGCTCGAGACCCGTATTGATAAACTCTTTGGACATTCACTTAATATTAAGTGATTCCATTTTTATAGGAAGTCCTGAAAAGATAGAGGTAAGAATAATCAATAATTCGGATCACAGGCTTCTTGCAGGAAACTCCTTTTTAATAAAACGTCTAGAGTTCGGATTTTGGGCTATTATTCCAGAATTCGAAAGAATAATATGGACGGATGAAGGATTTGAAATAGAGCCTAAAACTAAAAAAACTTTCAATTTAAATCTTGACATTCTTGATATAAACTTAGTTCAAGGGAAATATCGATTAGAAAAAGAAATATCTATTTTGGATACAAAAGAGAAAGCTAAACACGACAATGGATATCTTATTATGGGAAACCGTCTTCTTGATGCTGAATTTATTATCAAGTAAATCCATTTATATTTCCTGTAAAAGTTAATAAAAACGGGGATAGGTGAATAGAGATATAAAATAGGGTGCAAACCACGTAGATAGTTGATTTACACCCTTTATTGCGGAGAGAGAGGGATTCGAACCCCCGGAAGCTTGCACTTCAACGGTTTTCAAGACCGCCGCGATCGACCACTCTGCCATCTCTCCTTTCGATCGTATTGAAATTGAAGGAGTATAAAAACTCCCCTGTTTTTTTATGCGCGCTGACCGAAGTGAGTTAGCATCATCTTCAGCGCTTATATGCACCACATGGAAGCGAGAAACTCCCCCAAATGCGCGTGCAAAGATAAAACTATTTTTGTAAAGAAAAACATTCCATTGAGATTAATTTAGCCATTTACAGAAAATCAATTATTCATCGTATCTTTGTACCTTTGAAGAAATAAGGATATACAGATGCAATTTACCGAACTTTCACTTTGCAATACACTCCAGGAGGGCCTGGAAGCGATGAATTTTACAGAAATGACTCCCGTGCAGGAACTGGCGATCCCGGTGATCCTGGAAAAGAAGGATGTGATTGCCTGCGCCCAGACCGGCACGGGCAAGACAGCAGCCTTTCTGCTCCCACTCCTGAACAACCTGCAGTCGGAACCACATGAGGAAAACAAGGTGAATGCCATCATCATGGCTCCCACAAGAGAACTGGCACAACAGATCGACCAGCAGATGGAAGGTTTTTCCTATTTCACCCCCTTCTCTTCTGTGGCAGTATACGGAGGAAATGACGGAGAAGCATGGGATGTACAGAAAAGAGGGCTGCTTAGCGGTGCCGATGTGGTGATTGCCACACCGGGCAGGCTGCTCTCGCATATCAACCTGTATAACATTGATTTCTCGGGTGTGAAATATTTTATTCTGGATGAGGCGGACAGGATGCTCGACATGGGTTTCTTTGACGACATCATGAAGATTGCCAATCTGCTGCCAAAAGAGCGACAGACAGTAATGTTCTCAGCCACCATGCCACCCAAGATACAGCAGCTGGCCAAAACCATCCTGCGTGATCCGGAGGAGATCACCATTGCCATTTCACGTCCACCGGAAACCATCCTGCAGTCGGCTTACATCTGCTATGACGCCCAGAAGATGGGTATTCTGAAGCAATTGTTCAAGGATAAGAAGCCCAACAAGGTGATCCTTTTCTCAGGATCGAAGCAGAAGGTAAAGGATATTGCCAGAACGCTCCATAAAATGGGTCTCTCTGCAGGCGAAATGCACTCGGACCTTGACCAGATGCAACGAAATCACGTGATGCACGAGTTCAAGAACGAAAGAGTGGATATTCTGGTGGCAACAGATATCGTGGCGCGGGGGATCGACATTGATGACATCACCCTGGTGATCAACTATGATGTCCCCTACGATGCCGAAGATTACGTGCACCGCATAGGGCGTACCGCAAGGGCGGGCGACACGGGCATGGCCATCACCTTTGTTTCGCCCGGGGAACAATATCGTTTCTCGTTGATCGAGAAATTTCTGCAGAAGGAAATCTACAGGATTCCGGTACCTGCAGACCTGGGTGAGGCACCTGAATACAATCCCACGCGGGAGAGTGCGCAACGCGGGAGAGGCAGCCGCACAAAAACAGGCAAAGGAGGAAAACGTTCAGGAGAATCCGATAAGTCGCAGGGAGCAGGAGGTACGGAAAGACCGCCCAAATCGGAACGCAAGGGCAGAAAAGAGAGGCCGGCCAAACTGGAGAAGCAGGAGGAGACGACAGCGGAACAGATTGAAGGAGCAGTGCTACATGCTAATGAAAGAGGAAAGTCCGGCAACCGAAGAAAAAAGGGTTCCCGTGTAAGGGAAGAAGACACGTTACAGCTCGAAAGCAGGGAAGCCGTCCCGATGGCGGATAACCATCCGGAAGGAAGGGATAAGCAACAGAAAAACCGGGATGACAGTGTATCACGTAAAGGTCGTGGAAAAGGGAAATCCCGCAGGAAACAGGAAGCTGCATCCGATGCAAGAGAACCCCTGGGAGAGAGGGAAGCCCGCAAGCAGGGCACCTCAGAAAGGGTACCCAGCGAAAAAACCGGGAAGAGACTTATTAAGAAATCGGAGAGACTGCAGCAGGATGCAGTAAAGCAAGCTTCCGACGGCGTGACCACACCACAGGAAAGCGCTTCCCGGGCACACGGTAATAATTCCAGCGTGAAGGGAGATCATTCCCGCGTAAAGGGAGATAAACGGACCGGTGAAGAACTAAAAAGAGAAAAAAGGTCCGGAAAAACGGGCATGATACGGCCCGAGAAAAACTCGGTGGCTCAGTCGGCAAAGGCCGGAGAATCCCAAAACAAACCGGTAGAACCGGGCAGGAAAAAGAGATGGAGCTGGTGGCCTTTCGGCAAGAAATAAAATTTCTCGGGAATAGCTATTCAGCCTGTTGTTCCTGCTCTACAAGTTCCATACCCCGCAGGATAGCTGCCTCATTCATGGGCAGAAGCTTGTGGTGTCGCTCGGGCAGCGACTCCTTCAGTCCCTTCATCACATTCTCCAGTGCCACCATGGGCGATATCTTGAGCAGTCCGCCCAATATGATCATATTGAAAACCCGGCTGTTATCCATCTTCATGGATTCATCCATGGCATTGACCCTGTATACATTGATGTCCTTCCGTTCCACCTTTCTGTGGATGCCATAGCCATCGTAGATGAGTGCTCCGCCGGGCTTTACGCGCGACTCGAATTTCTCAAGCGAAGGCTGATTGAGCACGATGGCCACATCGAACTGATTCACCACCGGTGAGCTGATAGGCTCATTGGAGATGATGACCGTGACATTGGCGGTACCGCCACGCTGCTCAGGCCCGTAAGCCGGGAACCACGATACTTCCTTTTCTTCCATCATACCCGAATAAGCGAGGATCTTCCCCATAGAGAGCACACCTTGTCCGCCAAAGCCTGATATCACTATTTCCTGCAACATGCTGTCTTCTTTTTAAATATTTTTCAAATCGCCAATAGGATATGCCGGGAACATGTTTTCCACCATCCAGTCGTTGGCTGCGGCAGGAGTCATCTTCCATCCCGAATTGCAGGTCGACACCACCTCTACGATGGAAGTTCCTTTTCCGGCCATTGAATTTTCAAAGGCAAGCCTGATCATTCGTTTGGTTTTTTTCACAGCTGCTGCAGTGTGGACGCTGACACGGGTTGCCAGGCAAACGCCGTCGAGCAGTGCCAGCAGGTCGAGTATCTTCAGCGGATTACCCATGGTCTGCGTATCACGTCCCTCGGGGCTGGTAGAGGTTTTCATATCTTTCAGCGTGGTGGGAGCCATCTGGCCGCCGGTCATCCCGTAAATTCCGTTGTTGATAAAGATGATGGCAATATTCTCACCGCGGTTGGCAGCGTGAATGGTCTCAGCCGTGCCGATGGCAGCCAGGTCGCCGTCGCCCTGATAGGTGAAGACCATCTTATCGGGCAGCAGCCGCTTGGTGGCGGTAGCGAGCGCGGGGGCGCGGCCGTGGGCCGCTTCCTGCCAGTCTATATCGATATAATTATAGGCAAACACGGCACACCCCACCGGAGCAATGCCAATGGTTTTTTCCTGCAGTTCCATTTCCCTGATGACTTCGGCTACCAATTTGTGTACCACTCCATGGGAACACCCCGGGCAGTAGTGCATATGGTTGTCGTTCATGAGCTCCGGTTTGGCATATACCAGGTTTTCGGGGCTTATTATCTGATTTTTCTCCATACAATTATTTTTTACTAAATCGGTAGATGAGATAAAAAAGGATCGCGGCTCCACCGAAATACCAGGTAAGCTCCATATTCTGCGCAGACGAAAAATAGACGATGATGGTCCCAATGAATGACAACAGGAAAAGGAACAAAAATATATTTCTGATTTTTGGATCCATGACGGTTAATTTTTTAGTGAACTACTTTCTCTTTTAATGCCGCAAGCACCCCGTCGGGCGTGGGAACAATACCTCCCAGGCGGCCGTAGTGGGCGACCGGTATTTGGCCGTTCACCGCAAGGCGGACATCTTCCACCATCTGTCCGGCATTCAGCTCTACCGTGAGCATTCCTTTCATCTTGCCACCATAGGCATGCAATATTTCCGTTGGAAAGGGCCACAATGTGATAGGACGCAAAAGCCCCACCTTGATACCTTCCTTCCGTGCCAGATCGATCGCTTTAAGGCAGATACGCGCCGCGGAGCCAAAGGCCACCAGCAGATAATCGGCGTCGTTGCATTTCACCTCTTCATAGCGCACCTCCGTAGCTTCCACAACGCGGTACTTGGCCTGGAAGCGTTCGTTGTTCTTTTCCATAGCAGCAGAGTCGAGCTCAAGCGAGGTGATGATGTTCGGTTTCCTGTCGGCTGTTTTGCCGAGTGTGGCCCAGGGACATTGTTCCCGGATCTCCTGTTCGGTTCTGCGGCGGCGCCATGCAGGCAGCTTCACCTTTTCCATCATTTGGCCAATAACCCCGTCGGTCAATATCATGGCAGGATTTCGGTATTTGAAAGCCAAATCGAAAGCCAGCCCTACAAAGTCGGCCATTTCCTGCACCGAGTTGGGGGCCAGCGTGATCAGCTTGTAGTCGCCATGTCCGCCACCCTTCACCGTCTGGAAATAGTCGGCCTGCGACGGCTGGATGGTACCCAGCCCGGGTCCGCCACGTTGCACATTTACAATGAGTGCCGGCAGCTCTGCACCGGCCATATATGAGATACCCTCCTGTTTAAGGCTGATGCCGGGGCTGGAGGAGGAGGTCATGGCATATTTGCCGCAGGCGGCACCGCCATACACCATGTTGATGGCTGCTACCTCGCTCTCGGCCTGCAGGACCACCATACCCGTAGTTTTCCACGGGGCAGTTTCCATAAGGGTCTCGATGATTTCGGACTGTGGGGTAATAGGATAACCGAAGTAGCCGTCCACGCCGTAGCGTATGGCCGCATGTGCGATGGCCTCGTTACCTTTCATCAATACTGTTTCTTCAGACATAATACTCGTTTTATCCTACCTTTACCTTATAAATTGTCAGGCACCCATCGGGACAAACATATCCGCAGTTGGCGCAACCGATACAATCATCATCATTCTTCAAGTAGACGTAATGATAACCGCGGTCGTTCACTTCGCGCGGTTCCAGTTCGAGGACGTCGGTGGGACAAGCCACCACACAGAGATCGCATCCTTTACAGCGATCTGTGTTCACCTCTACATAACCCTTAAATTTAGCCATTATCAGGAGTGGTTTTTTAATTGATGCAAATATAACTTAAGTTTATGAAGCATTCAATTTTTCGATGTTAATTTTTAACATGTGGTCTTTCCTTACATCGTCTGTAACGGTCTGCCTGATTCATTATCAAAACCAGCAGGAACCCGTGTTTCATAAGGAATGCCGGTGAATGTCTTTGCTTATGAGGCTGTAAAGTTCTTTCATCACAGGATCGGTGAGCAGGGAGAGCTGTTTCTCCATCACTTCCTCGTCGTACCGTACGGCTGGCCCCGTCTGGGCCGCCTGTGGCGATATCTCCCGCACCTTGGCTGCTGTCTCCGTGATGAGTGGAAGCAGGAAACCGAAGGGAAGTTCTTCCTTTTCAATGATCTCCGAAGCCAGTGTATACATATGGTTCACGAAGTTGCAGGCATAGACGGCTGCAAGATGCAGGCAACGGCGTTTGTCGCCTGAAAGCAGATGTACATTGCATGAGAGGCTTTTTGACAGTTCTTCCAGCATCCGGGTGGTTGCGGGGCTGCTTCCCTCAATGAAGATGGGGACAGATGAAAAATTTATCTCCCGGTTTTTACTGAAAGTCTGCAAGGGATATATCACCCCATGTTCCTCCTTACGTGCGGCAAACAACTGCATGGGCAAGCTTCCGGCGGTGTGTACCCAGGCACCACCGGTGCCTGGCATCTGCTGAATGACGGCGGGAAGGGCATCATCCTTCACTGAAAAGATATAAAGGTGTGCCGCAGGGCTGATCTGAGACAGCTCGTTTGTTGCCTCAGCCCCTGTTTGTGCAGCAAGCAGTACTGCATTTTCCATTGTTCTGCTATATACCTGAACAATGGTGTGTCCTGCCGACCGGCATGCACGTGCCAAGTGTGTTGCCAGATTTCCGGCTCCTATAAAAACAACGTTCATCTTTTCCTTATTTTGTTCACGACGGACAACGATGCTGCTTATTGCTTTCGCTGCGCAGTTACTTTTATTCCGATCTTCTCTATACCTGGCAGCGGGTTGGCGTCCATCACCTGTCGCAGCTTAACCACATAACCAGAAGCTGTGTCGAGTGGCAATGAAAAAAGAAAGGGTTGCGACAGCTGGTTTAAGCCTCCCACGCCGTACCCCAGCCATCGGCCATAGTCATCGGCAATGCGAAAATGCAAGGTATCGTTCCGGGGAAGCGTATCGGTAAGATTATGGGTTACCTGTATCCAGATATCACGGTAAGGATAGGTTCCGTTCGTGGATATCTCGATGGAAAGATCATATTTCGCACCCGCCAGCAGTGTCAGGGAGTCCATATGAAACTGCATTGTACTGTCGCGATACCATCTACCCTTATCAATATGTTGAAATCGGTAATACACCTCTCCTTCCGCACAGGAAAACAAAAAGGCAAAGAGCAGAATCAAAGGATAAAAACGGATGTTACGCATCCTTCTCTCCGGATCCTCCGGCCGGCTGCCCACCTTGTCTGTTTCTGCTTCCCGGCGACTGATCGGGACGTCGGCGACGGGGTTTCCTTTTTTTGTTGGTCTGATTTTTCCGGTCGTCATCAAAACGGGTGATACTTTGATTTTCAAGAATATCTCCTCCTGCAAAAGTTCTCTCATCACGGGTCTTGTCATCTGCGTCGGAGATCATCCTGAGCGGCTTCTGTCCTTTTTTATTCATTGCGACGATCTCGAAGACACGTTCTTTGGAGATTGTCACCAGGTTGCTGGCATTGAACTTATCGGTAGAATAGGTCATCAGGCCCGAGAAGATATCAGTCTTGAAATGGTAGAAGTCTGCATCTTTTGTCTGCAGAATGATTTCCCGCGAGGGCAGGCTGCGCTGTGCTTCCACGTAGGCGTCCACCTCATAGTTCAGGCAGCACTTCAGCTTACCGCATTGTCCGGCCAGCTTCTGCGGGTTGATTGATATATCCTGGTAGCGTGCAGCCGAGGTGGAGACGGAGACAAAACTCGGCATCCAGCTGCTGCAGCACATTTCGCGACCGCAAGGACCGATACCTCCAATGCGGCCTGCTTCCTGACGTGCACCAATCTGTTTCATCTCAATCTTGACCCTAAACTCGGCAGCCAGTACCTTGATGAGTTCACGAAAGTCCACCCGTTCATCAGCGATATAATAAAAGATGGCTTTATTACCATCGCCCTGATACTCCACATCTCCAATCTTCATCTGTAGGCCCAGCTCCTCGGCGATCTGGCGGGACCGGATCATGGTAGGCTGCTCACGTGCCTTTGCCTGCTCGAACTTATCCAGGTCGGTGGGCCGTGCAATACGATAGACGCGCTTAAGACCACCATTGGCATCTTCGCGGAAGTTGTATTTCTTCATCTGCAGCTCCACCAGCTTACCGGTAAGGGTCACCGTGCCAATGTCGTGTCCCGGGATGGACTCAACAGCCACGATGTCACCCAGCTTGAGCTCCAGGTCGTTGCTGTTAATATAATAGCCTTTACGGGTATTTTTAAACTGTATCTCCACCATCTTCGAAAGGTTCTGGAATTCGGGAAAATCGTGAAGCCAGTCATAGATGTGAAGCTTATTATTATGGGGTGTGCAGCCTTTGCAGCTCTTTGTATTTCGTGTGGTAACCGTCTTCAGGGGGACGATATCCGCCATTTTATCTGATAAAACTTCTTTGTCCATATATATTTATTCGCTTTTCGATGACCGATTGGCGAGACTTTTGATTTTTAATTGGTAATGAGCCTGCAAGTTACTAATTTATTTTCTTAATAACACCGTAACTTTTAAACAAAGATCGAGGAAAATAATCTTTGCATTGCCGTTTTGTTCTATCTGCCGGTGTGCAAGCGAAAACTCCTCATTAAAATCCTCAATGTTCCGCTCGTTAATATAGGGAGAGAAGCGTTCTCCGAACAGTCTTTCTTCTTCGTTCAGGTAGACCATTGCAGGCTCGCCAAGGTTACTCACGAAGTATTCACGGAACATGCGGAGGGCATAGAGGAGGTAGCTCTTTTGCATTTCACGGCCAATGCCCGCCAGTTCGCCTGCTGTTTCCTTAATGGCTTTGATGTTACCCGATACCGATGTGCGCATCATCTTTACAAACAGGTCGAAAAAATAACGGGTCTCCTCGGAGGAGGTGATCAGTTCGATGGCTTTGGTGAAACTGCCGTTGGCAATGTGGGCAAACGTTGCAGCATCGGTCTGTTCGAGGGTATATTGCTGCTGCAGGGCCGTTACAATCTCACTATCTTCAATGGCACGGATATGGAGTGGCTGGCAACGGGACCAGATGGTCTGCAGCACGTTCTCCCGGTCTTCGGACACGAGCAGGAACACGGTATGTTCCGGCGGCTCCTCAATCATCTTCAGCAGTTTGTTGGCACAGGCGTCGTGCATCTTCTCGGGTAGCCAGACGATCATCACCTTGTAGGGTGCTTCATAGACCTTAAGGTTTAATTTGCGGATAATCTCATCACTCTCTTTTGAGTAGATGATCCCCTGTGCATTCTCGGCCCGGATAAAGCCAAGCCATTGATTGAGATTAAAATAGCGGTTTTGCGACAAAAACTCGCGCCATTGCGGCAGGTATTCGTCGCTCACCTTCGACTTTACCACCGGGAAGACAAAATGCAGGTCGGGATGTGCCAGTTTATCGAACTTATGACAGGAGGGACACTTACCACAGGCGTCCTGTTCACCACGGTGGGCGCAGTTCAGGTAACGGGCGTAGGCGATGGCCAGCGGCAGCTTACCCACCCCTTCGGGACCGTAAAAGATGCGCGCATGGGGTACAAGCCCCTGCCGTACGGAGTGGATAAGATGTTGTTTTACATCATGAAGCCCTATGACATCATTAAAGTACATTAATATATTGCACTTGCTACCTTATGTACACTCTCGGTAGCCATCAATGCATAAAAATGAATACCGGGAACCTTGTGCTGCATGAGCTCCTTACACTGTGAGATACACCAGGCCACACCCACCTCTTTTGCATCTTCGTCGTCCTTACAACGGCGCAGTTCCTTCTCAAGTTCGGCCGGGATGTCTGAACGAAAAACCTTTGGCAGCACGGTGAGCTGGTTCTTCATATGAATGGGTTTGATTCCGGGAATGATGGGAACCGTGATGCCGGCCGCACGACAACGGTTGACAAAGTCAAAATACTTGCTGTTGTCGAAAAACATCTGAGTGACCAGATAGTCGGCCCCCTGATCCACTTTCATTTTGGTGTAGAAAAGCTCCGACTCCATATTGGGCGACTCCTCATGTTTCTCCGGATAACAGGCCATTCCGTATGTGAAAGGTGTTTCCGGGGGGGTAAAGGTGGAACCATCATAGGCAATACCTTTGTTGAAGTTGTTCACCTGCTCCTGAAGACCCGTGGCATGTAGATGAGAATCCATTTTTCTCTGTTCGGCATCGAGCTTCTTCGTATCACCCCGTAGCAGCAACAGGTCGGTTACCCCCAGGAAGGAGAGATCGATCAGTGCATATTCAGTCTCTTCCTTCGAAAAACCCTGTGAGATGATATGAGGAATTGCCCTGATACCGTACTTGTTCTGTATGGCAGCAGCAATGGCTACCGATCCGGGCCGTTTACGCACATTTACCTTACGGTAGACCCCTCGTTCATCTTCCTTATAATCATTCTCGCTATGATGCGTGGTGATATTAATATATTTGGGATTGAACTCCTTCAAGCGATCTATCGTATTGAATATCTGCTGAATGCTATTTCCCTTCAATGGAGGCAACAGCTCTAAAGAAAAAGCTGTTTTTTCCTCCTGGTTGAAAAAATCCGAAATCTTCATGTTTCAGTCTCCTTCCTGGTTGAATTCGCAGGCTCCTGCCTAGTTAAATATTGCCCGGATCACATCCATGCCGTTGGCGTAAAGCACGAGGCCCAGCAATAGTATCATGCCGGCAATCTGTGCATATTCCATGAACTTCTCATTGGGCTTGCGCCGCACGATTACCTCGTAGATGAGGAACATCACGTGACCGCCGTCGAGCGCCGGGATGGGGAGTATATTCATGAAAGCGAGGATCACCGAAAGGAAGGCAGTCATCATCCAGAATGCCTGCCAGTTCCACTGCGCAGGGAATAGATTTCCAATGGCACCAAAGCCGCCGAGCGAGGAGGCTCCTTCCTTGGTGAAGACGTATTTGAACTGAGCCACATAGTCTTTCAGGGTCTGAATACCCATCCGGGTACCGGCCGGAAATGATTCAAAAAAGCCATAGGTGCGTGTCACAGTCCGATAGACCTGGGCGGGCCCCATGGCATAGAAACCCAGCGTTCCGGCAGAGTCGACCCGTATAGCGGTTGTATGTAGCACACCGTTACGATAGTAATCGAGGGAAACCTCGCTGTTACGGTTGTTGTCGAGTATCGTACGCAGATCTGCAAACAGAGGTGTTGTTTCACCATTTATCCCCACGATGCTGTCGCCGCGTACCAGTCCGGCCTCCCTGGCAGCACTGCCTTCCATGGTTTCATATACCACGGCCGGTACACGGAAGTTGGCAAAGCCCTCCTTGTCTGTGAGCAGGTTTTGCATCAACGTCTCCGGAATGGAGAGTACCACTTCCTGTCCATCGCGCAATACAGTGACTGTGCTGGCATCGGCCACATCGATCAGTGTACGCACGCCAAAGCGTTCCAGCTCCTTGTCGTCGGCTCTTAACAGGATGTCACCATCCTGAAAACCGGCATTTTTGGCAGCCTGACTAAACTCCATGCCCTGGGTCACGTTTTTGAGCGGCAGGTAGGTGTCGTTCCAGGTAAAGAGCACCATGGCGTAGATGAAAAATGCCAGCAGCAGATTAAAGAGTACTCCCGCCACCATCACCAGCAGACGCTGCCATGCCGGCTTGGAACGGAACTCCCAGGGTTGGGCCGGCTGTGCCATTTGCTCCTTGTCCATCGACTCGTCGATCATACCGGCAATTTTCACATAACCGCCAAGTGGCAGCCAGCCAATTCCATATTCGGTATGACTATTTTTTGGTTTGTAGCGGAAAAGCGCGAACCAGGGATCAAAGAAGAGATAAAACTTCTCTACCCTGATCTTGAACATGCGCGCGAAGATATAATGGCCAAACTCATGTATGACGACCAGTATGGACAAGCTCAGAATGAGCTGAAGCGCTTTAATTAAAAATGTCTCCATTATATGATTTTACTTGTTATTTTTCTTATTATAATATTTGTCATATCTCTTTATCTATTACAAACCTTCTCTTTAACCACTGATTGTCATCTCCCCGACCACTACCCCCGACGACCTTCCACAAGCAAAACAGATTATTGAAAGTGAACAGGCTTATTACTTGTCGATAGTAAACTGACTGCTGACTGCCGATCGCTGACCTCCAATCATCTCCCTCACTTCCCGGTCGCTCTGCAGATAATCGTCGAGTGAAGGTTCCTTCACGAAGGAAGCCTGTTGCATTGCCTCCTCTATCAGGCGGCTCATCTGCGTGAAGCCGATACGTTCCTGTAGAAAGAGAGACACCGCCACTTCATTGGCCGCATTTAAAATGCAGGGCATGTTTCCTCCGGTGCGGACAGCCTCATAAGCATAAAGAAGGTTGGGAAATCTTTCCGTGTCTGGCTTTTCAAAGGTCAGCTGTGCCAGTTCGGTAAAATCCAGCGGTGCTATGCCGGTAGCCAGCCTCTGGGGATAGGAGAAAGCATACTGTATAGGCAGATGCATATCGGGCTGCCCCAGCTGTGCCATTACCGAGCCATCTTCGAACTGCACCATGGAGTGAATGATGGACTGTGGATGTACCAACACCTCTACCTGATCGGGCTCCACTCCGAAGAGCCATCTGGCCTCGATCATCTCAAAACCCTTGTTCATCAGTGTGGATGAGTCGATGGTCACCTTGTCACCCATGTTCCAGTTAGGGTGTGCCAGTGCCTGCGTCCTGGTTGCAGTCTCGAGTGCAGCCTTAGAATATGTTCTGAACGGACCGCCCGAGGCTGTGAGCAGAATCCTCTCTATTTTATTGTCACCCTCACCATTGAGGCACTGGAAGATGGCAGAATGTTCCGAGTCGACCGGCAAGATGGCACTCCGGTGTTTCAGTGCCAGTGCAGTAATCATCTCTCCGGCGACCACCAGTGTTTCCTTATTTGCCAGAGCGATTGCCTTTCCTGCCTCGATGGCCCGAACGGTCGGTTTCAATCCGCTAAAGCCCACCATGGCGGTAAGCACCATATCGATCTCCCTGTCCTGTACTACATCCTCAATGGCACTGCTGCCGCTCCACACCTTGATGGGCAGGTCGCTCAGCGCATCCTTAAGCTGTGGATAATGCGACTCGTTCGCAATCACCACCACTTCGGGAAGGAAGGTGCGAGCCTGTCTTATGAGCAGCTCCACCTGATTATTGGCAACCAGGGCATAAGCAGCAAACCTCTCAGGATACCGCGAGATAACATCCAGTGCCTGTGTTCCTATGGAACCGGTTGAACCTAGAATAGCGATTTTTCTTTTTCTTACCTCCATGCTGAAGTGGATTGACCCGTAAAACGTGCAAAGATAATAAAAAAATGGCTAGTTTTCCATGAATCGGGAGATCTGCTGTAACGCCTCCCCGATGCTGTACGTTTCCACACTTTCTCCTTCATGGCTGATAATCCAGCAGCGCCGTTCTTCGTTCACCATCAATTCCACGGGTGCTCCTGAAGATATTCTGAATCCTCTTCGCGTGAGAGCCTTGGTGGTCCAGCGGGCCATGAGGCTGCCGGGATGTTGCACCCGTGTGGAGATTGATTTATCGAGGAGTTTCTGTACGACAAAGCTGCCGTATTCCTTGTCGAATTCATAGGAAGGATGTTGGAAAACCTTGTCGAAGATGCCGTTGAGTACCATATCTTCAGGCACTCCCACGGTGACACCTTTCTCCCTCTCCATAAGCCACAACTTGTCGGCCACCTGCATGGCTGTCTCCAGCTCATGGGTAGAAATAAAGATTGTCTTGCCCGTTTCCCGTGCCAGCTTTTGCAGCAGGAGCAGGATGTTGATACGGTTTGGGAGATCAAGGTGCGAGGTGGGCTCGTCGAGCAATATCATCGGTGTATTCTGTGCCAGAGCGCGGGCAATGAAGACACGTTGCCGCTCACCGTCCGACAGTTCGTGTATATTTCTCTGTTCAAAGCCGTTGAGATAAGTCATATTCATGGCTTCATCTATGATACGGTTATCCTCCTCCGACAGGCTCCCCAGCCATCCCGTGTAGGGATCGCGCCCTATGGAGATAAGTTCCCGTACAGTAAACGACGCAACCTGCTGCTGCTCTGTGAGAACTACAGAAAGAAGCCTGGCCCTTTTTTTAGGCGATATCTCCGCCAGATTCTCGCCCTGAAGCAGTATGCTTCCCTGTAATACGGGCTGGAGACAGGCGATGGATCGCAACAGGGTAGACTTTCCACAGCCGTTTTTTCCAATCAGCGCAATCAGTTCTCCTGCATTTGCAGTGAGGGTGAGGCCATATTGCACTACCTTTGTTCCCTGGCCTGCAGGGTAACCGATGGTGACATTTGAAAGCTGGAGAAAGGACATCTTATATCATATTCCGTAAAAGCATGATGTATCTCACTCATCAGTCAGTCCTTCGGGGAGGTACATCTCAAGGAGCTTGTTTTCTTCATCGACAGCCACAATAAAATCTTCGGTGGCAGGTATCAGGAGTTCAGTCTCATCATTCTGCACTACAAACAGCACATTGATGGTCGTATTGTCTACCTCCCGGATGACACCGAGTATTTCGCCGTGCTGATCCATAATGGAATAACCCACAAAGAATTCCCATTCTTCGTTCTGCGTATGCATCTCATTCACAGCCTCAAGGGGCAGAAGTACTTTCATGTTTACATAGCGTGAAGCCTGCTTTTCGTCATTCACATCTTCAAGCTTCACCCGTGCTGAGACATCAGTGGTATAGGTGAATTCTTCCACGGCAAAGGGTACCGGGATGCCGTCAATTTCCAGAAAATAAAATTCAGCATCAATCCCGGCATATTCAGCCCTTCGGAAGAGAATCATAATCTCTCCCCTGATACCGTAAGGTTTCTGGGTATGTCCTACATGAAGGAGATCATCCCGGGAGATCATGGCGCGTTATTTTTTACGTTGGTACTTGATATTCTTTAGTTTATCGCGACTGTTGTTCAGTTTCACGTCGGGAATAGAGTGTGTGTCGACACTCATTTTTATTTTACCGGCCGACAGATCAAACAGGTCATGAAATATCTTCTCATCGTCAGCCTCCTTATTCCACTGTGTATATGAGCGTTTCATCTGACTCACCAGCATTTTCAGAAGATGTTCTTTCTTATCGTCCTCCTCCATTCCTGCGGCAATTTTAACCATTTGCTCCATAATCTTGCCATAGTGGCGATACTTCATGGTGGGCCTGCTGTAATCGAGATGACCCGGAGTGGTATACAACTCTTCCCTGGTGATCACCTCGTAGGGATAATCTATCTCCAGTTTGAAATCGGACATGATGGCCAGATGATCCCAGAGAATATGCTTGAAATTGTTCACGTCACGCAGGTGCGGGAACATATTTCCCATGATGTCGATGACTGTATATGCGCATTTCCTTCGCTCTTCCGGATCTTTTATTAAGACGCAGTGATCAACCATATTCTGGATGTTGCGTCCGTATTCCGGGAGGACAAGTTTTTCTTTTTGGGTGTTGTATTGCATTTGTATTTCGTATAATTGATTGTCTGTTTTAGGCGTTCACCGGTTTGTTTTTAGATTTCAGCGATCATTGGTCGGCCGAAAGCTTCTACCTTAATTTAAGCCGGTCTCCCTCTTCAGGGACATATTCATAACTTTTTTTGTTCAGACGGTAAAGGTTTCTAAGCCGGATACCGTATTTTTGTGAAATGCTGTACATCGATTCACCTACCTGTACCGTGTGATATAGATAAGGTTCGTCGGCACGTGCCTTTTTCTTCTGAAAATAGACAATATCTCCCTCACTCAGCGGAAAATCTTCAGGCACCTCATTGTATTTCAACAGTTCTTTCTCGTTAAAACCAAACTCACGGGCAATGCTGGCAAACGAATCTCCATTCACAGCCATCACATAGACCAGGCCATGGGTGATATATGGCTGGTGAGTCCAGGTGACCTGTGCTGTTTCCCGTGTCCGTTGCGACAGCCGTTCACTGCGGCTGACTCCACGGCGATACTTTTTATCATCGAACCTGTAGAGTTCATAATCTTCAATGAGCTTTATCAGCTTATTGGCATACGCCCTGTCGGTGGCATAGCCCAGTTTCTGCAATCCCCGCGCCCATCCTTTGTAATCGGTTAAGGAAAGTTCGAACAGTATCCTGTAACGACCTCCGTTGACCAGAAACTCAGAGTGATCCAGATAAGAATCTTCCACCCGGTCATATTTACGGAAACAATCGTTGGGCGAATCGTCGACGGCATATACAGAAGGGCCTGACCAGCCGCGGTGACACTTTATTCCGAAATGATTGTTCGAACGTCGTGCCAGATCACTCAACCCTGCGCCCGATTCCAGAATGCCCTGAGCAAGGGTGATGGATGCCGGAATTTTGTAAAGTTCCATATGATCGATGGCCAGATCGCCGTATCTGGCTATATAATCTTCGTAAGTTTTCACCCTCTGTTGCGCACAGAGCTCTGTGGCGACAAAGAAAAAAGAAAGAATGACAAAGAGCGATAAAATATGGCTATATTTGCGTGACAAAATCTGCATGAGGATATGAAAGAAATCAATTTAATCACAAAGATAGCTGTTTATCCGTTAGAGGAATGCTCCGATGTGGAAAAAAAATTAATTGCGTCTGCAAAAAGTGCCACAACAAAAGCTTACGCTCCTTATTCGCATTTCAGGGTAGGGGCGGCTGTATTGCTGGAGAATGGTGAAATTATTGCGGGAAACAATCAGGAAAACGCCGCCTATCCGTCGGGCATGTGTGCCGAGCGGACTACACTTTTCTTTGCCAATGCCTCATTTCCCGATCAAAAAGTGGAAGCCATAGCCATTGCTGCCTGGCACGACGGGAAGTTTACACATGATGCCATCACGCCCTGTGGTGCCTGCCGGCAGGTATTGCTGGAAGCGGAAAACCGCTTCCATTCACCCGTGAAGGTTCTGATGTGCAGCGAGGAAGGCATCTATGTAGTGCCAGCCGTCAGGGACCTGTTGCCACTCAGTTTCGGGGATGGGATGTTGAAGAAGTAAACGCTCCTTTAGAAGGAAGCTTCGTATAATGTGACAAGATACCACTTTTTATCGATCAGGGCAAAGTAGTAATTGGCATAGATACCGTTATTAATACCGCGTAATTCCACAACGGCCGTATCTTTTCTGAAACGCACAGCCTGATAGTACTGATCGTAGGGGCGCGTAAGGTAGGTACTGTCGTAAGTGAGGTCAAGCATCTCCCAGTCGTACTTCCCTACAGACTCCTTCATGGGGGCCATGCCTTCGTGACCTGTGTCGGGCACGACAACACTGATGGGAAATTTGATCCGTTCAAACTGGAACGATTCATCCGTGCTAAACCTACGGATAAACTCATCAAACTCCTCTTCGTAAGAGGCAGTCAGATCATTGGAGCTATCCATAAGCACCTCTTCTTCTGTCTTTTCTCTGCCCTGTTCCTTGTTCTTCTCATCCGAACCCTGAAAACAGGAGATAAAAAGAAAAATAAACAGACTGGGAAAGATAAGACTTGTTATTTTCATTGTTTTACTGATTTTTTCCTGCCGCATTTACCTTTGGGGCGGAACAGTTTCGGATTGCCGTTGCGCACCTCCCGCGGGCAAATAACCAATTCAGGCGCAAAGGTATAAAAAAAGTTGATAACCAAACAGTAAAGCGATTATTTTTAGTGAAAGAAAATATCGTTACCTTTGTTTTATTAAAGCAACAATGAATGAATCTTTCGGATGAAATAAATAATTTGTTCTCCCGACAACAGGAGGAATGGGAATTATTGAGAACAGCAGTCAGCCAACGTAGTGCGGTCAGGGAAAAAACGTTTTCCTGGGGAGACGATTTCCGGGTGAAGGTGCAGTATAATCCGGCACGGATAATATCAACAGGGGCACTCATCGACTCAAAAACGATTGAAAAACGTCCCTGTTTCCTATGTGCCGGAAACCGTCCTCCCCAGCAGAGAGGTATTTCTTTTCTGGAAAGATACCAGATACTTTGCAATCCCTATCCGGTGGTGGAAAACCATCTCACCATCCCACTCCATTCCCATGTACCGCAACGCATTCGCAGGAAGATCGCAGACATGCTTTCGTTGGCAGAGCTTTTACCCGACTATGTGGTTTTCTACAACGGACCCCACAGTGGCGCTTCCGCCCCGGATCATTTTCATCTGCAGGCCGGGCACAAGTCTCCGGTTCTGTTACAGGGAGATCACGCACTCCGCACCTGTCTGATGATTGAAAGCACAGACAAGGAGGAGGTGGAGGAGCTGTTTGAAGATGTATATCAATATCTTCATCACCTCCAGCCGGAAGAAGAGGAACCAATGATGAACGTGATAACCTTCACGGAGCAAAACCGTTACAAACTGCATCTCTTTCCGCGCAAGGCACACCGTCCGCGTCAATATTTCGAGGAAGGAAACAAACAGCTGATGATCAGTCCGGGCGCACTTGATATTGCCGGGCTTATCATTACCGTTCGGGAAGAGGACTTCAACAAGATAGAGTCAAACGATATCGAAGATGTTTACGCCCAGGTATCGTTGCCGGTTATATAGTATTCAGGAGCCAGCTGATGGCGAAAAAAACGTATGGAAAATTCAGAAATTATTTTACTCAACATCAACGGGGAAGACAAACAGGGGCTGACAGCGGCACTTACCGAAATACTGGCAAAGCATGGCGCCTTCATCCTCGACATCGGACAATCAGATATTCACAGGAACCTCTCGTTGGGTATCCTCTTCAAGTCGATGCACAATAACTCAGGTGACATCCTGAAGGATCTGCTGTTTAAAGCGTACGAGATGGACGTAAATATCCGCTTTACGCCCATTACGGAGGAGCGTTACTCCAACTGGGTAAGCATGCAGGGCAAGAACAGATACATAATCACGCTGCTTGGAAGAATTCTGACAGCCAAACAGATTGCAGCCGTATCCCGGATTATTGCCGAGCAGAATCTAAATATCGACAACATGATCAGACTGACGGGGCGCATACCGCTTAATGTGGAGGAGCGTGCCGCAAAGTCGTGTGTTGAGTTGTCGGTGCGGGGCACACCAAACGACCGGCACCAGATGCAACAGTCGTTTATGGAGCTCTCCTCGTCGCTCAACTTCGACATCTCTTTTCAGGAGGAAAGCATGTATCGGCGTATGCGGCGGCTCATTTGCTTCGACATGGACTCCACGCTCATCCAGACGGAGGTGATTGACGAGCTGGCAGAGAGGGCCGGCGTAGGTGAAGAGGTGAAGGCTATCACCGAATCGGCCATGCACGGGGAGATCGATTTTGAAGAGAGCTTCAGGCAACGTGTGAAGCTGTTGAAAGGGCTTGATGTTTCGGTGATGAAAGAGATTGCCATGAACCTTCCCATTACCGAGGGGCTCGACCGGTTGATGAAGGTATTACAGAAGGTAGGATTCAAGACAGCCATACTCTCGGGAGGATTCACTTATTTCGGAAATTATCTGAAAGACAAATACGGCTTCGATTACATGTATGCCAACGAGCTGGAGATTGAAAACGGAAAGCTGACGGGCAATTATGTAGGAGATGTGGTCGACGGCAAGAGAAAGGCGGAGCTGTTGCGGCTTATTGCCCAGGTGGAACGAATAGACCTGCGCCAGACCGTGGCTGTGGGCGACGGAGCCAACGACCTGCCCATGCTGGGCATCGCAGGCCTCGGTATTGCTTTCCACGCCAAACCTAAGGTGAAGCTAAATGCGGAGCAATCCTTGTCAACCGTCGGTATTGACGGTATCCTTTATTTTTTGGGATATAAGGACTCGATGCTCGACAGCAAAATACTGAATAGTTAAAATGAACTTTAAAATATACGGGTATGGATTTTGTGGACATCTTATTGAATCGCATCGATGGCGAATCGGAACTAAAAAAACCTACCCACGCGCTGGTATGTTTTACCCGGCTTGAGACAGGCAAGAGGCTGAGCAGGCTTGTATCGGACGTTATTCTTTCGAAAGCGGAGAAGTCATCGATTACCCTGTTATATTTTATCGACGACATGGATGCCGGGTTGGGAGGTGAGCCAATAGAAGTGGTTCAGCATAAGTTACTGGCCGAGCTGATACCAAAAAACGAAAAAAATAAAATCACCATGCGCCTTTTTATCAGTGAGCTTGCCGGTTACACATCCGAAATCAGGAGAATGGCAGACGAGCAGGGCAGCAACCTTTTGTTGATTGGCCTCGGCCATGACGAAGTAGATCCCGGAGAAGCAGAAAAATACATGCGGCTGATGAATGACCCGGCAAATTCCGAGTCCGCCGTCCTAACTCAATTGGATGAAAAGAAAGCGGATACTTTAAAACAGGTGTCATCTCTAATGGAAAGAAACAGGATACCTACGGGGATTTTTCTCGACAACGGCCTGGCGGGGATAAACAACATTTTCATTCCCATACTCTGCAAAGGCGATATACATATTTTCACCTTCATTTATCAGACTGCCCTGAAGGAAAATGTGCAAATCATGGTGTGGGATGCAGTGGGTGTTATACAGTCGGGCCCCAGGATGCAAAAGCTGTATCAGTTTATCGTCAAAAAAAGCGACGGACGGGTACATCTCTGGGACGACAATAAAAAGATCGGGAAGGAGCTTATGCAGAGCCAGGATCTTCTTATCACCGGTATCGACGGATGGAACAGACTACTGGCCACCCCCCTCCCCTGGAAAGATTCACTTCCTTCCACTCTTATTATCAAGGACTCATCAAACTGAAATATTATGCAACCCTCCGACACCTGGACCAAATTAAAAGTGATTCATTCTCATATTGAGCAACGACACCTGAAACAGGCAATTGAAGGTGTCAGGACACTTGCTTCGCTGTCTCAACTATGGGCCATTACCGAAAAAATATCGGAACTGGAGACCAATTATCAGTATATGCTCCACTACCTGATTGAAGGGAAAAAGGATCCCGAACAACAGCATATTTATGAGAAGCTGATCCGTGATCTTTATGCCGTTGCCGACGATGCGGCGGAACATTTACTTCTACAGGAGAGTTCCTCCCTCTTTTTTGAAAAATCAAGGCAGCTACAGGTACGTGTTCCTCTTTCGGTGGATGAATACCGGAACATTATCACGCGCCTTGCTGACACCTTTTCTTTTATCGGCCTCCTTGAAGAGGGCGAGGAGAAAGAACGCCGCCTGAAAGAAAATGAACTGACACATGAAAATACCCTGCAGGATTTCTTCTACAGCCTTTTTGTATCGCCAAGAGCCAATGCCGATATGATCGGCTCCTACCGCGCTTTTCTGGAAGACGGTCTCATTCCGTTATACGACAAAAGCATCTTCATTTCTGCCCTCACAATGAATGTATTGCAACGGTTCGACGCCGCCAAGGTGGAGCTGCTGCTCGATGTGTGCGCACGCCCTGAGTCGGAGCTGGCTACACGTGCTATCATCGGCATCATTCCCATCTTCCAGACCTACACTGCCCGTTGGCCTCTTTACTCCGAGTGTGGCAACAGGCTGAAGCTTTTATCGGACGACAAGCTGTTCAACCGGCGCTTTGTCTCCGCCATCATCGGCTTCATTCAGGCACACGAAACGGAGAAGATCACCAAAAGGCTGACAGAGGAGATCATCCCGGAGATGATGAAGCTGAGCCCCATGATTGGCAAGAAAATAAACCTTGATGAATGGATGGGCGAGAGCGGACTGGATGAAAAGAATCCCGAATGGCAGAAAATACTCGACGAAAGCGGGCTGACAGACAAGCTGCAGGAGTTTTCCGAGCTACAACTTGAAGGGGCTGATGTGTTCCACTCTACCTTCTCCAACCTGAAGTCCTACCCCTTCTTTCAGGAGATGAACAATTGGTTCCTGCCTTTCAATCCCCGGCACAGCAGTATCAGACAGCTTTTTTCGGACAAGTCGGAAGGTGCCTCCATGATCGAGACCATGCTCCGTTCATCACTGATTTGTAACTCCGACAAATATTCTTTCTGTTTCAGTATCATGATGATGCCGGAGAATTATCGTCGCATGATGATTGCACAGCTGAGGGCCGAGGGCGAGGAGCTTACAAAGATGCAGGCGGAGGAAGAGGTGCTGAAGCCCTATCAGAAGGAGGATACGTTGATAAAGCAATATATTCAGGACCTTTACCGTTTCTTCAAGCTTTATCAGCGGCGTGCAGGGTTCGGTGATATTTTCAGCCTGCCACTGAATTATCACCTCATAGAGGCTTTTCATCCTGTGGTACTGCAGCCACGGCACCTGGAGCAGATTGCTCTTTACTATTTTGAGAAAAACAACTTCAGTGAGGCGCTTACGGCCTACATGATGCTGGCAGAGACAGGAGCGACCAAAAGTGAGGTATGGCAGAAAATCGGTTATTGCAGGCAGATGCTGGCAGATCTCGGCGGAGCCCTGGAAGCTTACCTGCATGCCGATCTGATCGATGAAAACAATACCTGGGTCATACATCGTATCGCTCATTGCTACAGAATGCTGAAGCAGCCTGAGACAGCACTGACTTATTATCGCAGGCTGGAACATTTCAGGCCCGACGATCTCCAGATCCAGCTCAACATCGGTCATTGCTACCTGGAACTAAAACAGTACGACACCGCTCTCAATTTCTATTTTAAGGTAGAACTGCTCGACAACCGCAACAGGCGTGCCTGGCGTTCGGTGGCATGGTGTGCATTCCTGTCTCGCAAGTTCGACGTGGCCAGGAAATATTATGCCCTGATTCTGGAGAATGAGCCAAATGCCCACGATTACCTCAACGCGGGTCATGTGGAACTTTGTCTGGAAGAGAACAAGAAGGCAGTGCTGTTCTACCAGACCGCAATGGAGAAAGCCGGCAGCTTTGAAGCTTTTAGGTCAATGCTTGAAGAAGACAAGGACGAATTAAAGGAAGCAGGTGTCAATATTGCCCTGCTGCCAATCATTCTGGATAAGATCAGGTATGATCTTTAATGGCATATGATGATGTGTTAATCAACCAAACTGCTAATGATTTATGCGGTAGAGTTGATTTTGTTGGATGTAATCGTATACCTTGGGTGGGAGAAAGGCGCGTACTTCTTTACCCTCTGCGATGGCACGCCTGATAAAGGTAGAAGAGATTTCCACCTCGGGAGCATTGACGAGTTGCACCGATTTGCCGAGTTTTTTAGGAATACGGATATTTTCACCCGGCCGGGGGTAGATAAGTATCTGATAATTTTCTATAATCTGTTCGTAATCTTTCCATTTATCGAACAGTGACCAGTTGTCTCCACCGATAATCAGTGAGAAGCGTCTATCGGGATGTTCCTGTGCGAGTGCGTTCAGCGTATCTATTGTGTAGGATGGGCGCGGCATATGAAACTCCACGTCCGAGACTTTGATATTGTCATAATCCTCCAATGCCAGTCGTGTCATCTCCAGGCGAATATTATCGGGTAACAGGCTTTCTTTCACTTTCAGCGGATTGTGGGGTGTGACCACAAACCAGACCTCTTCCACATGGGTGAAGGCGCTGATGTAACCAGCCAGCATGAGATGACCCATGTGGATGGGATTGAATGATCCTGAGAATATGCCGGTCTCAATTTTTTTTTCCATTATTCTTATATTCGAATAAAAAAACCGATGCATCTTTCAATACACCGATCTTTATGCCATTTTACGGGTTTTATCAGGCCCGCTTGAAGAGAGAAATAATCCAGAGCAACAAGATTGCCCCTACCAGTGCCGTAACAAGGCTTCCGATAACTCCTCCGGCAGTAATACCCAACAGGCCGAAGACCCATCCACCGATTACTCCACCTGCAATACCAACCAAAAGGTTAACCAGGAAGCCAAAGCCACCGCCTCTCATTAATTTACCTGCGAGCCATCCAGCTACTGCTCCAATAATGATCCACCAAATCCATCCCATAATTACATAGTTTTAATGTGAATACTTTTTTTGATTATATTGGTGAGAAATCAACCTTCTCACTTCAGTAAACGCAATGTGGACAGAAATTGTTTAAAAAAATCAAAACGGTTTACTCAACTCATCCGGTTCTTATAATCCTCATAGCCAAAACGGCGATAGAGTATAAACTGGTTATCGGCGCTCCAGAGACCAATTGAAGGGTGTGTTACACCGTTAAAAAGGGTAGTTTTCACCGTAGTGTAATGAATCATATCCTCAAATACGAGCCGATCGCCCACCTGCAGCGGTTCATCGAACGACCATTCGCCCATAAAGTCGCCGCTCAGGCAGCTGTTTCCTCCCATCCGGTAGGTAGGCTTTCCATCTACCGGGTCGTGATAAGCTCCCCGGATACGGGGCTTGTAGGGCATTTCAAGACAGTCGGGCATGTGACAGGCAAAAGAGACATTCAACATGGCTGTGTTCACGCCCTGGTTCTCTACAATATCGGCCACAGTCGCGACCAAGACCCCTGTTTCCCACACGAATGCACTTCCGGGTTCAAGAATAATTTCAAGATGCGGATAACGCGACTTCAGGGCAGTCAGCACCTCAATAAGATGTTCCACATTATAGTCTTTATGCGTCATCAGATGTCCCCCTCCCAGGTTAAGCCATTGAATCCGGCCAAAAAGCCGGCCGAACTTTTGTTCCACCACTGCCAATGTTTTCTCCAGATCATAAGAATTATTTTCGCAGAGGTTGTGCAGGTGCAGCCCTGTGATTCCTTCGGGAAGCTTATCCCCTATCCTGTCGGCCGTGACGCCGAGGCGCGAGCCGGGGGCACTTGGATTATACAGGTCGGTCTCCACCACCGAATACTCGGGATTGATTCTCAGTCCGCAGGTGACATTCTTCCCCGACGCCTTTACCATGGGATAGAAGCGCCCGAACTGCGACAGTGAGTTAAAGGTGATATGGCTGCTGTACTTCAGAAAAAGCGGGAATTCCTCCTCCGTATAAGCAGGTGCGTAAGTATGTGCCGGACTGCCCATCTCCTCGAAGGCCAGTTGCGCCTCCGAGACAGAACTGGCGGTGGAATGCCGTATATACTCCCGGATGATGGGAAAAGAACGCCACAGGGCAAAGGCCTTGAAGGCAAGGATGATGTTCACGCCGGCACGTTCCTGTACCGATCTTATCAGCTCCAGGTTTCTCCGGAGCAGCGTTTCCTCCATCACATAGCAGGGGGAGGGTATTTTTGTCAAGTCAATCATTTTAGACATTCAGTTATCGGCGATAAGCTGTCAGCTTTTTTAAAGTTGAATATTGTAAGGGCAATGTTCAGGGATGATTGGCAGATTGATCGATTTACTGATTAATCATTGAATCATTATATGATCACATCATTTTATATTTTTCAATGTGAACTTTTTCCCAGTGCAAATCATCCAGGCTGGCAGGGGTTCTCACTTTCTCTTTTCTGCCGAAGGCAATCACGCAAAGCACTTCCAGCGGCATGGGGATATCCAGCAGGTTGTTAATATATTCGCCCGCCAAGATTGTGTCGGTGTAAAACCTGTTACGTACCTGTACCCAGCAACTGCCTATTCCAAGTTCTTCGGCCTGCAGCTGCATGAGGATGGCAGCAATAGAGGCGTCTTCAATCCAGGCATCGCTCTCGAGGGGGTTACCCACGACGACCACAGCCAGGGAGGCGTCGGCAATAAAAGTGGCACTATGTGGTTTACATTGTGATAATCGGACAAGCATCTCCTTTTGTTCCACCGCGATAAACTCCCACGAACGGCGGTTCTTGGAGGTGGGTGAAAGCAACGCGGCCTCAAGTATCAAGCGGGTTTCGTCGGCTGTAAGCTGCTCCTTCCTGAATTTTCTGATGCTACGACGTTGCAGTAATAGTGGTTGAAAATTGTTCATCGTCACTTTTTGAAATAAGATACAATAATACAAAAAAAAAGGGAGAATTTCCGATCGACTGGAAAGAGAAAGCAAAATCGGGAAAAGTGTAAGAGAAGAAATAACGTGAGAGGAGAAATTAGTTTAATTAGAATAATTCCAAATAATTGCCATCTTTTTCCTATTTTTGCATAAAAATAGTGTTTTTCCGATATGTATCATGCATCGAGAATAAAAGTAAAATCACAAATGAAGATGGCCGATCTGATCGATGCCAACCCGAACCTTCTGTTGATGCTACAGCATTTTAACATTGATTTCCGGGTGAGTGATCAGACTGTTTTACAGCTCTGTACCGGACACGGTATCAGTGAAAATCTGTTTATCAGCATCGCAAATCTTTATAATGGTCTGGAAGCGAATGTGCGCATTCCATTTACCCGTGAAGACATGATGCATGTCATCGATTTTCTGAAACATAGTCATCATTATTACCGATCCGACAAATACCCGCAGATCAGTTCCTATATCCGGCAACTGCAGGAGAATCATTCCGCAAAAGAGCTGAAGTTGCTGGAAAAGTTTTTCAATGAATACTTTACAGAGGTGATCGAGCATCTCGATTATGAGGACAATGTTGCTTTTCCCTACTTCATAGCGCTGCTTAAAAATGAAGGCAGTACGGATCGTCAGGAGCTTTACTCCTCTATTGAGTATGGTGAGCATCATACCGATATTGAGTTGAAGCTGAAGGATCTGAAACACCTGTTGCTGAAATATGTAAAAATTGAAAACGACCTGGATCTGCGCCGAAAGTTGTTTTTCGCACTTTATGAGCTTGAGTTTGATCTGTATATTCACTCATTGATTGAGGAAACCATCCTGATCCCGGCGGGTGTGAACATTGAGAGGGAGCAACATGCCTAAACCTTCGTTACATATCGCCATTCTGGAACCCTCGCGGATCATCTGCGAAGGGCTGCAGACCATTCTTTATCAGTCGGACCTGGACTGCAGGATTCACCGTATAGAGACACTGGAAGAGCTCACTGAACTTCTTGAGACTGTCACCGTAAACATTCTCATTACCAATCCGCTTCAGTTTGTGAACCGGGAGAAGGAAGTACGTAAGATCCGTAGGCAGTATCCTTCAATATCAATTGCCGGCATAGACTATGGCATCATCCAAAAGCAATCGATGCTGACCGACCTCTCATTCACACTGTATGATTCTTCCGAGCATATCATCCACTTGCTCTCGAAACTCGACAAACAGAACCGGTCTTATACAATGCAGAAAAATGAGGACGACAACCTCACCAAAAGGGAGATCGAGGTCCTCACAGGACTTGTGAATGGATTGATGAACAAGGAGATTGCCGATTCGCTCAATATCAGCATCCATACCGTGGTGCGGCACCGGAAGAATATCACAATGAAAACCGGTATCCGCAGCCAGTCGGGCCTCACCATCTATGCCATTTCAAAAAAGATTGTGGCTATAGAGGACATTGAGATTTAAAATTGCCAGTTCAGTGCCACCGCCACATTTCGCGGATCGGTGGGATTGAGATATCCTCCCCTGTAATAGGCAGTATATCCCACCGAGTTAAAAATATTATTCAGAAACAGTCGAAGCTGACAGCGGTCTATCCTGTATCCCGCCTGGAGATTCACGGTGGTGTAAGAGTCGGCCAGGAATGGTTTTGTATTGGGCTGCACATTATGGCCCGGCAATACCTGGTAGGTATATTCGGCGAAAGGCCGTTCTCCCGTGAAGTAGATGCCTGCACCCAGTGAGAAGTTTCTCATAAAACCATCAAAAAAAGTATAGCTAAGCCATCCATTCGCGGTATGTGCTGCAGTATTCATGGGAACCGACCCTTCGTGGTAGTAGGGGCTGTCGTGATACCTTGCATCGAGGTATGCGTATCCTGCTACGGCATCCAGATTCTTAAGCACCTTGCCGGTCAGTTCCAGCTCCACTCCCTTCCGTTTCAGATTTCCGGCTTTGATGTAATAGCCGGTATTATTTCCGGCCTCATTGAGGGCGGCATAGGTAAGATTATTGTTCAGGACATGGAACAAGGTGGCATTGAACCGTAATCTGTTGTCGAACCATTCCGTTTTGAATCCTCCCTCAAATTGTTTTTCTCGTGAGGGGCCTACCGTTGTAACACGGTCCTCCAGCAGGTTGGAAGCACCACGCAACGAAGTAGTGGTGGTGTAGGAGGCAAAGAAATTAATATTCTCTCGAGGGGTAATGATTACCCCCAGAAGCGGGTCCCACACGCTGCCACCACTTGTCGAGACGGACTCTCCGGTGATGCCGCTCATCTGACTGTAACGTAAACCGAGAGAAAGCTTCAGATAACGGTTGAAGGTCATCACTTCCTGCAGTAACATGCCATACGCATATTCGCGGGAGTGTACGGGATCTCCCTTGGTAAGCTTCACATTGGGTGCCATGTTGGAGATGGGTTGCCGCACATCCACCGTATCTATGGTCACCGTATTGGTATTAACGGTAGTAAGGTTGGTCCACCGGTAATCGAATCCCAAATTGAAGGTATGTTTCACTGTGCCGGTATGCAGGTCCTTCCCGATCAGGTCGATCTGAAACACTCCGTTTTTATCGTCTCTCCCGCTGCCGCTGTAGGTACGGGAACGTAAATTGTAATGCCCTGTTTTCGTCACATTCTTCAGGGGCGATGCAAGAGATGCCGTCTTGGTCAGGTTCATATCGGAACCGGCGTAGGCGGTACGAAGACTGAGGAAATCATTCAGTGTGCGATATATCTGTACCAGGTAGGTAAGCGTATTGTTGGTCTGACGATCTGTGGAGAATCCGAGAAAACGGTCGTGAGGCATCTCAAACACGTTGAATACACTATCGGCACTCAGGTTCACCGTACCCTGGTCGGGAGTGCGGGAGTCATGCAGGTAATCCATCTCGAGCGTGATGTTGGTCCGGTCATCAGGACGCCATGCGAAGGAAGGATTCAGATAGACCCGGTCTTTAGAGACATGTACCCGGTAGTTGTCTGCTCTCTCCCATGCTCCGTTGATGCGGAAAGCAGTGCGTTGCAGCTTATCGGTCACGAACTGCACATCAAAGGTGGGACGCAGCTGTCCCCAGCTTCCCGTGCGGAACCCTACGTTGCCGCTGTTAATGAAACGTGGGGTCTTGGTAGCTATGTTGACTACGCCACCTGCCGAGCCAAGATCATTTCCCAGTCCCTGTGCTATGGCAGCTGAACCACGCAGGATTTGAATGGTCTCCACTCCCTGCATGTCTGCAAGATACCCGTAACCGCGGAAGTCGGAATGTACCCTTACCCCGTTTTTTACCACAGGTATTCCACGGTATCCGCGTGAAGTCAGACTCTCTGTGGTGTTGCCGAAGGTGGCAAAGGTACCCATACCGGGAGCATTTCTGACGGCGTCGTTCAATGTAAGTACACCCTGGCTGGTTATCATCTTCTGCGAAATCACCGAGATACTCTGCACCTGTTCATCGATGCGAAGCGGTATACGGGTGAGTGCATCCATCTTCTCGGGTCGTTCACGTCTCCGTCCGAATACTTCCACTTCAAGCAGTACCCTTTCATCCTTTTGCAGGTGAAAAGTATCCTCCCTTACCGCACCCTGTTGAAAGTCGATCTCTTTCGTGACAGGCTTATACCCTACATAGCTGACCACCACGGCATGTGTTCCCTGTGGTACACTGGCAATACGAAATGTACCCGAAGCATCGGTATCGTCTCCGATGCCCAGTTCCTCGAGATAGACTGTGGCGCCAATGAGCTCCCGGTCTTCCTCTCCCACTACTGTTCCCCTGAATATGCTGTTTTGTTGAGAAAACATTTCACCAAAGCCTGTCAGCAGGCTCATCAATAAGATAACCAGTTTTTTTTTCATCTTTTTTCAATTTATACAGAGGCAGCACCAATAAGTTATGATGTTGCACTTGCGGTTCTTTTTTATTGAGTTTCCGGATTACAAAGAAAAGTGAAAAGAGAAGAGGTCACAATACCATAAAATTACCATTTCGCATGTAGCGAATACCCACAATAAGCAATTAAAACGCCTTTTCAACGATATGATCACTGAGTATGAGAAGTTTTTCCCTTTTTTCGACTTTTTTGTTAAACAATTTAACTGGATTATGCGTTTCAGTGCTTTAATCGCTATCCTGTAAGGGGATTTTTGACCATGTCAAAAAACAAGGAAAAGAAAAATAGACTATCGTATGAAAATACATGAATATCAGGCAAAAGAGATCTTTGCATCCTATGATCTTCCTGTGGATAAAAGTATAATATGCCGTTCTGTGGAAGATGCGGTGAAAGCTTACAACCAGCTGGATTCACAGAAGGTGATTGTAAAAGCCCAGGTACATACGGGCGGCCGGGGCAAGGCAGGAGGTGTAAAACTGGCTGACGGCGAGATAGAGTTAAGAAAGCATGCTGCGGCCATCCTGGGTATGGACATCAGGGGATTCACGGTAGATCGTGTTCTGGTGGGGCAGGCCGTAAATATCGAAAAGGAATATTATGTGAGTTATGTGATCGACAGGAACAGCAAGTCGGCCATCCTGATGTTGAGCCGGGAGGGCGGCATGGATATTGAGGAGGTAGCACGGACCACGCCGGAGAAGATCCACAAGTTTGTGATCGATCCCTCGGTGGGTATACCCGATTATCTGGCCCGTGAAGCTGCCTTTAAGCTGTTCGACGACATTGAGCTGGTGCGCCGGGCCGTACCTATCTTTCGTAAGCTCTACCGGCTGTTTGTGGAAAATGATGCATCGCTTGCCGAGATCAATCCGCTGGTGCTGACGAAAGAGGGCTCCATCATGGCCATTGATGCCAAGATGACGTTCGACGATAATGCCTTATTCCGTCACCCGAAGATAGCCGGACTCAAAGAGCTCACCGACGAGGAGAAGAAGGAACAAAATGCCCGGGACAAAGGATTCAGCTATGTACATCTGGGCGGAGACATCGGTTGTATGGTCAATGGCGCCGGCCTGGCCATGGCCACGATGGACATGATCAAGCTCTATGGTGGTGATCCGGCAAACTTTCTCGATATAGGAGGGAGCTCCAATCCTACCAAGGTGATTGAGGCAATGAAGCTGCTGCTGAGTGACAAAGATGTGAAGGTTGTACTCATCAACATCTTTGGCGGTATCACACGTTGCGACGATGTGGCGGGTGGGCTGCTTGAGGCATTCCGACAGATCAGGACCAATATTCCCATTGTGATCCGCCTTACCGGCACCAATGAGAAGCAGGGACGTGCCATGCTGCAGGGCTCTCATTTTCATGTGGCCGAGACGATGAGCGATGCCACGCGTAAGGCAGTGGAACTGACAAAGCAATATCAAGACTGAAAAATAAACAATATGAGCATACTGATCAATAAGGATACCCGGCTTCTCGTGCAGGGTATAACCGGACGCGACGGCGGTTTTCATGCATCGAAAATGAAAGCATACGGAACCCGGGTGGTGGGCGGCACTTCACCCGGAAAAGCAGGAGAGAGTGTACATGACATTCCTGTTTTTAACACGGTACGGGATGCGGTGCGTGAGACAGGTGCCAATACTACGGTCATCTTTGTGCCTGCTCCCTTCGCAAAAGATGCAATGATGGAAGCAGCCGATGCAGGCATCGGACTGATAGTCTGCATCACGGAGGGTATTCCCACCCTCGATGTGGTGGAAGCCTACCGTTTCATCAAAAGCAAAGGTGCCAACCTCATTGGTCCCAACTGTCCCGGACTTATTTCTCCGGGCAAGAGTCTGGTAGGGATCATGCCTTCCATGATCTTCCGGGAGGGGAGCACCGGTGTAATCAGCCGCAGTGGCACACTTACCTATGAGGTGGTATATAATCTCACCGAACAGGGTATGGGGCAGTCCACGGCCGTGGGTGTAGGAGGTGATCCTGTGGTGGGACTATATTACAGGGAGTTGCTGGAGATGTTTGAGAATGATCCCGATACCGATTCAATTGCACTTATTGGCGAAATAGGCGGAGATGCCGAAGAGCGGGCCGCTGAATATATCAGGGATCACGTCACGAAGCCTGTTGCCGTGTTTATTGCGGGACAACAGGCCCCTCCCGGCAAACAGATGGGTCATGCCGGTGCCATCATAACCAGCGGATCGGGTACGGCAGCCGAAAAGATTGCCGCCTTCGAAGCGGTAGGCGTTCCGGTGGCAAAAGAACCCGGAGAAATTCCTTCCCTCCTGAAAGGAAGAAAGAAGATAAACAGGATGATATAGGGCGAAAGAGCTTGCAATCAGTCTATGAAAGCGTGCCGGAATCCCTGAATTTTGTTCCACCCTCCCCGGGTAAAATCGGGCACCTCCACGGCAGCGTTATTGTGCTCGATGGAGATACGGCTTAGCTCGGCGAGTGAACACCATTCTGCCAGGTCGTATACGTCCATGTCAAGTGGAAGGCCGTTTCTCAGGCAGTAGATCAATCGATAGTCCATGATGAAGTCCATCCCACCATGGCCGCCCACCTCTTTTGCCTTTTCTTCCAGTTCGCGGTGGATGCGGTGTTTGTATTTTGTCATCAACGCTTCCTTGACCTCATCCGACACATAGCTGTGCGCGTTAAGGTTCTCATGATCGGGAGTTACGTCTTCGCCAAACATCTCTCCTTCGAGTGCGTATCCTTCTTTTGGATATTTGTTGGCAAATCCTTTGGTGCCACTCACCTGGTACATACGGCTGTAAGGACGCGGTGAAGACACATCGTGCTGAATCTGGATAGTCTTTCCGTTCTCGGTACGGATCATGGTCATGGTGTGTTGTCCGTTTGCAAACTGGTAGGCACTATCGCGCTGCATTCCCCTTTCCTCAATCAGGTACTCCGGAATATTTACCGGCCTGGTATCCATGGCTACCAGCGTGTTCATTTTATCACCACGGTGCAGGTCCATGAGTTGTGCAGCCGGGCCCATGCCGTGTGTAGCATATACGTCGCCCCGGAACTCCTTGTTGTATTGCAGTCGCCAGTCTCCTTCGTAAGATTCCCAATAGTCTTTCAGATTGTGGATGTATGCACCTTCGGCGTGGAGCACCTCCCCAAAAAGCCCCTGCTGTGCCATGTTCAGGGTGGTCAGTTCAAAGTAGTCATATACACAGTTCTCCAGTTGCATGGCATGTTTTTGCGTTCTCTCGGCCGTGTTGATGACATCCCATATTTCATTAAGTGTCATGGCGGAGGGAACCTCACACGCCACATGTTTACCCTGTTCCATGGCATAGATCATCATTTCGGCGTGATGCTTCCAGTCGGTAGCAATATAGACCAGGTCAATATCGTCACGCCCGCAGAGTTCTTTCCAAGCGTCTTCATTCCCACTGTACGCCGCGGCACGCGGAAGGCCTGCCTTCTCTAGAATGGTCTGTGCTTTTTCTACCCTGTCGGCATGCAGGTCGCAAAGTGCAACAATCCTAGTATCGGGAATAAACGTAAAACGCCTTACTGCGCCAGGGCCGCGCATGCCCAGTCCGATAAAACCTACCCGTACCGTATCCATTCCGGGTGTCACTAAGCCGAGTACATCTTTTTGGCCGGCGGGGCGCTCGGGCACTTCCGTCCTGATCACATACCGGGAGGGATCATCACCATTGGTTTGCCTTCCGGTTGTCGTACATGATACAAATAAAGCCAGTAAAAAAGAAAGCGATAAAAAATTGAACTTATTCATATGATTAAAACTATTTATTTTCTATTTCATTAGACTTTTTCTGCGCTCACCATAGTCAAAACAAGTTTTGCCCATGTATTCACTTATCGAAAAAGTTCAAAGGTATCATATGGAACTCACTTTTAATCATGTTCTTGTGTGAGAATAATCTTGACAAAGTCGATTACTTCGTAATTCATGCTCGTTTCATGCTAATAATTTTATTAATCATGGGTCTGCTTGATATGTTTAATCTTCTAATGGCCCTCCTTTTTTAAATCACCGGTAATTTCCGACCGGTGATTGTAATAGAAGCACCATTTTCACCTGCTGTTCCTGCCTGCACCGATGAGCAGTTTGTGAATATTTCCCGATTTAAATCACAAATATATCCAATTTTATTATACAGAGACGCATAATATCTGTTTTACATTGCAAGAAGCAGTTATTTCCCCGGACCATTCAGTATTTTATTGCCCTGGCTTTTTGCTTTGGCAACAGAACCGGGATCGGCCGCATTGATCCCGTACTTGGTACGATCCGGCACTGTCAGTTCCGTTCCGGCGGGAACACGGTTGGGATTGTTGATTTGAGATTTATTCTCAAGGTATATGTAGACCCAGAACTCGCGGTCCCCGAACAGATCCTGCGCCAGGAGACGCAGGGTTTTACCGTCGGCAAGACGTATTTTCTTCACTTCTGGAAGAGACTGCTTATTTTTCAACTCCCGATGAAGGGTATTGGCTCCCGTTGTGTCAGGTAAGGTGCCGGAGGATACGTCGTGATTTTCTGTGGCTTCACTTCTCAGAATGTCAGGCCGGGACACGCTCAGTACTCCAGCTTCCGGCAACTGTTGGAACGCTACTGCCGATTCATTTTTTCGGGGTTGCCACACCCGGAAAAAAAAAAGAGCAGCCAATGCAAGTGCCACACCTCCCGCGATGGGAATCCACAAAGGTGGGTAAGGCCTGTGGTTACGGACAATTTTCATTTCCGTGACGATCTCGCCGGTTATCTTTTCAGTTTTCTTTCCGGCTTCTATTATATCCTTTTCCGCTTCGCCAGTTTTTTCCGTTACTTTCTCTACTTCAGTTGTTTCTTCTTTGCTCTCTTCCGCTGTTATTGCTGTTTCTTTTTCCGATTCGGTCGCCTCTTTTCCAATCTCTTCCGCTACTACCTCCGCTTCTTTTTCCGCCTCGTCAGTTTCTTCCGTTGTTTTCTCAACTTCCTCTTCGTCCTCCTCATCTCCTCCGACAATCACTTCAGGGACACCGGGCAACGCTACTCCCTCGTAAAGCGGGGTAGGTTCAAAAAAGGAGAAAGCACTGTTTACCGATTCATTCAGGGAGTCTTCGGGCATAAAAAACAGGTCGGCAGAAGATTCAAACAGTACTTCCACCGCCGGGGGCATGAGGTATCGGTCATTGGTTTCCCTGTCTGTCAGGATATATTCAGGTTGTTTCGGGGTTGAGAATTTCCCGAAATCATCGAGGTCTACCGGATTATTTGCTGCCAGCTCTGTTTTCAACACGGCAATAATTGCATCCAGCGCATCTGATACTGCCATATCCGACCATCCAAGCTGCCCGGCAAGTCTTTGAACAAGATCTTCGTGTGTCATATGATAAAAAGTTTTTCTCAATACACGCTTCCCGTCAGATCGAAAGGAAGGGCAGAGAGAATGGTTACATCGTAAAAATCGCCTACTGTCAGTGGTTTCTCCTTGGTGATGAGCACCTCACCATCTACTTCGGGAGAATCAAACTCTGTACGTCCAACATAAAAATCAGCATCTTCCCTGTCGACGATCACCTTCATTGTTTTTCCCACTTTCTCCCCGTTCACCCTTAGCGCAATCTCCTCCTGCGTCTCCATAAGCAGGTTCATTCTTTCCTGCTTCACTGCGGCAGGTACGTCATCGGTATAATGTTTGTCGTTATAGGTATCCTCCTCGTGCGAATACGGAAAAGCGCCAAGACGCTCGAAACATGTTTCCTTTACAAATGCGAGCAACTCCTCAAAGTCGGCTTCCGTCTCTCCGGGATGACCTACCATCATGGTGGTTCGCAAGTGGATGCCGGGGACTTCTTCCCGGAACTGTTGAATAAGGTCGGTGGTTTGTTGTTTGCTGATATTCCGACGCATGGTTTTCAGCATGTTGTCGCTGATATGCTGCAGGGCAATGTCGAGGTAGTTGCATACGTTTTCTCTTTCACGCATCACCCGCAGCAGGTCGGCTGGGAAGTGGGCCGGATAGGCATAGTGCAATCTGATCCACTCCACGCCGGGTATGTCTGACACCTGTTCCACCAGTTGGGGCAATTTCATCGACCTGTATAGATCAATTCCATAATAGGTAAGATCCTGGGCAATAAACTGGAATTCCTTTACTCCCCGGCCTACCAGTTGCCTCACTTCATGGGTAATGTCTTCTATAGAGCGAGACTTGTATTTTCCAGTAATCAGCGGTATAGAGCAGTAGGAACAGGTTCTGTCACACCCTTCCGAGATTTTCAGATATGCGTAATGGGGGGGCGTGGAGAGGGAACGGTCATATTCCAGCTCCTTGTAGTATGATTTTCCCAGGTCGGCAATCAGATTTTTCCAGTCGAACTTTCCATAGAACATGTCCACTTCGGGAATCTCTTCTGTGAGTTCCTTACGATACCGTTCTGAAAGGCAGCCCATCACGATGAGTTTTTTGAGCTTATTCCGTTTTTTAGCTTCGGCAAAGGAGAGGATCATGTTGATGGATTCCTCCTTGGCGTCACCAATAAATCCGCAGGTATTGATCACGGCAATGTCGCCCCGGGCTTCCTCGGGATCGTGCGAAACCGTATAGCCGTTTGCTACCAGCTGACGCATGAGTAACTCCGAGTCGACCAGGTTCTTTGAGCAACCCAGGGTCACGACATCTATTTTGTTTTTAATCATATATACTAACCTATCTTGGAACAAATCCCGATTTTTTGAAAAAAGGCGGCACAAAGAGTTGCCGGAGGTGGAAACGGTTTCCCGTTTACTCCCCGAACAGGGAATCCACGAACTCTTTTCTTCGGAATACCTGCAGATCATTAACTCCCTCACCCAGACCGATATATTTTACGGGAATCCTGAACTGATCAGAGATGCCAATTACTACGCCCCCCTTGGCGGTACCATCGAGCTTGGTGATGGCCAGCGCAGTCACTTCCGTAGCTGCGGTGAACTGCCGGGCCTGCTCAAAGGCATTCTGTCCGGTGGAGCCATCGAGTACGAGGAGTACTTCGTGAGGCGCATCGGGCACTATTTTCCCCATTACATTCTTGATTTTGGTGAGCTCATTCATCAGATTAATTTTGTTATGCAGACGTCCGGCGGTGTCGATGATTACCACATCGGCGTTGTGCGCCTTGGCTGAGTTCACGGCATCGAATGCCACAGAGGCAGGATCGGCACCCATACTCTGCTTTACCACAGGTACTTCTACCCTCCGGCCCCAAATATCGAGTTGTTCCACCGCTGCCGCACGGAATGTGTCGGCTGCGCCCAGGTACACAGAAAGGCCCTTCTGTTTAAACCGATACGCCAGCTTGCCGATGGTAGTGGTCTTTCCCACGCCGTTAACACCCACGACCATGATCACATAGGGCTTTTTATCTCCGGGTACAGTAAAATCTGCCAGGTCGTCACTATTGTTTTCGGTGAGAAGCCTGACGATCTCGTCACGCAGGATAGCTGTCAGTTCATCGGTACCCACGTATTTATCGCGTGCCACACGCTCCTCAATGCGGTCGATGACCTTCAGAGTAGTCTCCACGCCCACATCGGAAGTTACCAGTACCTCTTCCAGCTGGTCGAGCACATCGTCGTCGACTTTTGATTTTCCGGCTACGGCGCGGGTAATCTTTGAAAAAAAGTTTTCTTTTGTTTTTTCAAGACCCTTGTCGAGTGTTTCGTTTTTTCCTTTCGAGAATCTGTCAAAAAAGCCCATAAAGCACTAAATATTTAAACGATGAATGCCAAATCTACAAAATTGTCAATAAAAAACTTCCCTGCGTGATGGCACAGGGAAGTTTTTATATATTTTTAACGTGCTTCTTGCCGACTGACCCGGACGAGTTCTTTATCACGGGCAGATATTGGAAACACAGCGGGTAATGCTTATTTCGAAAAATAATCCTTTACCTGATCGTTCAGTATCATCTCTTCTTTGAAGCTGTACGCACCCGTCTTGGGTGATTTCACCATTTTAATTACTTTGGTGTGACTGCGCCCGGTGGTTGTATTTTTATCGCGGAAACCCGCAACTGCTTTTTTTGCCATAGTTTATCCTGTTTTTACTTTATTTCTTTGTGAACAGTCATTTTCTTGAGCACCGGATTGTATTTTTTCAATTCCAGGCGCTCGGTCGTATTTTTTCTATTTTTGGTGGTAATATACCGGGATGTACCGGGCATACCGCTCTGCTTGTGCTCAGTACATTCCAGAATCACCTGCACCCTGTTCCCTTTTGCTTTTTTTGCCATTGCTGCTTTCTCCTTCTCGTTATGCGTTTAAAAATCCCTTCGCAGCAGCTTGTTTCAAGGCTGCATCCAAACCGATTTTATTGATGGTGCGCAAACCGGATGCCGAAATGCTCAGGCTGATCCAGCAATCTTCTTCCACCCAATAAAATTTTTTTGTGAACAAATTTACGTTGAATTTGCGTTTCGTCTTCTTGTTAGAGTGAGAAACGTTGTTGCCAACCATTGCTCTTTTTCCTGTTATTTGACAAATCTTAGACATTGCTGTATATTGTGTATTTATTGTTTACTTTCAGTTCGGAACGCAATCTTCCCGACAAATCAGGGCGCAAAATTAAGCATATATTTTTAATTTACCAAAGCTTCGGGCAAATTAATTTTGATATAATTTTGACAGAATCAGCCGTTTCTGTCATCAAACGGCGGGATACTTTTTAACGCAATGCTTCCGAAAGATCGGCATAAAGCTTGTTGAGCACGCGAAGTGTTTCTTTTCGCAGATTGTTTTTCAGTTCACTCTTATCGCCCTTGAGTGTCAAGGCCTGATCGGTAATGGTCTCCTCGGCTGTATATATTTTAGGGAAAAATGTCCCTGCTTCCCTGCGTGCATTCTGATATGTAATATCACGCAACACAAGGACACATCCGGCGTTGGTGACAGTCGCATCAAACCGGTAACTCATGATCATGTTCTCCTGCACTCCCGATTTGTTTGCCGGCAGATTAAGCTCAGCCTTCGAGCTTACAGTGACAGTCTGGGATTTGTCATCATAACGAATACCCGATAAAAGAGGACTCCCCGCAAAGGTTTTTCTGGTCCACTCCTGCAGTTTTGCGTAGCGTGGATTTGCACTTCCCACCGGCTCGGCAGGAATGAACTGTTCAAACACCACTTTTCCGTTTACAACCGGCACGTTAGTGAATCCAGCATCAATCTGCCCTTCCATGTGGAACAGACCTGCGACCAGAATGATGAATGTAAGTATATATTTTTTCATATTCTTTTTCTTTTCTATCTCTTTTATTTTTCGGACCCTTTCCTATAAGACGGACTCAAGTACATTTTGTTACATCATGCCGAACACTTCGTTATCGAAAAACAGACCGGCAACTGTTCCTAAGACTGCAAACGTACAAAAAAGATTAATCCGCCGTGTCGTTTTTACAAAAAACAGGCTTTTAAATTTTATTTATCATTTAAAAACCATTACTTTTGCATCTCAAAAAATAACGTCACATTTTTCAACAATCATGTCTGCAAAAAAAACGAACGAATCGAAGGCTGAGAAAAATTTCGAAAATATCGGTGAAGCTTTAACCACATCGGAACAGTTTTTGGAGAAGAACCAGAAAGTCATTTTAACCGGGCTGCTCATCGTCATTGTTTTGGTAGGTGCATTTCTGGCATACCATTATTTATATAAGGTACCCCGTAACGAGAAAGCACAGACAGCCATCTTCAAGGGTGAGCGTTATTTCCAGGAGGGGCAGGATTCCCTGGCACTTTTTGGCAACGGCAACGATTATGTTGGTTTTGAATCGGTAATCAGTCAGTACAAGGGTACACGCACGGCCGACCTGGCACACGCCTATGCAGGCATATCATACAATCGCCTTGGCAACAACGAAAAGGCGCTCGAGCACCTAAAAAAATTCAAGGGTGGCGATTTACTCATCACTCCGGCCATCACCGGCGCCATAGGCGATGTGCACATGAATATGGGCAACACTGCTGAAGCCATTTCTTTTTTCCTGACGGCAGCCAAAGAAGCCGGCGACCAGATGCTGACGCCAATATATCTGAAAAAAGCGGGAGAAGCCTATCTGAGTCTCCCTGATTATGACAAAGCCATAGAGACCTTCACCCGTATCAAGGAACAGTACATAAACACCCCCGAAGCACAGGAAGCCGACAAATACATCAAACAGGCAGAACTGCTAAAAGAATCGAAATAAAAATGGCAACCGAACTGAATAATCTTTCGTCATACGATCCGAAACAGGTTCCTTCGGGAAACGGAAAAAGAATTGGCATCGTGGTGTCGGAATGGAACTCGTCCGTGACGGGAAGCCTCTTGCGCGGAGCGACTGACACACTGCTTAAGTTCGGAGTATCAACCGACGACATTCTGATAGAACACGTTCCCGGAAGTTTTGAACTGACTTACGGTGCAAAGGTGTTGACAGAAAAAGGCAATGTAGACTGTGTGATCATTCTGGGATGTGTAATACAGGGAGAGACTCCCCATTTCACCTTTGTCTGCAACGGTGTGACGGAGGGAACTACCCAACTGAATCTTACTCAAAATGTTCCCGTGATCTTCGGATTACTCACCACCAACACACTTGACCAGGCAAAGGCGAGAGCGGGTGGCAGACACGGAAACAAAGGGGATGAAGCGGCAATCACTGCATTAAAAATGATCGCCCTCAGGGAAAAATACCAATAATTTATTGTATCTTTGTACAAGAATAGGATGCGCTTCGGCGTTGTTCAGGCGAGTTTGACACTGACTCCGGCTTTCACCAGATCTTGTATATATAAAAAGGGCAGTTACCAGAGTGGCCAAATGGGGCTGACTGTAACTCAGCTGGCTTACGCCTTCGGTGGTTCGAATCCATCACTGCCCACAAGTTCGATTCGATGATTTGCAAATTTACTGATTCGAAGATTTAAAATCTGCTAATCAACCAATCATCAAATCATCAAATCAATTTTGCGGAAGTAGCTCAGTTGATAGAGCATTAGCCTTCCAAGCTGAGGGTCGCGGGTTTGAGTCCCGTCTTCCGCTCTCAAGGGGAAGTAACATTGAAAAGGGTTACTTCCTTTTTTTGTATCACACCATTGTATGAAAGAGTCACCAGTAGACACCCCCAACATTCGTGATCTGACGAGGGGTAGCATCTTCAGGCAGCTGCTTCAGTTGGCGTTGCCTCTGATGGCCATCAGCTTTATCCAGATGACCTACAACCTGGTCGATATCCTCTGGATAGGGCGGTTGGGCAGCCGCTCGGTAGCGGCAGTGGGCTCCATCGGCATGCTGATGTGGATGATGAACTCGGTGGCACTCATCTCCAAGGTGGGTGCCGAGATCTCCATCGGCCAGTCGATCGGGGCACGACGGCTCGACCATGCATCGCTCTATGCTTCCCACACCACCACACTTGCGTTGTCAATAGGTCTCATCTTTGGCATCCTCTTCCTCCTCTTTCCCCACCCTTATGTCTCTTTCTACAGGCTGGAGCACTCTATCGCAGCAGATGCTGTTGGCTATCTGCGAATCATCGCTCCCGGCATACCGGTCATGTTCCTGATCCTCAACTTCTCCGGTATCTATATCGGCTCCGGTCGAAGTGACATTCCCTTCTATCTCAATGCAATCGGACTGATTTTCAACATTGTACTCGATCCGCTGCTGATATTCGGGATGGGACCTTTTCCGGCCATGGGTGTACGGGGAGCCGCGCTGGCCACGGTACTCTCGCAGTGGGTGGTACTCCTGCTCTTCACGCATCATCTGAAGCGGAGAGATGGCCTGCTTGGCCGTTTCCGCTTCCTGATCCGTCCGCACAGGCGCTATACCCTCAACATACTGAAGCTGGGATTGCCTGTGGCGGCGATGAACGTTTACTTTGCTTTCATCAACATGAACCTGGCGCGTACTGCTTCGCTCTACGGAGGCCATCTGGGTATCACCAGCCAGACCACCGGAGGTCAGATTGAGGGGATTACCTGGAACACCTCCAACGGCTTTGCCACGGCATTGGGCAGTTTCGTGGCACAAAACTTTGCAGCGGGCAAGATGCTGCGAGCCGGTCGCGCCTTCCGCTATACGCTGACAATGATGGGACTCCTGGGTAGCATTGTATCTGCCGTCTTTATCTTCCGTGGCGAGTGGATCTTTTCAATGTTTGTTCCGGAGAGAGAGGCATACATCGCCGGGGGTGATTACCTGCTGATCCTTGGCTTCTCGCAGCTCTTCATGATGCTGGAGATCACCACCCAGGGCATTTTCAACGGGTTGGGCAGGACCACCCCTCCTGCCATCATCAGCATGGTGTTTAACACACTGCGTATCCCGCTGGCGCTCTTTCTGGGTGCGCGTATCGGGGTGACGGGCGTCTGGTGGGCCATCTCCATCACCTCTTTCTTTAAGGGAGGAATCCTGCTGACCTGGTACATGGTACTGCGCAGGAAGAGAGCATGGTAGGTTTTTCTGGTCCGTTCTAGTCATACCTGTTAACGGGTACAAGGAGCGCGTTGTTCTCTTGTTTATTTGGTATTGAATCGATAGCCCAATCCCATCATCAAGTTGTTCGGATCTTTAAAACGATATAGCTGATAGCCCGTATGCAGGAATATGTTATGAGTGATATGGGTCTTGAGTACAAAGGTCTGGTAAAATGAGTTCGTATCATCTCCCTTGCACAAAAAGTTTTTTCCAATACCCAGGTTAATTGAGAAGATGGGCATGACAATTTCCCCACGCAGTGAGAGCCCTGCCGAAAACTGTTCCCTGAAGGGAGGCCTGTAGAACCTAAGTTCTTCAGGCTCAGAAGGAATATATGTATTGGCTATATGTTTGCCGATGTTGGCACTTTCATCATACTGCAGATCGAGAGAAATACCGGCACGGAAATAATTGCTGAAATGATATAATGGATTGAGGTTCAATCCTGCAATTCCAAACGAGCCGGGAACTAGCATCGGGCTTTGATCTTCAGGGAAGATGCCCTTTTTCCGTGTAGCACCATAGACAATGAGGTCATAGGTAATATACGAATTCAATGCGTGATTCTGAGACGGGAAATAGGAGAACCTGTTTTCTCTATTGTTTCCAAAAAAGTGTGCGACACCTATGGAGGCTCCAATTGTATTCACCCCTGAGTTGGGATAACTGGTATTTCCGTTGGAATAGTGTGTCACCCCCACCCCGCCACGCAGATAGGTGCGTGGTGTCATTTGCCAGTTCAACAGAAATCCAAGGTTGATATAGGCATTCATTTTAGAGCCGACGACCATATTGAACGGATTTTTCTCCTCATCATACCGCTTCCAACCGAAAGCTGCCCCAAAGTTCCATTCATAATCGAATGACAAGTCGGGGGTGATGCTTGCTATTCTTGACGTTTGGAAGAGATAGACGTTGACGGGATTTCCCAGTTCGGAAGAGTTGAAGAATGTATTGTAAGCGATTCCGATGCCTTGTATGGCATGAGGATATTGCCTACCCAGATATGTGTTGTCAGAGAACTTGAAACCGTACTTCAGATGACCGGAAAGAGTGGAGTTCATTCTCTGTCCTGCACGGTTGGAGCCTTTGAAGAATTCATGCGTAGGGAACAGATATCCCGGCCTCAAATCGGCACCGATCATGTGTGTGATTTTTGTTGAAGTGGAGTCGCTTTTACCGGCAAAGGAGTCTACGGCAGTGAATAGCAACAATATGGTGCATAGAAAGGATTTTAGCGCTCCCTTATTTATTCTTATTATCATTCAACTTTTGTTTTCAGGATAAAATAATCCGTAGGACAACTACTGGTGAGTTCTCCCGAAAAAACACGTTTTTTGCCTGTTTTAGAATTGGAAACATACAACTTATAGGGTACGGAATACCTCTCCATCTCATTAAATGTCCGTATTCTTCTTTTGTCGTAGGCATCAACGGTCACTTCTACCGACAACTCCTTGTCCAATGATGTTTCAAGCTCCTGTCTCATAATCCCAAAAGGTACTTTGGTACTATGTAAAACGGGCTTTGAGTCAACAATATCGGGGATGGCAATTTCAGGGAGCGTGTTACCAAGCAACCGTTTGAACAGTCCTTCTTCCCAGACAATCGTAGGATCATAAAACTGAATTTCACGCGCGGATTTTCGAAACGGATAAACCACAAAGGTTATAGGTTTGGAGAGCTTGTTGTCAATGATAATGGATTCCATCTCGTTGACGACACCTTCATGAATTTTAAAATCCTTCCAATTATATACCACACTATCTATCTGATATTTACGTGTAGGAGACAGCAGGAGCTTGATCCGTTGCTCTTTGTATTCATTGCCCACTTTTATCAGCATGGTCACATCCTCATTCATGAGATTTTCATTGAGCGTGAACTGCAGTTTGTTGCCGCCTCTTTTCTCTACACGGAAATCCAGAAAGTCGCTCAAGCAATGAACAGTAGCCGGTTCTTTTTCACCGAAAGGAAAAGAGACGGATTCGCCATTGATGGTATATGCCTCGATAGCAAAGTGATGGCTCATAAAAGACACAACCTCAAGCAACCTCCAGTTGTCTGACTTAAAATTGATTTCCTCTGTAGAGTCCGTTTCCGAAAGTACAACATCCATCTGTTCTCCGGGAAGAAAATCTTCCACAAAAATATCGCCGTTGCAGCCGGTCAGTAGCATCAGCATGCTCATGAACAGCAGCTTGTATATTTTGATCCCCATATTTTATTTCTTTCTATTTCCTGCATATCTCTGAGTCAACCCATGCACATGCGCCCTTCATCACAACTTTCAGGAACTTACGACCTTGAGCCGAATCCGGATTGGGGCCTGAAATTCCGGTCTGTTTAATGCATGTATCAACCTGTTTTTCTATAAAAAACCGACAGGCATTTCTATGATGGTCAGCCCTGCTTGTAATTTATATCCTTTTTCAGCCTCTTCCATATGTATCACTGTTTCTCCATCTATTCTGACGATTTCATCCGCCTGTTCAGGCATTGAGGTCTCAAAGCCCAGGTTGAGATTTTGATTTAACCGGTGAAGTGCATAATCGGGGATTTCCAACATATAGCTGGATGTAACATGTGTTGTTGATATCTCATTGAGCGCAGGTTGTTTCTCTTCATCAACAGGATACGACAATACCAAGTGGTATCTATCATCCTTATTCATGAAATGGTAATTTCCTTTTCCTCTCACCTTCAACACATAATCGGTTAATGAGATCCGTTCTCTATTAATTAGATAAAGACTTCGTTCCTTGTTGTTCACAAGGACAATAAACTCTATGTTCTTCAATGTGGGAGGAAATTCCGCATCTTTGTCTTCAAGAATAGCTTCAGAGATGCTTAGCGTTTCATAATTGTCGGTTATTTTAATTCTGATTTTTTGAGACTCATTGGTTACATTGTCGGTAACGGTAAGCGCTGTCTTACCGGTAAGCAGGCCGCGAATGGCAATCATCCCTGATGGGCTTGACCATCCATTCTCTACTTCGGCGGATAAGAGAACCGGATTTTGAACTTCAAGCGTGTAGTTTCCGCTGCCCGTTTTCGGACCGATCATAACGGTTCCGTGAATGGGCACTTCACGATAGTCATCGTAGAAAGAGAGCGATTGAGATTCTGTCTTGTCACAACTTGTGATCAACATGACAATAATGATGAATTGGAAAAGCAATTTGCTTTTTTGACGGGTGTTCATATTGATATAATATTTTAAAAGATTATCTATTGATTTTTGTGCGACTTACAATGAGAATTAACCATTACTACAGACGCATAATATGGAGAATTGCTGCATCATTAAATGTTAACAAAAACTAACTATCCAATCTCCCTGTTCGATGATACGATTAACCGCCCGTATCTGATATTTGTATTGTGCATTTGCATTATTGAAAATAATACAATTGATAGAGATATACAACGGTGAATTAAAATGAATATCAATACCCGTGCAGAAAGAGGCCGATGTCGGCAACAGGAAAGTTAAAATGGTTGGCTACGTAGGAATTGACCATTTTTCCGGCATACATGTAGAAACCGGAGGCGAAGCCACGGTCGAAACGTGCAAAGTGAGCCACACCTCCACAGTCTCCCATGCCTGTGAACAAAGAGACAAAGATATTACTTAACGAGATGGAGGCAGTACGAGCCACGCGTGCGCTGAGGCTCATTTCACAGAAATGCAGTACGCCTTGTTTTTCAAAGATGGCCGGATGATCAGGCAGACAGGCTTCCATGGTGGTTTCAAAACATCCTCCCTGAGCCATACGCAGGTCGATGATAAGAGATCCGCGCTTCATCTCCCGGACAAGATCTTCGGAGATACGGTAAAAATGGGTTTTGTTAATGTACTGCATGGCGCCAATCACCACATCGGCCGAACGAAATACATTTCTTAATACATTAGGCTGAAGTGTGGAGGTGAAAAGCGGGCTTCCCAGCTCATGCCTTATATTACGCAGTTTCAGGATGTCATCGTCGAATACCTTCACCACAGCTCCCAGGGCCAAGGCGGCGCGTGCTGCCATGGTGCCGGCCACACCGGCACCAATGATTACCACCTCGGTGGGTGATATGCCGGGGATACCGCCAAGAAGGATTCCCTTACCCCCATGGGCATTGCTTAACAGTTCGGCAGCCAGCGTAATGGAGGAAGCTCCTTCAATTTCGGAGATGGAAGTCACAAAGGGAGACACGCCGGTTTCATCATAAATGAGTTCGTAAGCGAGTGCATTAATTTTTTTCTCGGACATCAGTTCCAGTAATGGTTTGGTGAACTTATGCAGGTAGAGAAACGAGAAAACAGTGGTTCGCTGTCGCATCATCTGAACCTCCCCAAAAGTGGGAGGTAATATCTTCAGTATCAGGTCGGCCTGAAAAACCTCCCGCGCCGTTTCTACTATCTCTGCCCCCGACTCGGCATAGTAACTATCTGAGTAGTTGATGGAAAGTCCGGCACCTGCTTCGAACAATACCCGGTATCCGGCTGAAACCAGTAAAGAGACAGTTTCCGGGGTAAGTGGCACCCGTCTTTCCTCAGCCTGACTCTCTGCGGGTATGCCGATGACCAGGGATACTTTCTGCTTTTCAGCTTTCAGCATTAGTTCACGCACGATGAAAGAGGTGCTTTTTAGGGAGTCGTGGATCATGCTTTTTTTCTGTTACTTAATAGTTCTTCAATACCCAGTACCGTTAAATGAATTTCTTTTTTAGTAATCATACGGTCGGTATGGTAAACAATATGTGCACCGTTGTAATAACGCTCTCTTTGTGCCAAATGTTCCCTGATGAACGGAATAAGCTCCTCATCCGTTTTTCCGGCAATAAGGGGGCGTACCGTCTTGGATGCCTGCAGACGGGCAGCGAGTTCTTCGGGGGAAGCTTCAATATAGATGGTGGTACCGGTCCGGTTCATCAGCGCCATATTATCGAAATAACAGGGTGCTCCACCGCCGGTGGAAATCACCACATCCTCAAAGGCTGACACTTCCTGCAGCGCATGGCTCTCAATCCTTCGGAAAACCTGTTCTCCTTTCTCTGCAAAAAGGGCTGCAATCGACTTTCTGTATTTGTTCTCGATATAGGCGTCCAGATCGATAAATTCTAGCGACAATGATTTGGCCAGCAGTTTACCTACCGTGGTTTTTCCTGAACCCATATATCCTATTATAAAAATTCGTTCCATAATTTTAGCAGTCAGCAATCAGCTAATTACAACAAAGGTGCAAAAAGCCGCAGCAATGATTCAAAAAAATGTCTTGTTACCGGGCGTTTCAACCATTCCCGTTGCGTTATTTGCTGACAATGGCGCTGATCATCGGTAAAGATATCTTCCGCCTTCTTCGCAAGCTCATTGTCGTATATAAAAGCCTCCACTTCGAAATTCTGATCGAAACTTCGCGAATCGAAATTGGCCGATCCCAGGAGGGTGAGCGAACGGTCGAACACCATCATTTTGGCATGCAGAAAACCCTTTCTGTACTGATAAATTTTCACGCCGGCATGTAACATCTCCTTGAAGTAGGAGCGTGAGGCCTGCTGCACCAGAGCCACATCGGAGCGCTCTGACAGCATCAGCCGCACATCCACCCCCCTCAGTGCAGCCGCCTGGAGGGCATGTACCATGGTGTCGGGTGGCAGGAAATAGGGTGTTTGAATGAAGATGGACTGACGTGCTTCATATATAGCCTGTGTAATACCGTATGAAATCTCGTTTTCCTCGCTTAGAGGTCCGCTGTTGACAATTTGCATGGGACATTCGCCAAAATTGTCGAGCATGGGAAAATAATCGCGTGAGGTGATCAACGTTTGGGAAACAAAATACCAGTCGATCAGAAAGACCGACTGCAATCCCTGTACACCCTTTCCTTCTATGCGGGCATGGGTATCACGCCAGGGGCCCCAATTGAAACCGTGTAAATACCGGTCTGCAATGTTCATACCTCCCGTATAACCTATCTGGCCGTCGATCACCACTATTTTCCGGTGTGTCCGGTAGTTCAGCCGCGAAGAAAATGCCGACCAGGTAAGTTTAAGAAAAGGTTCCGTTTCAATTCCAGCCATGCGGAACTCCTCGAAAAATTTCTTCTTTGCCTTCCGTGAACCGAAACTGTCGTAAATAATACGTACTTCCAATCCCTCTATGGCCTTTTGGATCAGTGCTTCCTGAAATTTACATCCTATTTCATCATCCATGAAAACATAATATTCCACATGGATGTGTTTTTTTGCTTTTTTTATATCGTCAAGGAGACTCTCAAATTTATCCTTGCCGTGAGTGAACAGTTTCACATTGTTTCCACCGAGAAGGGGGGTATAATCCATATTTTTCAGCAAGTTCACCAGGTTGACATGTTCTTCCGGGACGGAGACCTCAACAGGTGTTTCCATCTCATCCAGCGGACGTTTCTTCAACTTGCTGTACATCCTCTTTGATATAAGATACTTTTTGGTGACATCCTGTCCGAAAATGGCATACCAGATGATGCCGATGAAAGGCAGGAAGACCACAGCCATTACCCACGCGACAGTTTTAATTGGATTGCGGTTCTCCGAAATCACCACTACCACGATTCCTACCACCGTGAGGAGGTAAAGTATCTCCAGGATCAGGATGAATGTCGCGTTGATTTGCATGCTTTATAAACGATATTTATCTGCGCCAGTGTCTTCCAGAATATTTAGGTATGAATGATAACGGCTTTCACTGATGTAATGTTCTTCCACCCCTTTTAGGACGGCACATTCCGGTTCGTTCAGGTGCATACAGTTGTAGAATTTGCACTTCTCCGACATTTTGAATATTTCCGGGAAATAATGGGAAACTTCTGCCGGCATCATGTCGATGGTACCAAAGCCTTTGATACCGGGTGTGTCGATGATAAATCCGCCATTATCCAGTTCAATCATCTCCGAGTAGGTTGTAGTATGCATCCCCTTATGATGATAGCCGGATATCTCGCCTGTTTTTTGCACGTTTTCCTTTTTCAAGGCGTTAATAATACTCGATTTTCCTACACCTGAGTGTCCTGCCAGCAGGATTATCTCGTCACGGGTGATCTCACGGATCTCCTCCACTCCTTCACCCGTAATCATGGATGTCTTTATACAACGGTAACCAATTACCGAGTAAAGAAGGGTCAGCGCCTGCAGGTACTCCTTCTCTTCTTCGTTGTAAAGATCAATTTTATTGAAAACCAGGACAACAGGCACGGAGTATGCTTCAGCAGTCACCAGGAATCGATCGATAAACACCGTAGTGGTTTCCGGATAGCGAACCGTGATGCACAGGAGAGCCCGGTCGATATTCGATGCCAGGATGTGAGCATGTTTGGAGAGGTTGGAAGCTTTGCGTACGATATAATTTTTGCGTTCGTCGATATCGGTGATGAAGGCGGTACCATCACGATTTACATCCATGAATACCATGTCGCCCACCACCACGGGGCTTGTGCTGCGGATGCCTTTCAGGCGGAGGTTTCCCTTGGCTTTGCAGACAAGGTCGCTTCCGCTCGCTGTGCGTACGAGATAGGTATTGCCGGTATTTTTAATGACACGGCCTTTCACACCTTTCAGGTTACTTTCTCCGCCCTCCTGCTCCATCAGACGGTGAGAATTTCTTTCTCCTTGGCTGCAAACTTCTCGTCCACCTTTTTTATATATACGTCGTGGAGTTTCTGCAGTTCGTTTTCTCCATCTTTCCCCATGTCCTCGGGGAGTCCTTCCTTCACCGCCTTTTTCACTTCATCGATACCTTCACGACGTGCATTGCGGATACTGATCTTTGCCTCCTCGGCTTCCTGCTTGGTCTGCTTCACCAGTTGTCTGCGACGTTCTTCGGTAAGAGGCGGTATTCCCAGTCGGATCACTTCGCCGTTGTTCTCGGGTGTGATTCCCACGTCGGAGTCCTGGATGGCTTTTTCCACCACCCTCAACATATTTTTCTCCCAGGGTTGTACCATGATGGTCTTCGCATCGGGTGTGGTCACCGTGGCCACATTCGAGAGGGGAACCATGCTGCCGTAATATTCCACGCGTATCCCGTCAAGAATGTGTGCATTGGCCCGGCCCGCCCTGATGCGGGAAAAGGTTTCTTCCAAAAATTCGAGGGTCATCTGCATTTTCTCCTCGGCATCTTTTCTGATTGTTGTTGTATCCATAGGTAATTTAATTGTTGTTTGTGGAAACAAAAATAGTGAAAATATTTTAAATGGCTCCTACAAATGAATCAATGTACCAATATCTTCGCCTTCAATTACCTTTTTCAAATTGCCATAGCTGTCCATATCGAAAACCACGACAGGCAGGTTGTTTTCTTTGCACAACGTGGTGGCGGTAAGGTCCATCACCCGGAGTCCCCGCTCATATACCTCATCAAAGGTGATGGTACGGAACCTGGTGGCCATGGGATCTTTCTCCGGATCAGCCGTGTAAACGCCATCTACTCGGGTTCCCTTGAACATGGCATCGGCTTCGATCTCAACGCCCCGCAAGGCAGATGCCGTATCGGTAGTAAAGAAGGGGTTACCGGTACCACCGGCAATGATGGCCACTTCATTCCGTTCCATTGCTTCAATGGCTCTCCACTTGGAATAAAGCTCACCCACCGGCTCCATACGAATGGCAGTAAAAACGTGGTTCTTTTGTTCCAATGAGGTCAGTGCCGAGCTTAACGCCAAGCTGTTAATTACAGTGGCCAGCATCCCCATCTGGTCGCCCTTCACCCGGTCGAATCCTTTGGAGCTACCACTCAGTCCGCGGAAGATGTTGCCTCCTCCTATTACTATGCCCAATTGCACGCCCATCCGGGCTACCTCTTTTATCTGTCGGGCGTATTCTTCGAGACGGATCTCATCAATCCCATACTGTTTACCACCCATGAGCGATTCTCCGCTCAGTTTCAGTAATATTCGTTTAAATTGCATATGTTTTATTTTTAACGACCAGCGGTCCGTTTTTCAGGTGAAAGCATATCAGTGTCATCAATCAGCCTTGTAAGCATTCAAAGATCATCGGCTTGCATCTCAATCTACAAATGAGACTTCCTTGAAAGCATACTTCCGCACATCATCGCCATCGAGTGTCCGCAACAGCAGGTGTCCCGACGGCATGACATCTTCAATCATCGCCTGAAATTTACCCTGTTCGTCTTCGAACCAGTAATAATCATTTACCCGATAGAGGTCGAGCATATATTCATCCTCGATCACCCCATTCTCTCCTTGCTGCAGATCGCGGTACAACAGAGAAAATTCACGCATAAACGCCTCAAGGATGTAATCCCTGTCCTGAACCGACCCTGTGATCTGTCGCAACGAGACTGGATTTGGCAGCTCGGGCGGGAAGCTTTGCTGGTTGATGTTGATACCAATACCAATTACTGAATTCTCAATATGTTTTCCCTGAATATCGTTCTCTATGAGCATTCCGGCAATCTTTTTGTCTTTCCAGTAGATGTCGTTGGGCCATTTGATGCGGATGTCGTCAGTAAACTGGTCGAGGGTATTTTTTACCGCCAGGGAAGCTATTCTGGAAATAATAAACTGTTTGACAGCCTCCACCTCTTTTGGATAGATAAGCAGGCTGAACATCAGGTTCTCACCTTTTGCAGAAAACCAGGATGTACCCGTTTGTCCACGTCCCGCGGTTTGATACTCCGCTATCACCAGCGTTCCCTCTTCGGGATGCTCTTTTCTGGCAAGCCTTTTCAAATAAAGGTTGGTAGAATCAACCTCATCGACCCGAATAGTAAGGCGATCTTTACCTAACTGCCCCATAATACTGTTGTTGTAATTTTTTGGATAATTTCATCACCACTTCCTCGACTGAGTGATTGATCCATTTTTTGATTTCTTTTTCCGGCATATTACCATCCAGCCAGATGGTATTCCAGTATGTCTTGTTCATGTGAAAGGCACCCTCCACACATCCATATTCCTCGCGCAATTTCACGGCCTTTTCGGGATTGCACTTCAATGTGATGCACACACGGTCGCTATCGGTAGGAATCATTGCAAACATCTTCCCCATCACCTTCATCACGATGGTCACGTCGTTGAAAGGTGTGGTTGCCTCAGCTCCGGGAATGGTCATGCAATAATCGAAAAGTTCTTCTATATTCATTGTCTTTCTCTGTAAGTCTGTCACCCGTTTGCAGGACAGCAGTAAAACCATCCGGAATACAGTGTCCAGCTGCAAAAAATATTTACAAAAAAGGCAAAAAGGCATCTTCGATATGCTCCAGCTCAAAATGCTGCCTGTCACTGATTACGGCGACAATATCGAACCGGGCAGGCTTATCGATGCAGTTCAGCTTCAGATAAATCCCGGCAGCTTGTATCATGCGCCGCATACGCTGTTTTCCGATGAAATCTTCGGGGTTACCCCAGGATAACGATGTACGTGTCTTCACTTCCACGAAAACGACATATTCACCATCTTCCGAAATAATATCAACTTCATAACCATTGAATCTCCAGTTTTTAGTCACAATACGGTGGCCTTTGGAGGTCAGGTAGTTCACCGCGGCCTCCTCTCCTTTCCATCCCAGCACATTGTGATCAGCCATCTTTTTACGGTAGAAAAGCCCTATAACTTCGTAAAAATACAAATTTAGGCTGTAAATACTTCTTTTTGGCGAAAATATTTTGTTTTTTTGTATCAGCAAAGGAAAAGCGACTGTTTACATTATTTTCAGGCAGGACAGTTTCGATGAGAAATACAATGGTTTTTCATGAGGACAAAAAGTTATAAGTTGCAAGGAGGGAAGAAGCCACGCACCAGGAAGGCAGAGTTTATGCTGAGCGATGAAGAACATGAACTGATTGGCTTCTATCTGAAAAAATACAGGATCACCAACCGCTCACGATGGTTTCGTGAGACTGTCCTCAATCACATTCTCAAAAATATGGATCAGGATTATCCCACACTGTTCGAAGAAAACGAGATGCGCCGGTAGGAACCGCAAGCACAGGAGGGGGTGACGAAGAAGAAAAGGATCACTGTTACAGGCAGTTTAAAACAAGCAGGATCACAGCATGTTAGACGATGAGTATTTTATGCGGCAGGCACTTCAGGAGGCCCACAAGGCTTTCGACAAGGGAGAGGTTCCGGTGGGAGCCGTGATGGTGTCTGGCCAGCGTATTATTGCCCGAGCGCACAACCTCACGGAGATACTGAATGATGTGACTGCCCACGCCGAGATGCAAGCCATTACTGCTGCGGCCAATGTGATGGGCGGAAAATATCTGACCGATTGTACACTCTATGTCACGGTGGAACCATGTCCCATGTGTGCGGGGGCACTTCGGTGGGCGCAGATTTCGCGTGTGGTCTATGGCGCCCCGGACGAAAAAAGAGGATATTCACGCATCTCCACTCATCTGTTGCATCCCAAAACTAGCGTGACCTCCGGAATTATGGCAGATGACTGTGCCGATCTAATGAAACTTTTTTTTGCCCGTTTCAGATAATCTGTTTGGAAATGTGATTCGTAAAACATATATTTGTTATACCTAAATCGCATGATATGAAAAAGCTCATTCTGATTTCGTTGCTGCTCGGGCTTTATGGCGTGAATCTGATGTCACAACAAGAAGAGCCAAAAAGATTGCCATGGGACTCTGTCTCATCCACTTTGCCTCCTTTTAAAATTGCATCTGCCGACACGCTTCGTTTTTTTCCCGGCGACACCATTCCAAACCCCATATGGGAAAAATACCTGAAGAAAAAGAGTCAGGAGAGAATGACCGAAGAGAGGATCCTAACCACCCCCCTCGACAACATGCCGGTCATTGTTCCTCCGCATCACCAGTTTCAAATGATTGTGGTGAAACCCGACACCACCTTTCATTATTTTCTACGGAACCTGAGGGACGAAGAGAAACCCAATTCCCTGAAACAGAAACAGGAGAATCGGATTAACAGAAGAAATCTACCATGACCGGATGCCTCTTAAATAATTTAAACTCATGAACAGAAGATTGAAGCAGCAGATCGATTTTATCCTGGAGGCGGACAAACTGAAAAATGTGATCCGCCGCAACTATATTTCCGATGATTCACGACGGGAGAATACGGCGGAACATTCATGGCACACCATACTGACAGCACTCCTGCTGTTTGAATATACCGAAAACAAGCATGAGCTCAATCTGCAGCGTATTGTAAGGATGATCTCCATCCACGATCTGGTGGAAATTGAAGCAGGTGACACTTTCATGTTCGATGAGGAAGCCAACAAAAAAAAGTTCGACAGGGAAAATCAGGCTGCAAAAAAGATATTCAGCCTGTTGCCTTACGATCAGGGGAAGGAGTATTATGACATCTGGCTCGAATTCGAAAAGGAAGAAACGCCCGATGCTATTTTTGCATCATCTGTAGACAAGATTATGCCGGTATTGCTGAATACATACAGCAAGGGAACAAGCTGGCGGGAAGCACGAATTACCGCGGAGCAGGTACATACAACACTGAAAGGGATTAAAAAAGGGCCGAGAAAAATACAGGAATTGCTGGAAGAATTGATCTTTATGGCCAGAAAAAATGGTAATCTTACATAAAATGGCCCATCGAAATTAACAATTAAACAAATTAAGATTTCGGATGTTATTATTTTCTAATGCAAAATTAATTGGTGCAGAGAACATTTGTTCTTTTAGGAAAAGAAATAACGAACAATCAACAAGACTTAAAAATGAAAAAGAAGAAAATTGCTGTTTTGGTAGGTAGTTTACGCAAAGAGTCGTATAACAGGAAACTGGCCAAAGAAATGATTGCCATGGCCCCCGATTCATTGGAAATGGAGTTGGTAGAAATTGGACAACTGGTACATTATAATGAAGACCTCGATCAGAATCCCCCGACAGAATGGGTTGAATTTCGTAAAAAAATTAAAGAAGCCGATGGTTATCTTTTTTTCACACCGGAATATAACCGTTCCATACCGGGAGTATTAAAAAATGCCATTGACGTGGCTTCAAGGCCCTATGGACAAAACAACTGGGGCGGGAAACCGGGCGCTATTGTGAGCAGCTCCATCAGTCCGCTCGGAGGGGAAGGAGCCAATCACGTGCTGCGCCAACCCATGGTCTTTGTAAACGTGTACATGATGCAACAGCCTGAAGCCTATATCGGGAACACCATGTCGCTGTTCGGAGAAGACGGTAAATTGCTGAAAGAGGAAACAAGAACCTTCCTGCGCAATTACATGCAGGCTTTTGAAGCTTGGGTAAACAGGTTCTGACAAACGCGATTAACTTCGCTGACCACAATTACAAGAGGGTGAATCACGCGGTGGTTCACCCTCTTTCCTGTTATTTTTCAAAACGGAAGATCAGACACTCCCTTGTACAACTCTCTCATTAGACCTTTGGCAATTTCCACGGAGCGCGGTAGTTTGCCATTATCAAACGGTTTGCTTCTTCATTACCGATGAATTTACCGGTCTTATTGTCCCAGTTCAGGGCGCTACCTACTCTGCAGGAGATATTTGCCAGATGGCTGAGTTTCGCCACTTCGGCACCAATGGCAATGTCGGCATTGGGCAGTTCACGCGTGCGCATGCACTCGAGCATGTTCCCCGCATGCAGATAGAGGCCTTTACCAGAGCCCTTTCTTTTTTCAATTGCTTCCATGCGAAGGGTATTCGGTTTTTTTTCATCGTCACAGGGATAGCAATATGGGAAATTACGGCTGTTGACTGCTTGTTCGGGTACAACCTCCCAACCGCTACGGGTAAGGATGAGCGTACCGTTTTCTCCGAAAAAGGCAACACCTTCACGCAATCCGAAGAGTCCGTTCCCGATCCCGCAGGCATGATCCCAGATAATATTAAAATCGGGATATTTATAGGTCGCCATCAACGTATCCGGTGTTTCCATGGCATCATCGGGATAACCGAACTTCCCGCCGGCCCCGTAAACATACGAAGGAAGCCCTGCATTCATCCCCTTCATGGCATAATCGAGCAGATGCACTCCCCAGTCGGCCATCAGCCCGCCTGCATAATCCCAGAAGAAGCGGAAGTTATAATGAAAACGATTCTGATTGAAATTGCGTTTGGGTGCCGGGCCGAGCCACATGTCATAATCCACACCGGCGGGAACAGCCGAATCGGGGACAACAGGCAATGTCCACTTACTGGTCTGATAAGCCCACACCTTTACGGTTCTCACGCGCCCCAGTGCGCCACTCTGCACATAGGCCGCAGCTTCATCCCAGTGCGGGTCGCTACGTTGCCACTGGCCCACCTGCACGATCCGGTCATATTTCCGTGCAGCCCTGACCATAAGGTCACACTCTTCGATGGTATTGGCCAGCGGTTTTTCCACATATACGTCCTTTCCTGCCTCACAGGCGGCAATCATCTGCAGACAGTGCCAATGGTCGGGAGTACCAATGATCACCATGTCCACATCCTTGTTGTCGATGACCCTTCGCCAGTCCTTCACCAGCTGTGCGGGTTTATTACCTTTGAGTTTCTCATATTCTGCCGCGCGCTGGTAGAGCCACTGATCGTCCACATCGCAGAGCGAGATACATTCCACTGTAGGATACTGCAGAAAAGTTTTGAGATTGCTCCATCCCTGATTCCGACAACCTATCAGGCCTATTTTAATTTTGTTGCCTGGTGCCGACTGACCATACAGGGAGGAAAAGGGTTTTCCCATTAATGGCGTCAGACTTAAACCGGTTGCCGTAATAGCTGATTTTTTCAGAAAATTTCGTCTATCCATGATGATTATATAAAAAAGTTATCGCAAAGATAATAAAGATTGCCCCTCAAGTGAATAAATTTAATATTTAAAGTAATTTTTCACTAATTAATTAAAAGATTATCCATATTTTTGGCCTTTTGGTTTCATATCACATTAACTGCTTCTATTATGCAGCAAATCAATGCGTTCTTCACTACTTTACATCAATATATCGGCGGGAATAACTGGTTTATTTTCTTGTTGTTGGGTACCGGTTTTTTCTTTACCCTCTATCTAAAGTTTCCACAGATCCGTTATTTCAGGCATGCCATCCGCATCATCAAAGGAAAATATGATAAAAAAGGCGACTTAGGTGACACAACCCACTTTCAAGCACTGGCTACGGCCCTGTCGGGGACGGTGGGCACGGGAAATATTGCCGGGGTGGCACTGGCAGTCCACCTGGGAGGTCCCGCAGCCCTGTTCTGGATGTTGATGACCGCATTCCTGGGCATGTGTACCAAATTTGTTGAGGTGACCCTTTCACACAAGTACCGTGAGTTAGACGCAAAGGGGATGGTAGCCGGAGGACCGATGTATTTCATGAAAAAACGGTTGAATATCTCTTTAAAAAATGGGAAAATGATCAAAACGGGATACTGGCTGGGGGGATTCTTCGCGGTTGCCACCGTATTATCCTCCTTCGGGACAGGAAGTTTACCGCAGATCAACAGCATCTCCAATGCCATCTTTGCCACCTTCGGCGTGCAACATATTATCACTGGTGCCGTGATGGCCGTTTTACTGGCGCTGATCATCATTGGTGGCATCCAACGTATTGCCCGGGTCACGGAGAAGCTGGTGCCTTTCATGGCCATCGTCTATTTTCTGGGAGCCATGGCCGTGATCATTGCCAATTATCAGAATATTATTCCCTCTTTTATATCGCTTTTCACCGACCTGTTCACCGGTACGGCTGCAGTGGGTGGCTTCCTCGGTGCTGGCTTTGTCTTCGCCTTCAATAACGGCGTAAATCGGGGACTCTTCTCCAACGAAGCTGGTCAGGGATCAGCTCCCATTGCCCATGCGGCCGCCAAGGCGCATGAACCGGTTTCGGAAGGCATGGTGGCTATCCTTGAACCATTTATAGACACCATCATCATCTGTTTCCTCACCGGGATGGTGCTGCTCTCCTCCGGCGTGTGGAACCAGAAAGTACCCAATCAGTTCCAGCGAACCGATATGGTGGTGTTGGCGGAAAGTTACGACGAGCATGATGCGGCTGATATTGCGGCACTCAGGGATTATCTGAACAACAAGGAAACCTTGCCCTTGTTTACAGGTACGCTTACGGTAGTTGAGGGAAAAATTCAAAACGACAATTCCATTCTTCATGCACGTTCGGTGGCGGAAGGAATATCTGTAAGTAAGGGAGAAGCTCCCTTTACCGGGGAGATACACGTGGCAAGCGGAAGGGTACAGACTTCGGGCGATCTTGTTTTTATCGGCTCCTCGCTGATTCACAGCGCCCCGCTTACCACATTGGCTTATACCCAGAGTTTTCTGGGAGATTCAGGCAAGTATATTGTTGCCCTCGGTTTGCTGCTGTTTGCATTTTCCACCGCCATTGCATGGTCGTATTACGGCGACAGGGCCATAACTTACCTGGTGGGTACGAAGTATGTCATGCTTTACCGGATTATTTTCGTGACGGCTTTTTTCGTGGCCTCCTTCGTTGACACCACCATCATCTGGAACCTCTCGATGCTTACCGTGGCCTTTATGACGGTGCCCAACCTGATCGGGCTGTTGATCCTGCACAGAGAGGTGAAGCAGACCATTGGCGATTACTGGATCGGTTTCAAAAAAGAATATACGAACGAGGAAATTTAAAAAAAAGTAGTATGTATACAACTAAACCATCGACTGTCGATGTTTTACAACCCATATTTGCTCTTATGCACTAAAAGAGTAGAACTTGCTTCGCTTCGAACAGCTATTCTTTTTACGTGCATCACGAGCAATGGGTCCCCGAAAAACATCTGAATGTCTCTTTTTTAGTTGTATACAATGAGCGAAACAGTCAACTAATTTAAAGTAACCCGCTGAGCAGGCCGCCGTCGATCTGGATCGTGGTGCCGTTCACGGAACGTGCCTGGTCCGAGCAGAGGTAAGCCACCATGTTGCCCAGCTCCTGCGGATCCATGTAGCGCTTGTGCGGAAAAGCCTCAATTGCTTTCTGCTCATACTCATCCACAGAAATACCTTCGACTTCGGAGCGTACCTTCATCAGTTGTGTCACCCTGTCGGTTCGGAAATAACCCGGTGCCACATTGTTGATGGTTATTCCTTTTGCAATTAGCTCCTTGCTGATGGTTCTGGCATAACTGGCTACTGCAGTACGGAATATATTCGAAAGTACCATATTGGGTGCCGGTTCTTTTACGGTCACCGAGGTGATATTGACAATCCTGCCCCACCCTTTCTTTTCCATGTAAGGCAAACAAAGCCGGATCATCCGGATATTATATTTCAGTACCGCGTTGTAGGCGTCATCCAGATCCTCCTCAAAGATCTCGCGGAATGTCCCCGGTTTGGGACCACCCGAGTTATTTATTAGGATATCCACTCCTCCGAAACGGGCTACTGTCTCCCGCACGATGCGTACATTATCATCCGCACTGGCCATATCTGCTGTCAGCGCGAGGGTTTGCACTCCCAGTGCTTCTATCCCCCGCTGCGTCTCATGCAATGTATCTTCTCCTCTTGCACACAATACGATATTTACGCCTTCACCGGCCAGTGCCAGCGCACACGCCCTGCCCAGCCCCTTGCTGCTTCCACCGATAATGGCGGTTCTTCCCTGTAAGTTATAATTCATACCAACTCTTTTATCTGAAAACAACAGGATCTCCTGTCTTGCTGCATATTTTGCAGTATTTGCTTCAGTATAACACTCCGGCGGGCAGGATGTTTTTGTACTTTATTACAAAGTAGAAATACATATGCCAACTATTATTTCCAGAAATCAAAGAAGTGATGTACCGGGCCATGCCCCTTTCCTGTTTCATATTCAGCTCCCTTGAGGATCGCATTGTTGATATATGTTTTGGCGTTTCTTACCGCCTCATCAAGAAGAAGGCCATGGGCCAGAAAGGCAGCAATGGCCGATGAAAGCGTGCATCCCGTACCGTGGGTATTTCGAGTGTGTATCCGCTTTGAAGGGAGTGTCGTCACCTCATCGGTCTCGGCATTGTAAAACAGATCGGTCAGCACCTCCTCATCCAAATGTCCGGCCTTGAGATATACTGATACCGAACGCCCAAAAGAGAGCTCCTTCACGACTGCCTGCAAATCTTCCTGACGTTGAATCGTTCTGCCTGACAAGATCTCTGCTTCCGGTATGTTGGGGGTGATCACGCGAACATAGGGAATCAGTTCTGTCATCAAGGTGTTTATCGCCTCATCCTGCAGTAATTTATCACCTGAGGTGGCCACCATCACGGGATCAAGAACAATATTTGCTATGTCATATGGCAGCAGGGCATCTCTCACGGCAATGATCAACTCGGAGGAGTGAAGCATCCCAATCTTTACTGCATCGGCACCAATATCATCCAGCACCGATCTGATCTGACTTGCAACAAACGCTTCGGGTACCGGATGCACACCGGTTACACCCACCGTATTTTCATCGACGACTGCTGTAATCGCGGTGGTTCCATAACAACCGCATGCAGAGAAAGTTTTCAGGTCTGCCTGAATACCGGCGCCACCACTTGGATCGCTACCAGCAATTGACAATGCTGTTATATACTTTTTCTTCATGATTTTTTTCTTTTAAATATTCCATTGTTCCTGTTTGTATGCACTGTCCCAAAACATCCATTCCAGCTTCGAACAGGTCACAAAGGCTTTTGTCATGGCTATCTGTTGCTCCGTGGTACACTTTTCTGCCACCTCATCGCATATGGAAATGGCCAATGCATTTGACTTTTCGAACTCTTCGCCTCCGTACGTATCTATCCAACTCTGGTAAGGATTGTTCTGCGTGGTTTGATTCGCGAGGATATGATCTCCCACCTTCTTATAGATCCAGAAACAAGGCAAGACGGCTCCCAGCATCGTCTCCAGGGATGCACTGCTTATTTGTCTCAAAAGATACGAAGTATATAACAGACAGGTGGGCGACGGTTCAATTTCATCATCCGGCTTTAATTTCAATTCATTGACAAATAGCCGGTGCAAATTGCGTTCAACCGTCATTGTCCCACCCGCAAAATGCAGGAATGCTTCTGCGTAACAGGAATGATCGAACCTGGAGGCAATGGCAGCCAACACCTTTCGATAATCTGATAAGTAGAGGGTATCCTGACGGATATAAAAAATAAATTTCTCGCGTGGAAGCGTACCCTGCATCAGCTCTTTTATAAAGGGCGATGCAATTATCTCGTTGTATACGGGTTGGATCGTCGACCAGGCTTTTTTACTCCAGTTCATATGCTTCTTTTTAAGTGCATGATTCCTCTTGAGATTCTTTCTATGACTAAATCATGCGATTATTACCATGTTTTTTCGATTGATTCACCGTTTTAATCAGTTCCGACGCGGCGAGGCGGGGATCGGGAGCCGACATGATTGCCGAAACCACGGAGATGCCGGCAGCACCGGCAGCAATGACAGCCCGCGCATTCCATATATTAATTCCGCCGATGGCCACACAGGGACACCTGGCAATGGAAGTAATGTCACGAACTCCCTCAAGACCCAACGCAGGTGCTGTATCGCTTTTGGTAGACGTACTGAACACCGGAGATATCCCGATGTAGTCTATATCTTCCCGGTTGGCTTCCATGACATCCGTCATATTCTCTACCGACAGGCCGATGATTTTATTCTTTCCCAATATTTTACGGGCTATACCACAGGGAAGGTCCGACTGTCCCAAATGCAACCCGTCGGCATCGCAGGCCAGCGCGATATCAAGCCGATCATTGATGATAAGGGGAACACGCCAGGGCGTCAGAAGCCTCTTCAACCGTACCGCCACCCGGTAAAACTCTCGGGAAGAACATTGCTTCTCACGGAGTTGCACCATGGTAACACCACCACGCACGGCTTCTCCGACAATATGTTCCAAGTCTCTCCCACCCGACAAGGAGCGATCGGTTACCAGGTATAAGCTTATATCAAAATCGGTCATAACTTAATATTCTTTTTTATCTCATCTTCTCCGAGATTGAAGAGCACGTCCAGAAAGTTCATCTGCAGGCTGCCGTTTCCTTTCGACATCAAGGCGGCTATTTCTCCCGTTATTCCCATGATATACATACCGTGTGTTGCAGCCTCCAGGTAATCGCGGTTAATTGCGGCAAAAGTGGCAACAATAGCAGTTGCAGTGCAGCCCATGCCGGTAACTCTGCTCATCATCGGGTTCCCGTTATCTACGGTCTCCACCCTGTTCCCGTCGGTAATATAATCCCTCGCTCCACTGACGACGACCACGGCACCCGACTGCAGGGCCAGGGCTTTGGCAGCTTCAAGGGCCGCATCGGAAGAGTGTACGCTGTCAACGCCCTTGGTGCACGCATTCCTGTCATCCAGAGCCATGATCTCCGAAGCATTGCCTCTGATGATGGATGGCTTGCATACCTCAATGATTTCCCTGCTTATCTCTGACCGGTAAGGAGTGGCACCGGCACCCACGGGATCGAATATCACGGGGACAGAATTTTCCAAAGCTGTCTTGCCTGCAATAAGCATTGACTCTACCCATGCAGCCTCAAGCGTACCAATATTGATTACCAGCGAGGAGGCAATTGCTGCCATCGCTGCCACCTCATCGGAAGAATGAGCCATCACGGGTGAAGCTCCCACCGCTAAAATTGCATTGGCCGTGTTGTTCATTACCACAAAGTTGGTTATATTATGAATCAACGGAGATTTTTTTCTTACAAGATGCAGATCTCTGATAATCTTTTCAATTTGGATCATTGTTTTGTTGTTTAAAATGAGACTATCCTTTGCCATGGCATAACTCAAAGAAGTTTGGTTCTACCCGCCCGGCTTAACAGAATAATTGATTTATAGATGTCACGTAATACTTGTATATCAATATTTTTTCAAAAAAAAACCGCTTCGTGGAGAACGAAACGGCATAAAATGCAAGAATTTGCAATCCATTGATATACCATGTAAATTCCGTTTTCCTACGATGTCAATTACAACATATCAGGTTCAAGGGTATGATCTCAGCTCTTTTAAAAAGAACACCCCTAACAGCGATGTTGCGAATATACGCAATAATTTATTGTAAAAGAAATTCAGGAGAAAAAATCAGGGTGAGTTCGTTAAAACAGGTGCCGGATCAGGACTCCTCATGCATTTTTCAGCCTACATAGTATAAATTACCTGAACCCACGAATCGCGTTTATATGTAGATTATTGCGGTAATAATGCAGTAAAAAGAGCTATTTTTCGTACCTTTGCACCCTATAACAAGAGCAATTCTTTATTTCTTGTTGCAATTCATATGTCAAAAAAATTCAAACGCACACTGATCACATCCGCGCTGCCCTACGCCAATGGGCCGGTGCATATCGGACACCTGGCAGGAGTATATGTTCCTGCCGATATTTACGCCCGCTACCTGCGGCTGAAAGGAGAGGAGGTTCTTTTTATCGGTGGTTCCGACGAGCATGGAATTCCCATCACCATCAAAGCCCGCAAGGAGGGCGTTACGCCCCAGGATATTGTAGACCGCTATCACGGTCTGATCAAAAAGTCGTTCGAAGAGTTTGGAATCACATTCGACATCTATTCCCGCACCACTTCCGATATACATCGAAAAACAGCGTCCGACTTTTTCCGCACGCTCTATGATAAAAACGGGTTTACCGAGCAGGAGAGCGAGCAGTATTACGACGAGGAAGCGGGTCAGTTTCTGGCAGACCGGTATATCACCGGAACCTGCCCGCACTGTGGCAATGAAAGAGCTTATGGCGACCAGTGTGAACAGTGCGGAACCTCGCTCAGTCCCACCGACCTGATCAACCCAAAGTCTACCCTCAGCGGCAGTGTGCCGGTGATGCGGAACACGAAGCACTGGTATCTTCCCCTGGACAAGCACGAAGCATGGCTGCGCCAGTGGATACTGGAGGATCACAAAGAGTGGAAGACCAATGTATACGGCCAGTGCAAGTCGTGGCTCGACCTGGGCCTGCAGCCACGCGCGGTGAGTCGCGACCTCGACTGGGGCGTGCCAGTGCCCGTGGAGGGTGCTGAAGGCAAGGTGCTCTATGTCTGGTTCGACGCTCCCATAGGATATATTTCGAACACCATTGAACTTCTTCCCAACGATTGGAAGAAGTGGTGGAAGGATGAGGATACCAAGCTGGTACATTTTATCGGAAAGGACAACATTGTCTTTCACTGCATCGTTTTTCCGGCGATGCTAAAGGCCGAAGGTTCTTACATCCTGCCGGAGAACGTACCTGCCAATGAGTTTCTGAACCTTGAGGGAGATAAGATCTCCACCTCACGCAACTGGGCTGTATGGTTGCACGAGTACCTTGAAGAGTTTCCCGGAAAACAGGACGTGTTACGTTACGTGCTCACCGCCAACGCACCGGAGACCAAGGACAACGACTTCACCTGGAGGGACTTCCAGGCACGCAACAACAACGAACTGGTGGCGGTGCTGGGTAACTTTGTGAACCGGGCGCTGGTACTCACCCAGAAGTATTTCGACAACAAGGTTCCTGCTGCCGGGGAGCTTGCCGAATATGACCGGGAAACCATTGCAGAGGTAAAGCAGGTGAAGGAGGCGGTGGAACGGCAGCTGGAAAATTATCATTTCCGGGAGGCACAGAAGGAAGCGATGAACCTGGCACGTATCGGCAACAAGTACCTCGCGGATACCGAGCCGTGGAAAACGGCCAAAACCGATATGGAGCGGACGGCGACCATCCTCAACATCGCCCTGCAAATTACGGCCAACCTGGCCATCGTGATGGAACCATTTCTGCCCTTCACTGCCGAAAAACTACTGGCATTCCTTCGTACCGATCATCTGAGCTGGGATCACCTGGGTGATTTCGGCCTCCTTGCAGAAGGACATCAACTTGGCAAACCGGAACTTTTGTTTGAAAAAATAGAAGACGAAACAATCGAAAAACAGATTCAGAAACTGGAGGAAACAAAAAAAACCAATGAGGCAGTTGAACAAAAGGTAAAGCCTGTGAAAGAAACCGTTCAGTTCGACACGTTCGAGAAGCTGGATATCCGCGTGGGGACTGTGCTGGAGTGCGAGAAAGTCCCCAAAGCTGACAAGTTGCTCCGTTTCCTGCTCGACGACGGTCTGCAAAAACGAACCATTCTTTCCGGAATAGCGGCATACTATCCCAATCCCGAAGAGTTGGTGGGCAAGCAGATATGCTTTATTGCCAACCTGGAACCACGAAAAATGAGAGGAATCCTCTCCGAAGGAATGATCCTCTCTGCAGAAGATGTCGATGGATCGCTTGCCCTGGTGACTCCCACGAAAACGGTAAACCCGGGGAGTCCTGTGGTGTAATTTAGTTAATTTAACCCTGTCATGGTAACTTTTCAGAAACTGATGCATCTATAGAGATAGTAACTCGATGAAGTAAAAACCTCATAAATGATGATCGTATGAAGAAACAAACACTTTTAATTGCTGCCATGCTGGTCAGCCTCACTGCCTTTTCGCAGAAGACACATCGCGTGATGGGTTGGAAGATATCCAGAGATCTTCCGCAAAATGAAATCAAACTGAACCTCGGAACCACCATTGTCGGGCTATACCCCGAAATCTCATACGAAAGGATACTCAGCGAAGATTTCAGTCTGGGTGCGGCATTGGGAGCAAGTCTGAGTGAAGACGAATATCCTCTATATTTCGGATTAATGCCCTATGCACGCTGGTTTTTTGGTGGTAGTGCAAGTAATCTCCAGAAATATGGCGCCGGGTTCTTTATTGAAGCCAACGGAGCCCTGTTATCTCAAAAAGAGTATTTGGACGGTGCCGCAAGCCCGACATCCGAGATTGGTGCCGGATTGGGACTGGCCCTGGGATGGAAATACCTCACACGCAATCACTGGATAGGCGAACTCTATTTCGGTGGCGGACGCGATTTTGTCAACGACGGTGGTTATCTCCGGCTTGGTATCACCATCGGAAAAAGATTCTGAAGAACTTTCAATTTGAGCTGACACTTCTCCAGAAGAACCCGCTGATTTCCTTCTTGTTGGGAAAAACGAAACTTGTCAGCCAGGCTATCAGGATGCCGGCAGCCATTCCGATAAAGCCGTACAGCAGGAACGACAGTGGAGTATTTTCCTTGACAACAAGCAATACACCCAAACCTGCTATCACACCGGTAAGCGCTGCTTTTGCTCCCACACGCGGAAAGAAAATTCCGAGAATGAAGAGTGCACCTAATCCACTGGTAAGCAGACCGAGGAAAGTGTTGAACTGGTCCCACAACGAAGCGATGTTCCAGGTGGCCAGCATCAATGCCATTCCCAATCCCAATAATCCGCAGAGAAGACCCGACCAGCGGGCCACTTTCAATTGAGAAGCGAAGGTACGGTGCGGGAAGATTGTCTGGTAGAAGTCGGATGTAATGACTGCGGCAGATGAGTTGATGTTGGATGAAAGGGTTGACATGGCTGCGGCAAAGATGGCTGCAATAAGCAGGCCGGCAAAACCCACAGGCATCTCCGACACGATAAACTGCGGAAATACCGAATCGATATTGGGATTGGTCACCATCATATTTGCCGGGTGATCTGTATAGAAGGCGAAGAGGCCCGTCCCTATCAGAAAAAACAAAATGGTGACCGGTACGCTGAGGATACCATTCAGCCAGATGCTGCGGGAGGTTGCCTTTTCATCTTTTGTGCTCATATAGCGCTGTACTATGGACTGGTCACTGGTATAGGTGATGAGAGAGTTGGCTACCCCTCCGATTAGTACTACCCAGAATACCGGCTGTGTAAAATCGAACCGGAGGTCGAACGTCCGGAATTTGTGAAACTCGATGGAAGTGTGCCAGAATTCCCCCAGGCCTCCATCGATACCCATAATCATCAAAACAAATGCAGCAAGTGCTCCAAAGACGAGAATAAATCCCTGTATGACGTCTCCCCAGACAACGGCCTCCATACCACCGCTGGTACTGTAGATGATGGTTACCAACCCCATGACTACGATAGAGAGATAAATATCGAATCCTGTCACCGCATTCAGTGCCAGTGCCGGCAAAAACAGCACAATGGCAATGCGGCTCACCATAAAGACAACAAACAGGGCCGAAGCCAGCCATCTTGTGGTGCGGTTGAAGCGTTTCTCCAGGTATTCGTAAGCAGTACCCAGCCGGAAGCGGGTAAAGAAAGGAAGAAAATAACGAATGACCACCGGGACAATGAGAATGATGCAGATATTAAAGACAAGCATACGCCAGTCGGTTGCATAAGTCTTGGCAGGTATGGACAGGAATGTGATGGCACTCAGCGTTGTGGCAAAGATACTTATACCTGCAGCCCACCAGGGAATGCGTCCGCTCGCTTTGAAGAAATCCTCGGTATTCTCATTCCGCTTCATAAAGTAGAACCCCAACAACAGCATCCCTCCGAAATATATAAAAAGAACAAGGTAATTAATCCAACCAAAGGAGGGTTGTGAGGTATAATAAAGCTGCGTGATGAGGGGGGAACGCACTCCGGGGCGAATTTCCCCGCTGGCAATATAAACATTCTTCCCGTCGGATACATCCGATGTGACAGCCACGGGAGGATTCACGGTTTCTCCTGCTTCAAACCATGTATCGGTGATGGTATTGTAGATCAATATCTTGTTATGAAATCCCGTATGATGTATCCACAGGCTATCTCTTTTAGCTGTATTGCCTTCCCGGACAGCCTTCTCTACCTGGTTAAAAATATGGCCAGTATCACCGCCGTAGAGCAGTACATGTGAACCACCCACAGCTGAGGCGGTAGCCATTGCCAAAGAAACTGAAGTGCCATCATCATGATGGATATCTCCTTTTTTAGTCCATCTGTTGAGTGAAGGTCGGAAATGGTATACTGATGCATAAAAGATTGTGGCTTCTCCGGCAGTTCTTCTGGCCCTTCCGCCAAAAGAGAAGAGAGCCACCTCTTCTCCATCCTGCTGGGAAGTAAGGGTTGCTCCCGACACCGGCACCGGATAATCGGGCAGTTTTGTCCATCCCGTTGCAGGGTTTGTGACGTCAAGTACAAGAAACTGTCCGGTTGAGGTGCCGTCGGCCAGTTCGCCGCCAACCAAATAAACCTTTGAGCCTATGACTGTAGCTGTGGAATTTTTTACCGGTACTGGTAGCGAGGGATACTCTGTGACAGTGACGCCGTTGCCGGAGTATGCCAGTAACCAGGATTTTCCGGTGACGCCATCCGGGGTAAGTCCACCCACACAGAGCAGTCCGCCGGGAAGCGTGGCATAGGAGCCTTCCGCCAATGGTACAGGCAGGTCATGTCCCTGATAGACCTTGCTGAAAGACCCGTCAGGGAGCTGTTCAAAAACAAATACCTGATCCGAAAAATGTTTGATTCCATCCTGCCATGGTTTCCCTCCGGGGAAAGCGGATCCTCCAGCCATGATAAACCGGTTTTCCTGTTTACCGAAAAAAGTACCTGCCAGTCCCTCCCGCAGGGTAGAATCTTCCAATGTCTCCATGGAGAAACAGTTGATCTGGTGAAGGGTATTTAGATTATCCGCTTTTAGGAAAGTGACGGATATGGATAACCACATCCATATAAGGAGATATATACGTGAAGTTTTCTTTCGGATCATGAAGTTAAATTTATTTGAAGTTTGTGGTGAGTAAAAAATTGTAAGTCTTCGAACGTATCATGGTTATATCTCTTTTAGAGAGACAGTCTGGAAGACCATGTCAGCCTGACTGCTCTCATAGAGAATACCGATGGTGGAGTCATTCACCGAAGTGATACAGGAATATCCCCGTCCACTATGTTCATCGAGCAGGATATATTTTTCTTCGGGCCAGGTATTGCCACCGTCGTAACTCACTTTCAGGGTGATGTTATTCCGTTTTGAGGTAGATGCCGGATTGACAAACAGGAGCAACGACTTTTTCTCTTCTCCGTCATAATAGGAATGCTTGTGCAGGCTGGCCATGCAGGTGGGTTCTATAAGAGCTTTGCGGGATGTGGGGTGCTCTTTCCAAGTCTCGCCCAGATCACTGGTAACAAACACGGAACGACCGTTTACCTCCTCATTTCCCCGGTTGCGATTGTCACGCATATTCAGCATCAGTGATCCGTTGTGGAGTTCAACCACGGCACACTCTGTCGTATTTTTGGTTGCCGGGTTACTTGTTTTCCATGTCTTTCCTCCATCTTTGCTCCAGGTAATGTTAGAGAATGAGGTGCCATTTTCATCCC
>Ga0228535_1000547_pt1 | contig 99481 bp, 89 predicted proteins | sample SJ1metagenome_FD_168457 | JGI IMG/M metagenome (GOLD analysis project Ga0228535, IMG submission 168457) | Enriched culture of PCE-dechlorinating microbial communities from Ithaca, New York, USA - SJ1 | ecosystem: Engineered > Modeled > Simulated communities (microbial... > Unclassified | place... | reverse complement strand
AGACGGTGTCAGTATCCTCCATCAGGCCGGTGCGATACCATCCGGCAGGCGGCGAAAACGGCTTGGTCAATACCGGCGGCGGTACCCTCCGGGCGCGATGGGCTATGACATCCCGCGCCAGTTCCGGGTTCGCATTGTACATAAGGCCGCCATATCCGCAGCATTCGGGTTTTTCGTTGCTCAACGGAAGCTCTTCTATGGTGATGCCGAGCGATTGTACGATCCGCCTGACACTCTGCCGTGTCGCCGGTACGTTGCGTGTTATGCAAGGGTCGGCAATGGAAACCGTGGAGCTTTTCACTGCTTCCGCTATTGATGGCCCCCCTTCGGGAAGGCCGGTATCTTCCAGAACTTTCCACAGCGATACGGTCTCCATTTCCGGAAGATGTTCTCCGAAAATGCTTTCACAGGTGGAACAGGCAGTTATTATGCAGGGTTTTCCCATTTGTTCCCACGCGTTCCGTATGTCATTGATTGATTCAATGAACAGGTCGTCCCTTCCTGCCCACATGGCCGGCGCACCACAGCAACGGAACATGATGCCGACGCCCCCGGAGAGTTTGTTCCTCAGGAAACGGTACGAGGTCAGCACCTCACCGGGTGATGTGGAGCAGAGCTGGCAACTGGGAAAGTACAGCCAGGAGCTCTCCGTCTTTCCCGGCTCGTGCCGGGAAAGGGAAAAATGCTCACTATTACTGTGCGCCATGTCCTGAAGGGCGAACTCGTGGAATGAAGGCGGCATGAATTTCTGCTTCAGCATGGTACGACGCGCCTCCAGGCAGAGGTCTCCCATATAGAAATCGTTTGGACAGACTGTCTCGCAGAGGCCGCAGGTACTGCAGGAATTGGTGAAGACATTATACTGATGGGCAGCGCCTAAAAGAATGCGTTCGTTATTGAAGATCTCACGCGCATATTTTTTCGGATACGCTCTGTAGCGTTCCAGGAAGAGACATTTCTTGACGCATTCCATACATTCGCACTGAATGCAGCGCTCCGCTTCTTTTCGCGCCTCTTCTTCGGTATACCCCTTGACTGTATCAGCGGCAACGACGCGCGGCAAAGGATCGATCTCCTCAATGTTTGTGTAAAGCCGGGTACTGCACGGTCCCTCGTTTTCCCTGCCGAAGGTCAGTCCGACTTTCTGCATCAGGCGTTCGATGGAGAGTGCCGGCTTCCTTCCTTCCAGCGTTTCCATGACCGGCGAGAAACCACCGCGAAAACGGGTGCCGCCGCCGGCGAAGACTCCGGACCTCTCGGTAGCGCCTGTCGCGGCGTCAATGGCAATAAGGCCGTCATTGTCCAGTTTGAGAGAAAGATCGACTCCATGCAGCGAGTCCCGGTCGAGGATCACTGCTTCGTATTCCTCACAGATCTGCTCGAACAGAGCCTTGTCAATCCGGGTCCCGAGGCGGACGTCCGCCTTCAGGGCTTCAAATACCGAGAATTCTTCAGTGATGACTTCCCTTGGAAGGATCTGTTCCGGCAGATCCCAGAGAGACCCGCCAAGACGGTCACCTGATTCGAAAACCGTGACGACGAACCCTTTTTTGAGAAGATCCCAAGCGGCGGTTACACCGGCAAGTCCCGTTCCGACCACGGCGATGCGGTGATTCTTTCGCGGTAAGGGCTGAACCCTTTTCTTCCCGGTGAATCTCTCGACACAGTACCGCTCCAGGGCTCCGATGGCAATTGGACCACCAATGGAACCCCGCTTGCACCTCTCTTCGCAGGGATGATCGCATATGCGTCCCAGGATGCCGGCAAACGGCATGGTCTTGTTCAGGACCTTATAGGCGGCGTCCCAGTCACCCTTGCGAGTCTCTTTCAGGAAAAGCCTGGCATCCACATGGAGCGGGCAGGCCGAGGTACATTCGGGGGATTCCTCCTGGATGCACTTGTTTTCCCATGCAATGAGTTCGTCCTTTTCCATTGTGACCTTCTTTCCTCGGGAGTTGCATTCGATTGGAGATTAGGGATACATATAACAGAAAACGATGGAGAACACGCCGTTACGGCGGCTCTCCATCGTTATAACATAAAATACATTACGGTGGAAGCACTCCGACGCCGGCCGGTTCATGAGCCGGCGCCGGAGGATTGAAACCGCTCGTACTTCCTATTTCTTCTTCGGCGGTTCGGAGGTTACATCCTGGCATACGTAGCCTTGTTCCAGAGCGTCGGACACGTCGAAGGCCTTCTTCGGCGAATTGAGGGCCGAAAGGATCTTCTCGGGGTATGCCGGCAGGTGGCGGATACGCACACCGACGGCATCGTCAATGGCGTTGATGACGGCGCAGTGAGGAGCGGTCAGCGGCAGTTCGCCGACGCCGCCGGCGCCGAAGGCGCCGTGTTCACGGGGCTTGGTCACGTAGACGACTTCCATCTTGTCGGGTATGTCGTTGCAGTACGGGAAGCCCGCGCCGATCATGTTGGAGTGCGCCTTGATCATCTCGAAGTCCTCGGTGAGGGCCAGACCGATACCCTGGGCCAAGCCGCCGAAGATCTGGCCGTCAACGACCAGCTGGTTGGTGATGGTGCCGACGTCGGCGATGTGGGTCATGCCGTAGCAGGAAGCCTTGCCGGTGGTGATGTCGACTTCGACTTCCGCCAGGAACAGACCGTACATGTAGATGCAGAAGGGGTCGCCCTTGCCGGTCTGGACGTCGCACGGCGTGCAGGGCGTGGTCCACTTGCCGTATATCTTGGTTTCGATTCCTTCCTTCTTCATTTCGTCGTAGGTGCGATAGGTGCCGTCGGCCTTCTTCATGGCCGCGAGCAGGTTCTCGCAGGAAACCCTGATGGCGTTGCCGGTAACGACGTTGTTGCGGCTGCCGCCCGACGGACCGCTGTTCGGAGTCATGCTGGTATCGTTCATGCACAGGTGGATCTGCTCCGCCTTCAGACCGAGGGGCCGGAGGGCTTCATGGGCGAATGCGAGGGTACCCATGTCGGAACCCTGGCCGTGGTCCTGCCAGCTGTTGCCGACCATAACTTCGTTGTTGGGGAGCAGCTCAGCCCAGTTTTCCGAGGTATCGGGGCCGTCGAGGCCGCAGCCGTAGATACCGAGGGAGACGCCGATACCGCACTTCTTGGTGTCGGTGCTTCTCAGTTTGGCGGTTTCTTTCGCCCTTTGGTACTTGGGACGGAGAGCTTCGAACTGCTCGGGGAATACGAACACTTCCGGGGTCTGCTGGGTCGGGGTGGTGGCACCCGGACGGTAGCAGTTCAGCTCACGGAGCTCGAAGGGGTCTTTGCCCATCTTCTTGGCCAGTTCGTCGACCAAGGACTCGGAGCAGAAGAACGCTTGGGGAGAACCGTAGGCACGGAACGGGGCGCCCCAGCAGTGGTTGGTGCAGACGGTGCGGCCTTCACCACGCATGTTGGGGATGTCGTAGCCGGCAAAGGCGTACTGCATGCCGCGCTGGGTCAGGAGGTCGCCGAACTCGGAGTACGGACCGTGGTCAACCGACCAGTCGGTCTCGGCGGCGATGAACTTGCCGTCCTTGTCGGCGGCCAGTCTGGCCTTGTACCAGAACGGGGAGCGCTTGCCAGTGTAGAACTGGAGCTGCGCCCAAGAGCAGGAGAGGTGAACCGGCCTGCCGTCCACCGCCATGGTGGCAACCGCGAGCAGGGCTTCGTTAGAAGGGCAGAACTTGTAGCCGAAGGAGCTGCCGCAGGGGTTCTGGACGATAACCAGGTTTTCCAGTTCGACGCCGACACCCGGGGCGATCATGGCCTGGTGCAGTTGCAGGCAGATGGACTTGGAGTGAACGCACACCTTACCTTCGTCATTGATGTAGGCAAAGCCTTTGTCAGGCTCGATGGGCATCTGGGGCTGACGGCCGAGGTAGTACTCGCCTTCCACCACATAGGCGGCCTTCTCTATGATCGGCTTGGTGTCCTCGCCCTTGACCAGCTTCTGGGTGAAGTAGACGTTCGGGGTGCCCGGGTGGATCTCGATGGCGTCCTCGGCCATGGCCGCCGGAGCGTTCATGTAGTGCGGCAGCACTTCCAGGTCGAACTTGACCAGTTTCGCCGCGGCTTCGGCATGCTCTTTGGTGTCGGCAATCGCGAGGGCGATGGCGTCCCCATACTGGAAGACCTTCTCGTCGCAGAGGATCGGACGATCCCATCCGTCGCCCTTGTTTTCGGGGAAGGTGATCAGACCGGTGATGCGGTTTCTGCCCTTGACGTCCTTGTGGGTAACGATCTTGACGACGCCCGGCGCCTTCTCGGCGGCCGAGGTGTCGATACCCTTGATGTTGGCGTGGGCCACGTCGGCGTAGGCGATGGCGGCGTGGAGGGCGTCTGCGGGAAGCTGGTCGGCCTTGTCGTCGCCGAAGTCCCAGAGGCCGCAGGCCTTGGCGACCGACGTGGGACGCGGATAACGAGTTCCGTATACCCGGCCGTCCGCCGGAGCCTTGTACTCAAGGGCGGATTCGGACAGTTCGCCCCTGAGAACCTTGGCTGCATCCATGGCCGCATCGACGATGGAGATGTAACCGGTGCAGCGGCAGGCGTTCCTGTACTGCTGGAACCAATCGCGAACATCCTGACGGGAGGGGTTCAGGTTGGAGTCGAGGAGCGCCTTAATGGAGACGACGAAACCGGGGGTGCAGAAACCGCACTGGATCGCGCCATGGTAGATGAGCGCCTTCTGGATGGGGTGGAGATTCAGCGGCGTGCCGATCCCTTCGGTGGTGGTAATCGTCGACCAGTTGTCGACCCGTTTCATCCTTGTGACGCAGGCGCGTACCAGCTTGCCGTTCAGGATGACGTTACAGGCGCCGCACGTGCCGGTCGCGCATCCGACCTTGACGCTGGTCAGGTGGAGCTGGTACCGCAACACGTCGGACAGGAGAGCTTCCTGGTCGACGATCAGATGCCTCTCGACACCATTCACTTTAAGCATCTTCTTAATCATACTTCCTCCTCCTTTGGGGTTATATAACTGGGCAGTGCCCGGTTACACGGGGTTGGAGTGAACCCTCCACCCTTCCTGTGGAGAGGACGCGGGTGAAGGACGCTGCAACGATGAGAGCTCCTTTCTGGCTTGCATGTGACCATCGCCCCTTCCTGTGGAGAGGACGGGACAAAAATGACCGAGATAGCGGCCGTACGTTGCACATTTCATGGAAAAGACCCCTCACCCGGCCTGTGGAGGTGACTCAGGTGAGGGAAGGTGGAATGACAAACGTACGATCCTATCCCTTTCCAAAACTGCAGCTTGGGTAGCGGCACTCTGAACACGATGCGCAAAAGCCGCCGTGACCCAGGGCGATTATGTCGGCGCGGGTGATCCTGTCGCCGGCAAGAATTCGTGGGACTATCAGCTCGAAAACCGTTGCCTTGTGATACATGGCGCATCCGGGCAGACCTATGACTGGCACATCTCCAACGTAGGACAGCATGAACATGGCACCGGGAAAGGTGGGTGATCCGTAGGTGACGACCTCTCCCCCGGCCGCCCGGATGGCCGCCGGCGTACGGTCGTCCGGGTCAACGGACATGCCGCCGCTGGCAACGATCATTTCCGCCCCTTCTTCCAACAGTTCATGGATGGAACGAACGATTGTCGAAACGTCGTCGGGTGTGAGGATCTGCCGAAACACGGTGCTTCCCATGTCCGCGAACTTGCTCCGGACAACGGGACCGAATTTGTCTTCTATACGTTTGGAATAGATTTCGTTTCCGGTGGTTACCAGCCCCACCTTCAGTGAGCGAAACGGCTTCACTTCCACGATGGGCGAGGCGGCCGCGCAGATCTTTTCCACTGCCAGGACCCGCGACTCTTCCGTGAAAAGCGGAATGATACGCGTCCCCGCAATGGGCAGGTTCGCTGTTACCGTCTGATTCGTGTGAAGGGTCGACAGGACAACCTGCTCAATCGAATTTATCTGGTAGAGTGCTTCTGCATTGATCTTGAGAAGGCCATTACATTCGGCCAACATTTTCACCTTGCCTTCCGAGGGCTCGGTAAGGCTTACCCCTTCGCCTATTGCTGCTTGCGCAATCCTGATTGCCGCGTCGTTTTCGTGAATAAAGCCTTTTTGCAGGTCCAGGACGTAGATGTTGTATTTCCCCAGGTTCATCAGCTGCGGCACATCGTCTTCCCGGATAATGTGGCCCTTCTTGAAGGCACGCCCCTTGAATTCACCGGGTACAATCCGGGTAATGTCATGATATAGGACTTTTCCGACGGCCTCCTGAACCGGAATGGCTTTCATCATGTGCTTTACTCCCCTTGCCAGCCTTGGTTGTTTCGTTTTCTTGGGTGTTCCGCTTGAAGGCTAAAGTCGTAGAAAAAGACAAAACCCGCATCAATACCGAGTTACTGCCGGTATCAGTGCGGGTTTCGTTTGGTCCGCCCAAGGCGGAGGACGAAATAAGCGCTTGATCTTTGTATGGATATCGAGGTTGCGGTTTATGCCCGGTTATTGAATAGCTAACGGGCCGCTTTCCGGGCTAACCTCATTTGAGGGCAACGTTATTTAGCATATTATATAACCTTTATGCAAGAAAAATTTTCTATTCTGCAAAAATCCGGTTTATCGGCCCCGGAGTGAGGAAACTTATTTTTAAGTGTACGCAAAACCAATTGATTTTGATATGGAATTCGTAAAATACATACCGGTGGAAAAATTTTTCCAAAAAAGCATTTTTTTGGTTGCAATTCGTTATTTAAATTGTTATATAACGCTTGGATATTCTCCCATATCCAACTTTCCTTGGCCCCATGTTGCCCAGCATGGGGCCTCCCTTTTGCTAACGTCCGATGTGCCCAAATGGATTCAGCCATACATGAAAATTCAGCGATTCCAAACAATTGCCAGAAGGGACCCAGAACAACGAGAGAAGGATTCTTAAATGGAAAACATACGAATCGACATGTCCGGAAAAATCTTTCTTCATTTAGCGGACCGGAAACCGCTGGATATCGACAGCATACAATTGCTTGAAAAGGTCGATATTCACGGCTCGATAGCACGAACCGCCAGAGAGGTCGGAATAAGCTATCCAAAGGTATGGCACACCATCGACACCCTGAACAAGATGTCCGACAAGCCTCTTGTCATAAAGTCGGCAGGGGGCAGAGGGGGCGGCGGTGGAACAGTCCTGACGGAAGAGGGACGGAAGTTTCTCAAACGCTTCAAGTCAATCCAGAGGACACACAAGAGGTTTATACGACAGCTCGAAGACAAATGGGCATCAGGAAGATAACCGGCCCTCCTCAGATAACCGGCAACTCAGATTATTTTCAGAGGTATCCAGACATATCCAGCTATCAACCGGTCAGGAAAAGCCCGGGTGCCGCAAGGCACCTGAACGTTCCCTGACCGGTTGCGTTTAATGCGGATGGTCGCACCCTTCGGCATCGTCGTGAGAATGGCTGCACGCATGCCCACCATCGATACCGGCACACCTCCCAGCCTCCACGCTGTTTTGTTTCTGCAGTTCCGGCAGTTCCTGTTTCCCGAAGAGTTCTACGTTTTCCTCAACGCTTGCGGTTTGCGCCTCATAGACCCGGAATCCCATCATATTCAACAGTTCCAACAGGTTGTCACCGACCCCGCCAACGATTACTCCGTCCAGTTGCCTGCCGGTCAGGGCTCTAAAGGGGTTACATCCGGCGTCCGGATGATGCTTGTCGCAATTGGCTATCACGGATGTCTCTCCGGTATCCGTATCGACTTCGAGAAAGAGGGGCGCTGAGGCAAAATGGCCATAGATGGTACTTTGCAGCCCCTGGTCGGTTAAAACTGGAAAACATACCCTCATAGTGTTTCATTCTCCTTTTCATTTATAGTGCCCGGATAGAGCCCGAGCAGAGATTTTACGTGAACTGCTATCCTCCAAGACAATCCTGCGGCGACGTCCGTTCATCCTGCTGCCGGTTCAAAACCAGTGACCTGCCGACCAGATCAAGAACTCCGCCGGTCCGTACTTCGCCCATTCCGTAATGTTTCAGAAGCAGCGGGAACTGTGCCTTGCAACTTGCACACGGCAGGGCAATGTAATCCAATGGGAGCAGACGCCTTATCTGTTCCGACTTCTCTTTTCCCAGTTCCATTCTGATTTCCGTCATTTCGTCCATCAGGAGACCCCCACCTCCACCACAACAGAAGTTCCTGTCACGATTGGGGGTCATTTCCGTAAAATCCTCCACGCAGGCGTGCATGATCTTTCTGGGCTCCTCAACCAGTCCGGCGCCTCGACCGTAATTACACGGGTCATGCAGTGTCGCCCTTATTGGGAGCTTTGTCAGATTGAGATCAGGGAGTCTCTCAGTGACCAGTTCGAGAATATGGGTCAACTGAAAGGGAAACGGACCGTTTGCCCCCTCCGAGTACATCTTGGCGGCCCGCCAGCCGTGACCGCATTCTCCCATAACCACCTTTTCGGCTCCTACCGCCGTTGCGGCGATACGCATGCGGTTATTGTGTTTCTTCATCACGTCCAGATCGAACAGGAGTCCGTAGTTTGCCGCTTCCAGCAACGTAGACGACAGCGTCCAGTCTACTCCCAGGTAATGGAACAGCTTGGCCGCTCCCATCAGGGTATCGGAATTGACGAACAACTCTGACGACGAGGGAAGATAGAGGATTTCCGTGTTCGGCTTATCAACCGGAATCCTGATCTCCAGTCCGGTTTCCTCAAGCAGTTCCTCTTCGAGAAAAGAACAACTGTCGATAATTGCCGGTTTGAGTATCCCGGTATTGTTTCCGGTCGTGAGCTCGTTCCTGGCGATATTGACCATGAACGCTGGAGCTCTGCCGAGACGGGTGAGAATAGTGCGTCCGGCCAGGACGATTTCTCCCGTGTCTATACCGAACGGGCAAAACTTTGCGCAACGCCTGCAAGCATTGCACTGATAAAAATAATCAACCCAGCTGTCCAGGGTTCCTGGCCCAAATTCCGCTGCACCCGAAAATCTGCCGAGCACCCTGCCGGACCAGGTGAAGTATCTGGAAAATATTCTACGGAGGAGGCCGGCCCTCGCGGCCGGAATATTGAAAAAATCATCGGTTCCAAGGTAGCTGTGGCAGGCCTTTGCGCAAGCTCCGCATCCGGTGCAGGTTTCCAGCATTACGGAAAAAGAACGGGCAAAAGCGCGGAATTCCCCCATCAGTTCCAGAGTACGCGAGCATAGTTCGGCTTCGGCAACCGGTTCGACGCCGATGATCCGCAGGTCCTCCCTTTTTGCCAGACGAAGCGGGATCTTCATTTGGAGCCAGCCTCTTTGTCCGCCACGTTCATGGGACAAGGAATATCGGGATGGATTTTCCGTGAAGAGAAGTCCGACCTGGGACGGCTCCGGTCCGGGGTGGGGTAGACCGGTGGAGCTTCGGCCAGCATCGCTCGGTTGACGAAGAATCCGGCCGAATGAAGCAGACGTGAAAAGGGAAAATAGAGCATCAGCAGATTCACCAGCAGGAAGTGGACGAAAAATGGCGAACTACGCGGCAGAGGAACGGGATCCAGCAGAAGAAGACCTGCCATGTAAGCACGGACTTCAGGCAGTTCGGCATGTAACCCGGGGAGATACATGGCTATTCCCGTTACCGATATCGCCAGTAGCAATATCAGTTCGAAGTAGTGATCCGGCTCTGACAGTCCACGTACTTCACGGCGAAAAAGCCTGCGGCAAAGGAGCGCGCCGAGGGAAAGCGTCATCATGGCTCCGGCCACGCCACCGAGGAGGACCGAAAGGGTTTGGCTCGTCTCCGAGCTGAGACCGACCAGGGTAAACTGTTGCCTCAGAAAGTATATGCCCAGTACATGCCCGCAGACGATCATGAGCAGAGACACGTGAAAGAGCCAGACCCAAAGCCACAGCAGCCTGTCCTCACGGTAGATGCTCCGACAAAGGACAAACTCCAGGACCAGTTCCCGGACGCTCCCTGCCTTGTCTTCCGGCACGGGAAACAGGGTCAGGTGAAAGGGAACGGGGATTCTCATCCAACCGACAATGCGGAGCAGCGTTCCGACGACAAAAACACTGAACGCCACATAGGGAAGCGCCATACCTAAAATAATGCCCATGTCTAAGCTTCTCCAAAACCTGAGTCGTATGCAAACCCATGGATAAGCGGACCCTGCATATTCACTTGAAGACGTTCATTCCCTTACCCTTCGCTCCCTCCACACCTGATGGCTTTACAGGCAGCCGGTAGGTTTAGGGAGTCCCGCGAGTTTGCAAGCGCCCTTGGCCGGGCCGGAGGGGAAGAGGCTTTCGATTTCCTTGAGCTGAAGCCCGGTATCCTTACAGAGCTTGCGGATCATGGGGGCAATCCTGAAACGCTGGTAATATTCCCGCACGTAATAGATGACTTTCCAGTGATCGTCCGTCAACTTCGCGATATGCTCCCCCTCGGCAAACGCCCTTGCCACGTCCTCGCTCCATAGTTCCGGATGAACCATGAAGCCTTCCTCGCTGAGCTCGATCTCTTTTCCGTTGACCCAGAGCTGGGGCATGGACCGTCAACCCCCTTTCCTGCCTACTGTCCGCCGTCGTAAAATTCTGCGACAAAAGGTTTGCGGGGCACGCCCGAGCCCCCGCCATGACCTGCGGCGGGATGGCCCAGTATCACCGGCGCCACCAGTTCATATTCTCCAGGCACGCCGAATTCGGCTTTAACCTCATCGCGCGAAAAAATGTTGTGGGCGAAACCTATCCAGCAGGCCCCAAGTCCCGCCTCCTCTGCCAGGAGATGCAGATTGTAGGCGACCATGCTGCAGTCATAGACTCGCCAGTATGATTCGGTGTTCCCGTATACGATGATGAGGGCAGGCGCATTATAGAATATGTTGTACTCTGGGTTCTTTATGGCCTGTTCATACTGCCGCATATGAGGCGCCTCATCCAGCCGCTGCAACCAGTCGCTCTTGGCGGAATCCGAATAGCGCTTCATCAGGGCCCTGTCGGTTATGATGACAAACCTCCAAGGCTGATTATTGGACCCACTCGGAACCCACACCGCATCATTGATCAGCTCGATCAATTTTTCGCGGGGGATTGACTCGTCGGTATAAGCCCGGCAACTCCTGCGGCGCCTGATTATATTTCCGATTTTATCCATATATGCCTCCTGTTCTCAGGTATTACCACGGCAAACGAGCATATCGCATTAATCTAATAAACAATAAAGAATGCCTTACGCATCGCAGTATCGGCAGGTTCAGATGGACAACACGGTTGTACCAACATAACATCTGTTATCTACTGTTTAATTTCCATAAATGTTGCTGAGAGTATAAGTCAGACAGTTTACGCATTGAAACTTGTATTGGCCAAGGTGGAGGAAGCAGAACCATGAACCGCATTTGGAGCATTTTTTATTCAGGTAGTATTCGGTATCAATTTCTTTGCCACAAGTAGCACATTTTTCTATCGACATAAATTTTCCCCTTTTAAAGTCATACATCTTAAATTGGTCCATCTGTAAATTTTAAACATAAAACAAATATATCAACGAAAAACCCGCACAATACAGTAGAAACATTTCGGGATTATGCGGGTTTCGTTGGGTCTGCCCATGGCAGAGGACGAAATAGGCGCATTATTGATTGCAGTCTGAAATCAGAACACCATGTGACGAGATCAAGGTGGGAGGTTCCGTCAAGGCCGGTTTATTTCAACGTTTCGGTTTTCTCTATATAGCTAATTCCGCCATCCTTAAAGGAAATAACCACTTTACCGGAAAAGTTACCCGGAATTATGTTCAACTCATACAGGGTGTCGGAAACCTTTTTCTTCCAGATCGAGTTCGGCACCCTGATATCCGTAACGACTTGCCTTCGCATTTGGACTCTCGGTAAACGGTAAAATTATGATATAAATTTACACTGCTTTTGTGATATACGATTTCAGGCCTCAGGCGATCTACTCGTTTATGGCCTGTCTTTTCGTTATATATAATATTAGATAACGGAGTGCAAGACATTTTTCCCGGCTCGAATCTAAAATTTTTTCATCTGAAATCCCCCGGAATGCTGCTACAGTACATGTCGACACTTTCCAGATGATAAAACAAAAAATGTTACTGGCATAAGCGAGCCGAAACCGGCACCGGTTACCCGCCAGGAATTGCCCCGATTTTCCGTGCGCCCCTTGCATATGTATTGCCATCCAGACAGGTCTCCAGGATCCATGCCGTCAGGCAGTCCATTCATTTTCTCCATGACGAAAGAGCGTAAATGAAAATAGGTTCTTTTGACTTCAATATCCGTGAAATTTCAGGCTCGTTCGGCAACTTGGGCACATTCCTGCCCCTTGCCGTCGGGTACTTCGTGGTATGCGGGCTCTCTCCGGCAGGACTCCTCGTCATGATGGGACTTGCCAACATCGCGACGGGCATCCTCTATCGTCTCCCCATACCCATTGAACCGATGAAAGTTATCGCGGCTGCGGCGATTGCCCAAAAGTGGGCACCTTCCATGGTCTATGCAGCAGGGTTCTCGATGGGTGTCGTATGGCTCGTATTCGCCGCTACCGGAGCGGCTGCCTGGGTCGCCAGGGTGACCCCGGAGCCGGTCGTGCGCGGCATACAGGTCACCCTTGGGATCCTTATCGCCGTGGAGGCATTCAAGATGCTCTCCTCCTCCTGGATCCTGGGCGCTATTGCCGTCCTGGCCGGATTCGGTCTCCGCAGCAACCGACGCGCACCGGCAGCCGTGGTCCTCGTGGCGATGGGTATTGTCGTCATGGCCCTGAAGGGCCAACTGGGCGTAATCGACAGTCCCGGATTCAGCCTCCCGCCTCTCACGGTATTCAGTCTTCACGAGATCTGGGACAGCCTGCTCCTGGCGGGTTTCGCCCAGATCCCGCTCACAGTCACCAACGCCACCATTGCCACCTCCTGCCTGATCTCCGCCTACTGGCCGGATAGAAGCGTCACGCCCAGAAGGCTTTCTCTCAGCCAGGGGCTCATGAACCTGACCGCGCCTTTCTTCGGTGGAATGCCCATGTGCCACGGGGCGGGCGGACTGGCCGGACAATACTATTTCGGCGCTCGGACCGGCGGAAGCAAGATTATCGAGGGGCTCATCGAAATATCCCTGGGCCTCTTCTTTTCATCGTCCGTCGCCGCTCTGTTCGGTTCCTTTCCCAGGGCAGTCACCGGGGCCATGCTGATACTGGTAAGCCTCGAACTGATGAAATTCGCCAGGGACGTACGGGGGAAACGTGACATGGCTTCACTTGGAATTACCTTGGCGGTTTCCCTTGCCACAAACATGGCCTTCGGATTCATGGCCGGAATCGTCGCGCATCGGATGGCATCGAGGCTGAAAGGAACAACGTAGCTGTCGTCCGGCCGGGTCGCCGGGAGCATTTTTTTGCCCCTCTCTTCCCGTTGTGCTACAATGCCCAACTTCAGGACAGGGAATTTCATTGTCTTTTATATTCGGATGGTAAACAAGGAGAGGGATAATATGCTGACGGAAACTAAAATCGGCTGTATCGGCGGCGGAAACATGGCCGAGGCAATTATCAAGGGCCTTCTGGCAGGTGCCGTACCCCCGGAAAACATTACCGTTGCGGAGCCTGTGGAAGAGCGGAGGATATACCTGTCCTCGACCTACGGGATAGGGACGACGGAAGACAATTCCTGTGCCGTCTCCTTCGGAGAAGTCATTATACTCGCGGTGAAACCCCAGGTCAGCCTGAATGCCTTGCGTGCGATTGCCGTGGAAGTCGCGGCCGGCAAGCTGTTCATTTCCATAATGGCCGGGGTCAAGACCAACACCATCGAAGCCGCACTTCCCAAAGGCGTACGGGTCATCAGGGTAATGCCCAACACCCCCGCGCTGGTCCTCGCGGCCGCCTCTGCCGTATCCCCCGGAACAAACGCCACCTCAAACGACGTTTCACTTGCCCTCAGCATCTTCAACCTCCTCGGTACGGCGTGCACCGTAGAGGAAAAACTCCTGGACGCAGTGACCGGCCTCTCCGGCAGCGGCCCCGCTTACGTCTTCACCTTTATCGAGACGCTGTCCGATGCCGGGGTGAAAAACGGCCTGCCGAGGGACGTCGCCACACGGCTGGCGGTACAGACCGTCTACGGCTCAGCCAAACTGGTGCTTGATACCCGCGAACACCCGGCCCTGCTGAAGGAAAAGGTGACCTCCCCCGGAGGGACAACCATCGCGGGACTCCAGGTTCTCGAACAAGGGGGATTCCGCGGCACGGTCATGGGCGCGGTCGAGGCAGCTACCGTCCGTTCCACGGAACTCGGGAAGGCTCAGCAGGCTGTTGAAAAAACGTGACGAGGAAGGTTGGACACAAACATTAAAAAGCTCCTAAAACTGCCGGAATCCTTATGTTTGTGGTGATGATTCAGAATTCAAAGATTGGAAAAACCCTCTTTCCTGCCGCTTCGACCACCAATCCTTGAGAGATGCGGGAAACAGGGAACCACTGAGGAACGCCTGATTCAGATATAATAAGTAAACCTGTAATCGGTTTCTTTTTTGATTCCCATGGCATTAGCCCTCTCGCACAGGGTTTTGAGGGTCGTCTCGGAGAGATATCCGTTGAGCCTTTCGGCCGCTTCCGACCAGACCGTCTGCGTCACGCAGCCGCCGTCGAATTTGCATGGGCTTTTCTTCCCTTTTCTCTCATCCAGACAGTCAACCAGCAGCACATCTCCTTCCGCCGCCTCAAGTATCTCCCTGATGGTTATCAGCTCAGGCGACCTGGCGAGGTAGTACCCACCCTGAGGCCCCCTTCTGCTTTTCAGCAGACCTGCCTTCTTGAGGCTCTGGAATATCTGTTCCAGGTAACGCGGAGATATCTCCTGACGCCGGGAAATATCCTTGATCTGGACCGGCAGGGTTCCGGAGGTATAAGCCATGTCAAACAGTGCCCGAACTCCATAGCGGCTCTTGGTTGAAAGTCTCATTCATGTTCTCCTATAAATACCCCAGGTCGTCGGCCAGAAGCTGGTGAGCGCCGCCGAACAGTTTGCGCCCACCAGCGGAGGAGAGGAATCTCATATGTAGTAGTCCGGCTCGAAGGTCTGATCCATCTGCAACGCGGGAGACGCCGCCCTCGGCCTGCCGACCACCCGGGCCGGTACCCCCGCCACGGTCGAATGGGGAGGGACCTCGTCGAGCACCACGCTGCCGGCCGCCACCTTGGAGCCTGAGCCTATCCGTACGTTTCCCAGGATCTTGGCCCCCGCACCGATGAGCACGCCGTCCCCCACCTTGGGGTGCCGGTTGCCGGACTCCTTGCCGGTGCCCCCCAGGGTGACTTCGTGCAGCAGAGAGACGTTATCCCCCACGACCGCGGTCTCGCCGATGACCACGCTGGTGCCGTGATCGATGAGTATCCCCTTGCCGATGCGGGCGGCCGGATGGATGTCCACGTCAAAGGCTTCGGAGATCCTGTTCTGCATATAGAGCGCGAGCGGCGCCCTCCCGTTGTTCCAGAGCCAGTTGGCGATCCGGTACGACTGGAGCGCATGGAACCCCTTGTAGTGAAGGAACGGATGGGCCAGGCTGCGCGCCGCCGGGTCACGTTCGACGATGGCCTCCAGGTCGCGGCGCACCGCCTCGCGTATGAACCCGGATGACTCAAGGGCTTCGGTTATGATGTCCTTGAAGGCAAGGGCCGTCAGGTAGGGTGACGCCAACTTTCCGGCAAGGAAATAGGCGATCGCGGCCTCAAGGGTGCGGTGCTTGAGGACCGTGTCGTGCAGATAGCCGGCCAGCATCGGTTCCGACGCCGCCATGCTGACCACCTCGCCGCGAAGGCGGGGCCAGAGTACGTCGTGTTCGTTATGGTTGTGCTCGGTCATCTTTGATCTCCCGTCAGCGGATGGACTTCAAGGCACGCTCCAGCCGGTCTATCTCGTCGAACGTATTGTAGAAGGAAAACGAAGGGCGGACCGTTCCCTCGAGCCCGAAACGCCGCAGCGAGGGCTGGGCGCAATGGTGTCCGGACCGGACCGCGATCCCGTGGAGGTCGAGATAGCGCCCCACCTCGTCCACCGGCTTGTCCCTCAATACGAACGATGTCACGGCCACCTTCTCCCGCGCCGTACCTATGAGACGCAGACCGTCTATCCCGAGCAGCTTGCCGGTCGCATACTCCAGCAGCCTGCGCTCGTGGGCGGCGATATTCGCAATGCCTATGGCTTTCACGTAGTCCAGGGCCGCTCCGAGACCGACCGCGTCTGCGATGTTGGGGGTGCCTGCCTCGAACTTGGCGGGGACGTCGTTGTACGTGGTTTCCTCGAAGGTCACGTCACGGATCATGTTGCCGCCCCCCTGCCAGGGGGGCATGATTTCCAGCAGCTCTTTCCTGCCGTAGAGCGCGCCGATGCCGGTGGGACCGAAGATCTTGTGGCCCGAGAAGACGAAGAAATCGCAATCCAGGGCCTGAACGTCCACCGGAAAGTGGGCCACGGACTGGGCGCCGTCGATCAGCACCCTGGCGCCGTAGCGCCTGGCCGCGTGGATCATCTCCTCGATGGGGAGCACGGTGCCAAGGCTGTTGCTGGCATGGGTCAGGGCGACCAGTCGGGTGCGGGGTCCCAGCAGTTTTTCGTATTCGTCCAGCCGGACCTCTCCCCGGTCGTTGACCGGGATTACCCGGAGGACGGCACCCCGCTCCCTGGCGACGATCTGCCAGGGTACGATGTTGGCGTGGTGCTCCAGCTCTGAAAGGACAATCTCGTCTCCCGCGTTGATGAACTTCCTGCCGAAGCTCTGCGCCACCAGGTTGATCCCCTCGGTGGTGCCCCGGACAAAGACGATCTCCGAGGAGTCACCCGCGTTCAGGTAGTCCCGGACCTTGTCCCGGGCCCCCTCGAAGGCGTCGGTGGAGCGGGCCGCCAGGGTATGGGCGCCCCGGTGGATGTTCGAGTTGTCATGGGAATAGTACCGGCTGAGTATGTCGATGACGCTCTTTGGCTTCTGTGTGGTGGCGGCGTTGTCGAACCAGACCAACTGCCTTCCGTGGACGTTTTGTTGCAGAACCGGGAAATCCCGCCTGATGGCGTCCACATTGAAGACCGGCCGGGCATCGCGCTTGCCCTTCTCCGGCAGGCTGGACCGCAACAGAAAGGAAAACGGGTCGGGGATGTCGGTCCCGACGCCGGTGGTCCCGGTGGAGGAGCGCCCGCAGGACTGTATTCGTTCGACAAACCCCTTCAGGCCGCTGTACTTTTCCGGCGTGTCCTTATAGGTCTGCTGCCGCACCAGGTTGTCGGCGTGATGGCCGAGGGGGGCGGCGCCCCCCAGCGGCAGGGTCTCCAGCGGTATGTGCCCGCTGTGGTGTAACCGGCCCCCGGATGACGGATGCTCCTTCAACGATTCGAAAACCCGGTTGATATGTTCCAATGCAACGTTCTCTCCCGCTTCATCGCGCAACGTCTCGGCCGGGTCCGGCGCATGCGGGGTTGCCGCCGCAGAATCCTCGCGGGCGCGGGCGAGCAGCTCCCGCGCAATCCCGAGCGAATCCACGGACCGGGCGGAAGAAAGGTCCCTCTGCGGAACTTCGTTGTAGATGCGTGTGGCGATGCGGGCTACTTTATCCGGATGCAGAGCTTCCATGGCCGCCATCCCCTATATTCCCGACCCTGAATTGAAAGCGACCGGGGCACTGTGCTCGTAGTTGTGATAGTAGCCGACCTCCACGTTTTCCAGTGCCCCGATGGCGTCGTCGGTCAGGACCGCGGCCGAGAAATAGAGGGACAGGAGATAGGAGGCCACTCCCAGGTTGTCCAGTCCCATCAGGCGGGCGGAGAGACTCGGTGAAATCTCGCCCGGAATCCCCTGCTGATGGAGGCCTACGACACCCTGGTCTTCCTCCCCTACACGCAGCAGCAGGATACTGGTCGTCCCCAGCCACTGGTTGTGGGCGAACCTGCTCTTCACCTCCAGTTTGTCGGAGGGGACCAGGGGCACTCCCCGCCAGGTCACCACCGGCGAGCCGAATATGGCGGTCGTCACCGGAGGTACGCCGCGCCAGGTGCACTCCCGCTCGAAGGCGGCAATCGCCTTGGGATGGGCCAGGAAAAAGGCCGGCTTCTTCCACACCAGGGCGAGCAATTCGTCCAGGTCGTCGGGAGTGGGCGCCCCGTAGCGGGCGCTGATCCTCATGGACGGGTGCACCGAGTGGAGCAGCCCGAACTTCTTGTTGTTGACCAGCTCCCACTCCTGGCGCTCCTTGATCCCCTCGATGGTGAGACGAAGCTGCTCCTCAAGCTGATTGTAGGGATTGTTGTAAAGGTCCGAGACGCGGGTATGCACGCGCACTACTGTCTGCACCGCGCTCAGGGAATACTCGCGGGGCTTGTCCGTGTAGTCCACGAAGGTCTCGGGGATTATCACGTTCTCGGCCAGGCCGGAGACCAGGTCTATATTCCGTTCGCCGTACTTGTTGACCGTGGCCAGCAGCTCCTGGTGCTCATCCACCGCTTTCCGGAATTCCTTCTCCAGAGCGGGGTTCTCGGTGAGGAGACCGTCCAGGTCCTTGCGGGAGAGGGTCAGCAGGATGCACGGGTTTATGGTGCGGATGGTCACATCCGAGGGCTTGTCCGAAACCAACTCCACTTCGCCGAAATATTCACCCTCGGTGAGGAGGGCGATGCGGAGGTCGCTGCCGTGGACCCCCTTGCTCAGCACCTCCACCTGCCCCTGGGCGATGATGAAGAACTTGTTCCGGTCTTCCCCTTCGACCACCAGCGTATTGCCGAGGGTGACCTCCTCGGTCTTGAAGCGTTCGGCTATGCGGTCAATGAGATCGTCCCGGAGTTTGGCGAAAAGCGGTATGCTCCTCAAAGCCTGGGGCTGGAACGAGGCCGCGCCTTCGGCCAGGCTCAGCTCGACCCGCTCCGCCTTCTGCAGTTCCACCTTGGTGCGGTTGACGCGGTAAGTCCCACCTTCCACGTGGATCCAGGGAAGCAGGTTGAGCAGATGACGCGGCGTGATGGATGTCAGTTGCGGCGGGGTCTTGGTAGTATTGGCGAGGTTTCTGGCTACCGAGGTGGTGACGCTGCGCTGAATGAGATTATCCGACATGCAATACCTCCTTGAGACTGCTGTTTGGTTATTCTCCCGTCTGTTTTCTGATGACCACCCTGTGGACGTCGTCCTTCAGGGGGACCGTCTCAGGAACCCGAAACCTCATGGGGCATTTCTCCCCGATAATGTCCCGACTCACTGCTCCGGCTGCTCGGAAAGCTGCGTGGTGATGTAGCGTTCCCCCGAGTCGGGAAGGATCACGACAATCAGCCTGCCGCTGTTCTCCGGCCGCTGCGCCACCCGGAGGGCGGCCCACATGGCGGCCCCGGAGGAGATACCGCACAGGATCCCCTCTTCCAGGGCAACCCTGCGGGCGGTTTCAAAGGCATCCTCGTTGCTGACCTGGACCACCTCATCGATGATCTTCCTGTTGAGGACTCCGGGGATGAATCCGGCGCCTATCCCCTGTATCCGGTGCGGACCCGGCCTCCCGCCGGAAAGGACCGGCGACGCCTCAGGCTCCACCGCAACGGCGCGGAAAGAGGGCTTGCGCGCCTTGAGCACCTCGGCCACGCCGGTTATGGTACCGCCGGTGCCCACCCCGGCCACCAGGATGTCGGCCCGCCCTTCCGTGTCGGCCCAGATTTCCTCGGCGGTGGTCTCGCGGTGGATCTGGGGATTGGCCGGGTTCTCGAACTGGAGGGGGATAAAGCTCCCTGGAATGACGCGCGCCAGTTCCCTCGCCTTGGACACCGACCCGACCATGCCGTCCGGCCCGGGGGTCAGCACCAGCTCTGCGCCCAGCATCTGCATCAGCTTGCGCCGCTCTATGGACATTGTCTCCGGCATGGTGATCACCAGCCGGTACCCCTTGGCCCGGCAGGCAAAGGCAAGACCGATGCCGGTATTGCCGGAAGTGGGCTCGATCACGGTCATGCCCGGTTTCAGCCTGCCGTCCCGCTCCGCCGCCTCGATCATGGCGGCGCCGATGCGGCACTTGACGCTGTTCATGGGGTTGAACGATTCCACTTTGGCCGCCACCTCGGCCGCGGCACCCTCGGTCAGACGCCGGATCTTGACCAGCGGCGTGCGGCCGACCGCACCGGTAATGTCACTGTAGACCTCATTGCGAAATGTTGCATTCGAACTGCTCATGCCGTTACCTCGTTTCCATCCGGCAAGTGGCGACAGGGGCCGGGTCGGAACTTCCTCGAAACCCCTCGTAATCGGTCACCATCCTTTGCCCGGATCAGATACTCTGTTGTATTCAAGCGCTTTCCCGTGAGTCTCCTGCTTGCACTGAAGCCGTGCGAGAGGCTCCGTGAAAGCCCCGACCCGTCCCTCATAACACTCCCGAGGGTTTCCGGATGGAAACTGCCTTGGTCGGTATATGGGCTGAAGTTGAGGGCTGAAGTTGCTTTAGCCTTCACACCTTTTAAATGACGTAATCCGCCTCGTGCACGGTATCGAAACGGTACATGGCCAACAGACGCTCCTTGATCCGCCTGGACTCTTCCGAGGCCCGGCGCCTCGGCCGCGGGATATCCACCTTGATCCGGTTGCGGATGGTGCCGGGGAGCGGGGAAAACACCACCACCTCGTCGGACAGGTAGACCGCCTCGTCAACGTCGTGGGTAACCAGCACGATGGTCTTGCCGGTCTCCTGCCAGAGTCTCAGCAGGTCCTCCTGGAGGCGCTCCCTGGTCAGTGCGTCCACCGCGGCGAACGGCTCGTCCATGAGGATGATGCGCGGCTCCACCGACAGCGCCCTGGCCAGGGCCAGCCGCTGGCGCATGCCGCCGGACAGTTGGGAGGGATATTTGTTTTCCGACCCGGTCAGCCCGACCATGCGCAGGTAACGGTCGGCCAGGGTGCCCCGATCCGCCCGCCCCACCCCGCGCAGCTTCAGGGTGAACAGCACGTTCTGGCGGGTCGTCATCCAGGGGAACACCGCGTAATCCTGGAAGATCATGGCGATGTCGTGCTTGGGGTTGTCCCGGAACAGGCTGTTGGCAATGGGGGAAAGGAAGCGGTACTTCTTTCTGTACGCCTCCATCTCCTTGCGCGTTGACGGCAACGGCTCCAGCACCCTCACTCCGTCGATGCAGACCTCGCCGTCCGAGGGGGCCTGCAGGCCGGCCAGTATCTCCAGGAAGGTCGATTTGCCGCAGCCGGTAGGCCCCAGCAGGGACACGAACGCCCCGTCCTCGATCCTGAGCGTTACCGAGTTGAGGGCCGTAAACCCCTCGGCGGTCCGGTCGTCCCTGACCACGGAAAAGAACTTGCTGATGCGGCGAGCCTCTATCATCCGGTTACCTCCCTATCCGCCAGACGGCAAGCTTGACCTCGACATACTTCATGACCTCGATGAGGAACCATCCGATAAAGCCGAGGATCGCCATGCAGACCACCATCCGGCTGATCTGGAAGTATTCCTTTGCCTCCAGAAGCAGGTAGCCGATGCCCGAATTGCCGCCGTACATCTCGGAGATGACCAGCATCACCAGGCCGAGGGCGATGCCGATCTTGATCCCCATGATGACCGAGCCGATGGCGTGCCAGATGTAGACACGGGTGATGAGGGTGAACTCACTGGCGCCGAAGACCCTGGCGGAGGCCAGGTAGCGGGGGTCGGTATCCTTGATCCCCTGGTAGGCATTGAACAGGATTGGATAGAAGACCCCCAGGAAGATGAGAAAGACCTGCATCGGGAGCCCTACCCCCAGGATTATGATGGTGATGGGGACCCACGCCGGAGGCGGCACCGGCGCCAGGATCTGGAACAGGGGGAGGCAGTGCTTACGGATGAAGACGTTCCATCCCATGAGCACGCCGATGGGAAAGGCCGTGGCCAGAGCGATGATGAAACCGAGCAGGAAGCGGAGCGCGCTCGCTTTCAGGTGGCCGGCCAGATCAAGGTTCCTGAACATGTCCAGGAAGGTGACCGCCGTCACTGAAGGGGTCGGCACCAGGGTGGAGGGGACCACGCCGGCCCTGGGCAGGATCTCCCAGATGAGAAGCAGCGGGACCAAAACCGTCAGGAACTCGCGGGAAAACAGGCTGCCGAAGGATGCGCGCAGGAAAACCCCGAGTTCCCGGACCAGGACGTTCCACCAGCGCGCGCCGGCAAACGCGCTTGCATTGGTTGAAATCAGTGAAGTATCAGGCATCGTTTCTCACCAAGCAGCTTGCGCTGCTCATCGCTGACCACCGCGAAGGCGGCGACGGGGAACTGTTCCAGCGCCTCCTTCGGGTAGCCCAGTTGTTGGCTAACCGCCTCGCGGATCTTCGAGGGTGGGAGATCTCCGGCGGCCGTCAGCGCCTCAACCAGCGGCTTGACCTTCTCCGGAGCCTGCTCCCGGACCACCAGAAAATATTCGGTCTGGGCGATGGATGCGGGGCAGCATTCATCCCCGCCCGCATCTATGTCCCAGTTCTGGTAAATGACTTTGTGCCCCTGGAACTCGGCCAGCACGGCATAGGCGGCCTTCACCAGCGCGCCGTCGATGGATTTGGACTCCAGCGCAGGCAGCATCTGGTCGAACGGCATGTAGCTGTAACGGATCTTTTTCGGATCAAGACCCAGTCTTCGGGCATCGGTGTTGAACTGGTGGTTGATGATGCAGTCGGGCTCCAGGGCGGCGATATGCCTGCCCGCCAAGTCGGTCAGGCGGAGCTTCAGATCCTTGCGCACCACCAGGGTGGCGCCGTAGGGGAACTGGACGGCGCCGACTATCTTCAGGGTCTCTCCACCCGGCGCCTTGAGCAGTTCGAGGGCCTTCTCGGTTTCAACGAAACCGGCGTCGATCTCGCCGGCTATCAGCGCATAGCCCACATCCCCTGCGGTGCCGAACCGGACCGTCTCCCACCGGCGCTCCGCGGTCCCGGCCGCATAGAGCGGACCGAGCAGCGGACTGGCAACGTAACCCACACGACGTGAATCGCTCTTCGCCGAGGATTTGACCTGAACGCCCGTCGCTGAGGATGTTTCCCTTTCCTTGCATCCGGCGGGCAAGAGGATCGACAGCAGCATAAGGAACAGGCATAGTGCCGGAAGGCGTCTTCCGGAGTCCTGAAGTTTCATTATCCTGATCACTTTCCTTACCCCCTCCCATGCTTTGTCTCCCGGCCGGAGAAGCCTGTCCGGCTCCCTGGCGGAACAGGAAAGGCTTCCCGGTCGGATTGACCGGCTGTTGAAAAAGGTCATGAAAAAGGTCCGGTTTTCCAACAGCCTGCTGATGTTAGCGGGCTACTTGCCCCAGGTAATGCCCTTGAACTCGGCGGCAAACAGCTTGTCTCCGGGGTTCTCGCTGATGTTTTTCTGGGCTACCAGCTCGTCGCCGAGCGCCTTCAGTCCTTTTTCCTGGACCCGGGTCGTGAACTTCAGCCTGTTGTTGCCGTGCCTGATGGCGTCTTCCGGGGCTCCGGTGTATTTGACCGCTATCTCGACGACCTTCTTGCCCGTGGGGTCCTTGAGGATGTAGGCGTTGGCTTCCTGTATCGCTTCGACGAAGCGTTTCAGGGCCGCGGGATTTTCCTTGAGATAGGCCGTCCTGGCATTGATGGTCCGGCAGGGGACCTGTGAGGCCGCTTCGCGCAGCACAACCTTGAAACCCTTCAACTCCGCGATGCTCACATGGGGCTCCTCGAGGATGGCGCCGTCCACCTTGCCCGCCTCCAGCGCGGCGATTGCCGGCCCGCCGGCCAGTTTTTCCAGGATGAATTCGCCGCCGTTTTCACGCGCCTTCTTTTCGTAGGCGATTACCGCCTCGCAGGTGGGGGAGATGCCCGCGATGTGCTTCCCTTTCAGGTCCTTCCACGCCTTGATGGGGGAGTTTTTGGGCACCAGGAGCACCGAGGTGCAGGGGGTCTTGACCTGGGAGATGATCTTCAGCGGAGCGCCGTTGGCGATGGCCGCGATGGCCAGGGTCGGGCAGGCCCAGAACACGTCCGCCTTGCCGGATACCACCAGGTCGCGGGCCGCTGCCAGCTCCTTGGCGTCCACGATGGTTACGTTGAGCCCCCGCTTCTTGAAAAGGCCCAGTTCCTGCGCCACGTAGAGGTTCAGGTGGTGCGTGGTCTTGGCGTCAGCCACGATGATGGTCGCGGGTTCCTCCGCCTTTTTTGCCGTCGCGCCTCCCGCCAGGCCCGCCACAAGGGCGGCAGCCACGGTAATTCCGGTCGCCAGTGTCGTCAGTTTTCTCATAGACTCTCTCCTTTTCCGCTTTGATGTGGCGGCGCTTCTACCGTCAATGCCGGCGAGGCCGCCCGAGTAACGTACGTTTTCAGAATCCCATGGCGTCCATGAACACCCGGTCGAAATCCTTCCGCGCGGTCAGCTCCACAACCTCGATGTCCGGGACGAGCCCCTCCAGCTCCAGCCTCAGCCCGGTGTTGAGCAGCAGCGCCTCCCCGCCGGAACGGGCGGTGTTGCCCACGAACTCCACCTTGCCGGCGAACTCGCCCGGCAGCAGCCCCAAAGCCAGCAGGCTCCGCTCCCGCAGGTGGCAGCCGAAAGATCCGGCGATAAGCACCCGGTCGACCATGTCCGCCTCAATCCCCTTTTCCTGCAGGAGTATGCTGATCCCGGCCCGTATCGCCCCCTTGGCGAGCTGCACCTGGCGCACGTCCTTCTGGGACAGGTATACGTTGTCGGAGATCCTGAATATCACCTTGCCGTGTTCGCGCGTAAGCCTTTCATCCATGAAGCCGGGGGTCCCTCCGCTGCCTGGGGGAGCGAGCCTGCCGCGCTTGTCGATGACCCCGTAGCCGACCAGTTCCGCCACGATGTCCAGCAGCCCGCTGCCGCATATCCCCACGGGTTCGGCGTCGCCTATGGTCTTCAGTTCGATGACGCCGGTGTCGGCGGCGTGAAAATACTCGATCGCCCCGACCGAGGCGCGCATGCCGCAACTGATGTTCATCCCCTCGAATGCCGGACCGGCGGCGGTCGAGGTGGCCGTGAGGCTGCCGTCCCTGGACAGCACCATCTCGCCGTTGGTGCCGATGTCGATGAACAGGGTCGTACCCGGCAGACGATGGAGTCCCGCGGCGATGATTCCCGCCGTAATGTCGGCCCCCACGTAGGCTGAGATAACGGGAGGCAGATAGAGCAGGCCCCGTTTGGCTACCGCGAGTCCGATGCCGGAGGCGGGCAGATGGTTCCCGCCGGTGATTACCGGCGTGAAGGGGTATTTCCCGAGGGGCGCCGGGTCGGTTGCCGTGGCGAGGTGGAGCATGCAGGTGTTGCCGCTGTAGACGACCTCGTACACGTTTCCGGGATCGACCCCGGTTTTGGCGGCTGCCCGCGTGATGAGCCGGTTCAGCTCCGAGGTCAGTACCAGGTGCATCACCCCGATACCGTCTTCTTCCCCGGCAAAACGGATGCGCGAGAGCACGTCCTGGGCATGGAGGCTCTGGGGGTTCAGCGCGGACAGGGACACCAGTTCCTTCCCCGTAGTCAGATCCACGAGCGATACCACCAGGGTGGTGGTGCCGATGTCCGCCACAACCCCGTAGACCTCGCCGGCGGTGTCCCCCCGTTCCGCGCAGAGCAGGTCGTCCCCGGCGAAAACCTTGGTCTCGAACAGCGCCGGGTCGAACCGCTTACGGATGAACGCGCTGAGCTCCGCGCCGTGGCCGATTCCTCCGGTCAGGACCTGAAGGCCGTTTTCCTCCCTCTGTTCCAGGTGCACGGATACATCGCCACGGATCTCGGCCTGGCAGGAAAGAACCAGACCGCGCGCCTCCTGGGCCGGCGACAGGCGGTGACCTTCATGGATGAAGAGATCGGCCGGATCGTCAAGCTCGACCCTGACGGCGCATTTTCCGCAGGTGCCGGCGCCGTTGCAGGGGGCCTCGAGCGTGATCCCCGCCTTGCGCGCCGCCTGGAGGATCGTCATCCCGGCGCCTGCCCGGACGACCGTATTCCGGGGTTGAAAGGTCACGACGTACATTTGGCCTGATACCCCTTTACCGTATCGGTCATGGCGCGTACGGCCGCCAGGCTGGTGGACGTGCTCAGTCCGCACGCGGGCGAGATGATATCCACCCCGTCCCGGACCAGACCGCTGGTCTGGCGCGCCACCTTTTCCCTGTCACCCGCCTCAAGCAGGAAGGTGCTCGCGTTCCCCATGGTGGTCAGTTGCGGGAAATCATCCTTCAGCGACCGGAGATTGACCAGGGCGTCGGTGCTGACGGCGTTTGCCCTGAGCCGGGGGATAAAGCCGCGGACCGCCTTGATATTGCCGCAGATATGAACGATAACCGGCGCTCCGTAATCATGGATTCCGTCTATGACCCTGTTCAGGTAACGGACCGCGTATTCGTCAAACATCTTCGGCCCGAGGATCTCGCCGGTGGCGGTAGGGTCGCCTATGGATATCAGGGTGGCCCGACGGTCGAGCATCTTGCGGGCAAGCGCGATCAGGAGATCGCTTACGTACTCCAACACCCGGTTGGCATTGTCCGGATCCCTGCGAAGCTCTTTGAGGAAGGTGACCGGATCTACGATGGAGGCGGCGGTGCTGACGGGCCCGGTCAGGTTTCCGATGACCGGGAGATCCGGGTGGCGTTCCGACAGGATCCGCCCGGCATCGGCGACGGACCGGACCCTGCCGCTTTCGAGCATGTCCGGAATTGTCCGGTATTCGACCCGTGAGACCGAGGGAAAGACCTCGCGCGCTATCTTGGGTTCGCAGGAAAGCGTGCCGAAATCGATGCCGCTCCCCAGAAGCTCGGCCTCCACCGTCATGCAGAACGGTATTCCCAGGTTCTCGAAACCGGTATGCTCGTGCACGTCCGTGGCGAGATCGGCCATCAGACGCGGGTCATGGTGGGCTTCCGGCAGGGTGTTGCCGGTGGCGCGCATGACCTCCACGATGGCCGCGTTCATCATGCCGCCGGTGCAGATGACCGGAGGGCGGTCCACCCGTTTCCCCTCCAGAACCCGCAACAGCCTCTCTCTGGGGCTGTAGTCAGTCATGAGAAACTCCTTCCGGTCTGTCAGACTCATCAATCCGCACCGGCCAGCCAATCTCCGTCACTGCGTCCATCATGGCGTCAATGTTGGTGAACGGCGTGTCGGTCGGGAGGCTGCACCCGGAAGCGACAACGTATCCCCTGGGAGAATCCCACGCCCTGGCCACGCAGTCACGCACCGCCCGGCGCACATCGCCGGGGGTCCCCTGAAGCATCACCTCGGACGGCTTGACGTTTCCCATCAGCCGCACCCGGTCTCCCACCACCCTCCTGGCCTCGCCCAGGTCGGCGGCATTGTCTATGCTGATGCAATCGGCGCCGGCATCGGCCATGTCTTCCCAGATTTTATTGGTCTTCCCGCAGATATGGAGCGTGACCGGTTTCCCCTTGGCATGGATGAAGTCAATCAGCTCTTTCAGATACGGGAATGAGAATTCCTTGAACTGGCGGGGACTGATTACCGTTGTCGAGGACATGGGATCGGTCAGACTAGGCGTGCAGCCCGCAGCCATGACGGCATCCGCGTAGCGGAGGTTCGATTCGAGAGACACCCGGCAAAGCCGGTGAACGGCTTCCGGGTCCTTCATGGTGAGCCTGACCAACGCTTCCGTTCCGATGAGAAACGACGCGTTGGTAAAAGGGCAGGTTATGGCCCCGGTGACCGGGACCTCGGCGCCGACCGCATCGACCGTGAGTCTCATGGCCTCCAGGTGGTGGCGCAGGTTGCCGTCACGGTAGGGATCGGCTGGACGCAGCCGGTCTATTTCCGCGGGGTCGGTTATCGCCGGACCGGCAAGATAAGCCGTCTCATCCGAGGGATAGTGCACCGTCGCGCCCATGGCCTCGGCCTGGGTATACAGGTCGGTGAATATCCGGATAACATCGTAGCCGAACCGCTTGTAGGCGGCGATCTGCGCCTCCGCTATCAATCTGCCGTTGCCCCTGAACTCGGAAACTCTGGCGCCGATGACGCGTGCCGCCGTATTGCCGACAATGGGCACGCAGGACAGGCGGTCAACCCGCTCGCCCCTGCCGTAAGCGGCAAAACGTTCAAGGGGTGTCAATTCCCTTTCCCGCATCCGTATTCATCCTCCCGCATAACAACTGCCCCGCTCATTACGTTTCCATCCGGGGAGTGTCGACAGGGGCCGGGTTGGAACTTCCCCGAAGCCCCTCGTAATCGCTCACCATTCTTCGCACGGATCAGATACTCTGCTGAACGCGGGCGCTTTCCCGCTATTTACCCGATTGCACTGAAGCCGTAACCCTATCAATCAGGCGGACTGCCTGAACAGCGCCTCCTGGAGCCTGGCGACCCTGTCCGTCCGCTCCCAGGGAAGGTCCAGATCGGTCCTGCCGAAATGTCCGTACGAGGCCGTCTGCCGGTAGATGGGACGGCGAAGGTCAAGCTGTTCAATGATTGCGGCCGGGCGAAGGTCGAAGTTGGCGGCGATGACTTCGGCCAGTTCGCTGTTGGTCAACTTCCCGGTGCCGAAGCTCTCCACGAAGATGGATACCGGCCTGGCCACGCCGATGGCGTAAGCGATCTGCACCTCCAGGCGTCTCGCCAACCCGGCGGCGACGATGTTCTTCGCCACATAGCGGGCCGCATAAGCCCCGGAACGGTCCACCTTTGTGGGGTCCTTGCCGGAGAAGGCTCCGCCGCCGTGCCGGGCGAAACCGCCATAGGTATCGACGATGATCTTTCTCCCGGTGAGTCCCGCGTCACCAAGCGGTCCCCCGACCACGAAACGACCGGTGGGATTGACGAGGATCCTGGTCTTGTCGTCCAGCATCCCCTCCGGTATGACGCGTCTGATAACAGAGGATATGAGGTCCTCGCGAATCCGATCCAGGGAGACATGGGGAGCGTGTTGGGCGGAAATGACCACCGTGTCCACCCGGACCGGCCTGTCCCCTTCGTATTCCACCGTTACCTGGCTCTTGCCGTCAGGCCTCAGATAGCCGACTTCACCGCTCTTTCTGGCATCCGCCAGCCGTCTGGCAAGAGCGTGCGCCAAGGCAATGGGAGCGGGCAGAAACTCCGGAGTTTCATCGATGGCGTATCCAAACACCATCCCCTGGTCCCCTGCTCCCACCGAATCCAGATACCCGTCATACCCTTCGCCATGCCTGACTTCCAGGGCGGCATTGACCCCCTGGGCGATGTCGGGAGACTGCTGGTCAAGAGACACGAGCACCGCGCTGTTCTCGGCATCCAGGCCGAATTCGGCGCTGGTATACCCGACGGCTGCAACGGTGTCGCGAACTACCCGGGCCGTATTCACCTGAGCACCCGATGAAATTTCCCCGGAAAGGAGAACCAGACCCGTTGTAACGCTGGTCTCCGCCGCCACCCGCGCCAGAGGGTCCAAAGCCAGATGGGCATCAAGCACTGCGTCCGAAATCTGGTCGGCAAGCTTGTCGGGATGCCCTTCGGTCACTGATTCCGAGGTAAAAAGATATCGTTTGGTCCCCATTGTTTTCTCCTTTTTCCCAGCCTAGGCGGAAGCGGTACAAAAAAAGGCCGGACTCATCCTCAGACGATGAAAGCCCGGCCTCCGGTTTTTCCGGTCAGCCTCTTCCGTTTCATGTAACGGAAGGCTTTGAACCGTTATGCAATTGTGACAGGTCCGGCTGAATCCGGAGGAAGCGGAACTACGCCTCCTGGAACAGGGCGGTGCTGAGGTAGCGTTCGCCGGTGTCCGGGAGGACGGCCACTATTAATTTACCCTTGTTCTCGGGTCGCTTGGCAAGCTGCAGGGCGGCGAATGCGGCGGCTCCGGAGGAGATGCCGACCAGGAGCCCTTCCTCCTTGGCCAGTTGCAGACCGACGGCAAACGCCTCCTCGTTCTTCACCTTGAATACCTCGTCGATGATGTCGGTATTGAGGACCTCGGGAATGAAGCCCGCGCCGATCCCCTGGATCTTGTGGGGACCGGGCTGACCACCGGAGATCACCGGGGAGTCGAAAGGTTCGACGGCCACCACCTTGAAATCCGGTTTGCGCTTCTTTATCACCTCGCCGACCCCGGTTATGGTCCCGCCGGTTCCGACTCCACCAACCAGGATATCCACCTTGCCGTCGGTGTCTTCCCAGATCTCTTCGGCCGTGGTGGCACGATGGATCTCGGGGTTCGCCGGGTTCTTGAACTGCTGGGGAACGAATGAATTGGGGGTCTGGGCAGCCAGCTCCTCCGCCTTTTCGATAGCTCCGCGCATCCCCTTGGCGCCGGGGGTAAGGACCAACTCCGCTCCGTAGGCCTTGAGCAGGTTGCGTCTTTCGACACTCATGGTGTCGGGCATGGTGAGGATCAGGCGGTACCCTCTGGCAGCCGCGACAAAAGCAAGGGCTATGCCGGTGTTACCGCTGGTGGGCTCGATGATCACGGAATCCTTGTTGAGGAGTCCTTTTTCCTCGGCGTCCTTTATCATGCTGAAGCCGATACGGTCCTTGACGCTCCCTCCGGGATTGAACGATTCGAGCTTGACAACCACTTCGGCCCCGCCGTCGTTTACCCGCTGAAGACGCAACAAGGGTGTTTTACCGATAAGTTCCGTAAGATTGCTGTAAATCTTTGCCATCCGTTTTCTCCTTTCGTTTTTTGCGCGATAAGGCGCTGGCTTTCAGAAACAACCGCTGCGATCAACCGGAGCCTGCCGTGAGGATGCCGGCGTCGAATTTTTTATTTCTATCGATTAAGTAGATTTTTATGGCAAAAAAAGATCAGATGACAAAATTCAGGATCTTGCTCTCTTTCTGCTTAGCATTCTCTATCTTTTCCAGCACATCCGCCAGCGACGTGGAATCGAGAATCTCCGCCATGGCGTCGCGGACATCCTTCATCACCATCCTGATGCCGCACAGCTCTTCGCTCTCGCACTCCTCGCAACGGGCGTACGCCGTTTCGCTTACGCATTGGACGGGCGCCAGCGGGCCCTCCAGTATGCGGATAACCTGCCCTACGTTGATGGCCCTCGGATGACAAGCGAGGAAATAACCGCCGCCCTTACCCATCCTGCTCTGGAGGACTCCGTTGTTCTTCAGGGTAAGAAGAATCAGCTCCAGGAATTTCTTGGGAATATTCTCGTCCCTGGCCAGCACGGAAATGAGGATGGGTCCTTTTTCATACTCCCTGGCAAGATAGATGAGCGCCTTGAGCGCGTATTTGGTTTTTTTGTTTATCATACACGATATCTCTATTAATCTGATAGATATATCGTATATGATGTTTTCGGAAACCTGTCAACGATTATTTCCGGTTCGCCGTCCCCGACACGGCTTTCCTCTTCGCCATGACTGCCAAGTATGCCATATGAAACGTTTCCGGCCCAGGAGTTGGTTGATGAAGCCGTCTGTTCCAGATCCCGTCCCGTTGTCAGTTCCAGGCGGGCCTTCAGGACATGCATCTCTCCGAGCATGGATTGGTATTCCCTGCGCAGCTCCGCAAGCTCCACAAGACTTTCCAGCAGGGAGCCGAAACCGGTCCTGCCGGTCCGGTAGGACTCCATCCGTGCGGCGTAAACCTGCTCGGCCCTGGGAATGAGTCCGGTCCGGTAGCGTTTCGCCTGCAGGAGCAGACTCTCCAGCGAGGTCCGGACAACGGCGATGAAGGCGACCGACTCGGCATCGACGGAATCAAGCATACGCAGCTCATCGCCAAGTGTCGAGGCCGAGGCGGGTCTGATCACCTGCTGAAACACGACGAACATGCGACGCGACTTGTACGACTCCGTAAGTTCGCGGCTATCGAAGTCCGGCGTATATTCCCCCAGTTGCGCAAGCCCGGGGATCGTCCCCTCGGGATCATCGCCGGTCAGTACGTTGAGACGGATGGAGATAACCTTCTCTCTCTTCTCGAGCACTTGAAGCGTCGCCGACAACCGCTCCCATTCCATCTGGGCCTTGAGCGCCTGCGGCTGCTCAAGCCTGCCAGCCGCATACTGTGTCCCGGACAGCTCGGCCAGTTGCCGAACCAACCGCAAGCTGCGCCGCAGCTCGTCAATCTGTGCCCTGGTGGAAGCCAGTTCGGCGTACGTCATCCGGATCTCGGCCCGAAGCTCTCCGTATGCCTCATCACGGAAATCATCCTCGCTCGGGTCCGTATCGCCGGGAAAGGAAATGGACTCGTGCATCCCGGAAAATTCCGCCATCCGGTCGGGATCGATCCCCTTTCCAATCCGTATCCTTTCGCCGACCTCGTGAACGGTAGGGTTCACCGATACCGCCCGCTCTACGAAATATCCGGCGTCTCTGGGGGTCTCGGCGGCGCCGGCGATTCCGGTCGCAAAAAGCGCCAGAAGGAGGATAACGGACGGCCTGATAATGGCGGAGATCCGGTCTCTCCACGCCATGCCGCGGTTGCTGGAAAGGGTAAAATCGGCGGCCTTGCAAGCCATCCACATCTCCTTCGACACTGCACGGTACCTGGGTATCCCGTGAAAAAGCGGGGTGCCTCGTCCTCTGCAAGGCTGGAACCACCGGTCTTCGGTCAGTTTATCCTATTATCCTGTTCGGGTATTGTGCCATTATTTGTCTACAAAAATAGTACGATGAATTGGTTATTAAATATCTAGTTAAATACTAGATTTAGTAGTATTATAAATCGACTTGTTTTGTCAAGTTATTTTTCACGGCTCCACGACAACATCCATCGTTTCAAATCCCTTCCGAAGAAGACCCATAGAGAAAAACCCATACGCCGGGTTGCCCCCCTCATCTCGGGTATTGACAAAGGCATAGCGGGCAGGTTAAATTACGCAACAAATTCTATATAATTAATAGATTAATTGGCCGACTTGAAAAACAAGAGACCGGGGTGGATACCTCCGGTCTTTTTTGTTCCAACAGGACGGACGACGGCGAAAGCGGTCCGAAAAACAGGTTGTAGAGGAGAAAAACCATGGGGCGTGATGAAAATGGCAAAATCAAACAGGAGGTAGTCGATTACATCGAGAACACTCAACTCGCCGTGCTGTCCACCGTCAGGGACGACGGGACCCCGGTCCCGCGCACGATGGGGGCCTTCGCCCTTGACGACGGAGGACGGACCGTCTACTTCGCTACGGTTCCCGATGCCGAGAAGACCAGACATATAAAGGGCAACCAGCGGGTTTCGTTCCTGTTCCAGCACGAGGGCCAGCCGTTTCCCGAGTTCAGGAACGTCGTCATCATTGGAAACGCGGCCCTCGCAACCGACGAAGCCGAGCGTGGGCGCGCGATCGAGCTGATCACCGCCCGCAGCCCCTTCGTGAAGGAACGTATCGACAACGAGGGCGCCGGGGTATTCGGGTTCTACAGGATAAACGCAACCGAGATCAAGTTTCTCGACTTCAGCAAGGGTATCGGTCCGGCCTCCGTTGAGACCGTCTTCCTCTGATCGTACACTCTGGACCGCTAGAAAAGAATCGGGACGGGCCGTTTCGGAAAAGCCCCGTCCCGATTCCCGGCGAATGCGTTATGGAGGAAGTCGGCTCAACCGATCCTCAAGCGGGATCCATGGGGAGTGTCCTCGACCCGGTACCCTGCCTCGTTTATCTGCCGCCTGAGGTCATCGGCCTCGTCCCAGCGTTTGTCGGCGCGCGCACGTTGACGCCTCCGCAGCAGAGACATGACCTCGTACGGCACCTCGAACTTTTCGCCGTACCCGCCGACTTCCGGGCCGGTTATGTTTATTGCCATGACGACCTCCTCCCGTCATATCTGATAATCCGGGAACGCGATTATCTTTCCGTTGCCTTTCTCCGTGTCGTCGGGGGTATCTTCGATTTCCTGAGCGCCGGCAGGATTTTTCCATGTGGGCGTAATCCCGCTTTTCGCCGCTTCTTCGGCTGTCCAGACGGCTATCTGCTCGATATTGGTGGTTACCAGTTCCGTCGGCAGGTCCGAGGAAGCGAGCCGCGCAGGCAAAAATCTCGTCCCGCACTCCCTCACCACGTATTGCCAGTGCCTTGCCGTCTCGAGATTGACCGGAACCGAGGCGGCGCCCCGTCCCGTCTGCCAAATGATGAGTACCTGGTATCTTTGATGCGGGCTGGGCAGTGTCATGAGGGGTCTCCTTTATCCGCGGCCGTCGGAAAGGCGTTGACTCGGCAAACGCGGTTTCATGTCGCGTCAGGTACATTCAAGGGTGGGAATCAGTTGGTCATGAGCCGAGGGGTAAGCTGCTCGTTCAGGGAATACCTGATCCTTTCGTATTCCCAATAAATACTGTCACGTTGCTGCTCCAGCACTATGACCAGTTCCCTCAATTTCGTGATTTCGGCACTCAGTCGAAGGTTTTCTTTTTCTAAAAGCTGCTCTCTCTTGTTGTCTGCCATGTCGGACTCCTTTCTTGTCCTTTTGCGGTTTTGCTGCATGTGAAAAAGTGGGCTCCATCGTTTCCGGTGGAGCCCAAAGGCTTTAGCAGATCGCTTTACTGCGTCTTGATGCCCGGTGTTCACGTTCCGGTTTGTTCGGCTGGGAACTCCTTTGATAAAGGGGGGGGCGTTACTTCGCTCCCCCCGGGATAACCCTTTGCGGCTTAGTACGCAGCCTTGAGAATACCGATGATGTCGTCCTTATTGGCTTTACGGGGATTGGTAAGGCCACACACGTCTTTGAGGGCGTTTTCCGCCAGGATGTCGAAGTCCGCTTCCTTGGCGCCGAGGTCGCGCAACCCCGCGGGGATGCCCACGTCCTTCGACAGCTTGCGGATGGCGGCGATCCCCTTGGCGCCGGCGTCAACCGGGGCCAGACCGCTGATGTCCTCGCCCAGGGCCACGGCGATGTCCGCGAAGCGCCTGGCCTTTGCAATGAGGTTGAATTCGGAGACGGCGGGGAGGAGAATTGCATTGGTGACGCCGTGGGCGGTGTTGTAGAAGCCGCCAAGCTGGTGGGCTATGGCATGTACGTAGCCGAGGCTGGCGTTGTTGAAAGCGAGCCCTGCCAGGTACTCGGCATAGGCCAGTTGCTGGCGGGCTTCGATGTCCGAGCCGAGGGCCACGGCCGGACGCAGCCACTCGCCGATCAGCTCGACCGCTTTGAGGGCGAGGGCGTCGGTAAGCGGGGTCGCGATTGTCGATACATACGCTTCCACTGCATGGGTCAGGGCGTCAAGGCCGGTCGAAGCGGTCAGCTTCGGCGGCTGCCCTGCATGGAGCAGCGGGTCGTTGATGGCAACGCCCGGGGTGAGGCGCCAGTCCACGATTGCCAGCTTGACATGGGTATCGGTGTTGGTGATGATGGCGAAGCGGGTCAGTTCGCTGGCGGTGCCGGCGGTGGTGTTGATCGCCAGGAACGGAGGGAGGGATTTTGTCAGCTTGTTCAGGCCTTCATAGTCGCGGATGTTGCCGCCGTTGGAAACGACGATGCCGATGGCCTTGGCCGCGTCATGCGAGCTGCCGCCGCCGAGGGAAACGATACCGTCGGCCTTGACTTCCTGGTAGACCTTGACGCCGTCGGCAACGTTCTTGTCGGTGGGGTTCGGCTCGGCGCCGTCGAAGATGGTTGCCTTCAGGCCTGCCGATTCCAGTTGGCTCTTGATCTGATCCGCGACACCAAGCTTGCTGAGCCCCTTGTCGGTTACGATCAGCAGGTGAGTCGCGCCGAGGGCCTTTGCCTGATCCCCTGCTTCGTCCGCGCTGCCGACCCCGTGCAATGAAACGGCCGGAGTGAAGAATCCAAATGTCTGTTTTGCCAATGCCATGATGCGTTTCTCCTCTCTTGCATTATAGTAGTGGAGTACCGCCGACAGCCCACGGTCGAACGGCATCTCCGGTGCCGCCTCCATCCCTCTGAACGTGTTTCGGATAACAAACAAGGCCAAGGGTTACCCCTTGGCCTCCAGATTACTAGTCAGCTTTGACGATATTTATTCAGTTGTCTTTTTTCGTCAGGTCGCTTGCTTCAGCCATTAATCTAGTTAATTGATAGTTTTAATATATTGTTGAGATAATATATACACAGCCGGGAAATAATTGTCAAGGAATTATTTATCGAATATAGAGAATTTTTTGCGGAACCGTTTCGATAAGACAAGGACCAGCGAGGTGGGTATTTTCTGGATTTCGGTTTAGAATTTTATATAAAATCCGAGCCTTTAACAGGCTGTTTAAAAACGTCACGAGGAAGGTCGGATGCAAGGCGCCCGGAGCGCAGCACCCGAGACATATCACCTGGATAGGCGAGGGTGTGAGCACCGCGTAACACAATAGACGGCCTCCGCGGTAGTTTTTCAACAGCCTGCTGACGATCCGATTGACTTGAAAGGAAACGTGCAATGAAAACGTCGAAATTGATGGTGCCCCTCGTCATACTGCTTGTTTTAGCCGCCACACATGGATTTACGGACGAAAACGTTCTCCGCGCCATACTCTCCACTTACGGCACGAGCGATCTCGGCTTTTATCAGAAGCCGAAGGGCGAGGCCAGATTCAAATTGGCCAAAGACGAGCAAAGCATCGATTATGTTCTCGAAGTGGAAAACGTGAAGAACGTCACCTCTGCGTTTATTCACCTGGGGCGGGAAGGCTACGATGGGCCGCCGGTGGCGACCCTGTACGCCGGTCCTGAAATGGCCGGTTTTTTCAGCGGCGTCCTGGCCAGGGGCACGATCAGCGCAAACGACCTGACTGGAGACCTCCGGGGTAAACCGCTGGACGCATTGCTCAAGCTCATCAGGTCGGGCGACGCCTATGTGAGCGTCCATACCCTTGCCTATCCGGAAGGCGTGATCCGGGGGCAAATCAGATAGCGGAAATTGAAGTTCTGAGGCCGGTTTTTTCAGAACATCCGGCCGGACCCAGGACATTTTCCATGTCAGCGCTTGCCGACCCTGGAATCAGTAAAGCCGTGCCTGGATGCATTATACCCCTTGGCGGACGGCGCGGAGCTCTTCCACCTTCGCGGCGACAAGCTCGGCGGCGCGTTCGATCTCTTCGGCCGTGGTGGGCACGCCGAGACTGAAACGGACCGCGCCGAACCCCTGTTCCCGTGGAGTCCCCATGGCCCGAAGCACCCCGGACAGCTCGCCGCTGCCGTCGTGGCAGGCCGAGCCGGTGGACGCGGAGATCCCCGGGACACCAGCCAGCAACTCGGCCCCGACGACTCCCCTGAAGCTCACGTTCAAAGTGTTGGGAAGCCTTTCCGTGGGATGCCCGTTCAGAACCACATCGCCGGCCAGGTCATTCAGCAGGGCGTGGAACCGCTTGCGCAGAGCGAGAACGCGCCCGGCATCGCGCTCCACGGCCAGTTCGGCGGCCTTGCCCAGGGCAACGATGTACGGGACGTTCTCCGTTCCGGCCCGGCGGCCCCCCTCGTGACCGGCGCCGTGCAGATAGGAATCGACCCGCACTCCGCGGCGTATGTACAGGGCGCCGATCCCCTTGGGGGCGTAGAGCTTGTGCCCCGCCACCGTCAGCAGGTCAACGCGCAGTTCATCAACCTTTGTTGGAATCTTCCCCACAGACTGGGCCGCATCGGTGTGAAAGAGAATCCCGTGCTCCCGGGCGATTGATCCGATCTCGCCCAGTGGCTGGATGGTGCCCACCTCGTTGTTGGCATGCATGACGCTTATCAGGATGGTCTCGCCGGTTACGGCCCGGTGGACCGCATCCGGGTCCACCCTCCCCGTTCCGTCCACCGGCAGGAGAGTCACCGAAAAACCGTGGCCTTCCAGCCAGTGAAGCGGATTGAGCACGGCCGGGTGTTCCACGGACGTGGTGATGATATGCCTCCCCCGGGAAGAGTTGGCAAAGGCGGCGCCGATGAGTGCCTGGTTGTTGGACTCGGTCCCTCCGCTGGTGAAAACGATTTCCGACGGGTCGCAGCCCAGCAGCGCTGCCACCCGGGCGCGTGCCGAGTCCACCGCCTGCCGGGCGGCCCGGCCGTAGGGATGATTGCTGGAGGGGTTGCCGAATCCCTCGTTCAAATATGGTATGAGCTCTTCGACCACTGTCGGATCGATTGGAGTCGTGGCGTTATAGTCCAGATAGATGGGCCGCATTCAAACCTCCAGGTGTTGCCGTTTATGTACCATCAGGAAATTCACGGAAATGCCCCAATCGACACGTTCCGGATGGGACCATTTACTAGACGGACACTATAACATCAAAACAGTGAGGGATGATACTCTACCATAATTTAATTCCGTCATTGTGGTTTACGGAGCATTGGAAATATGGGCGGTGAGTTCCCCACCTGTATCGTGCCGAGCAGCTCGAAGCCGTGCCGCTGATACAGGGGGATATTCGCGGAATTCGATGATTCGAGGTAGGCGGGCAGGCGATCAAGGTCGCACTGAATCAATGCGTGTCGCATTAACGCGGAGCCGTACCCTTTGCCCTGACGGGTCGGATCTACTCCGATGAGAGGCAGGTACCAATGGGGTTCAGTGGGATGGTATAGCCCCATCTGCTCGAAGAGGGCAAAGGCTTCCGTCTGTTCCCGCTCGCCAATGGTGCGCCGAAGCAGCGCGAACAACTCGTCTTCGTCGGAATGGACCCCCGGAGGGAGCCATAGCGCCGCTCCGGCATATTCGTCGGCGTAATAGGAGCTGCCATGATCGAACCCTTTACCGCCGAATGCCGCGATAAAGGGGGGGAAACTGTCGAGATACTGATGGGGGGCCGGATACAGCCATCGAACGGCGGGGTCCGTGCTGAATGCCAGCACCAGAACGTCAATAATGGGAGCCACATCGGATTCCGTCGCGGTTTTTATGGTCGTATTTGTCATAATTCCCTCATGTTATATAACATTTCCTAAACCATTCCTTTAGCAGAATCGGCTCGGCAACGCATTTCTCCATGGTCAGGCTGAAATCGAGGCAGAAATTCTCCGCTTTGACCAGGTTGTCGGCGTCATCGCCAACGCCGGTATCTATGTAGAGGCCGCGCCGGTAATGGGTGAACAGCCTCCTGGCTATCTCAAGAGGATCCTTGCCCAGTTTGATGATCCTCTCCAGGCGGAGTTCCTTGCAGATCATCTCGAAGCCGATCTCCGCCCACCCAGGGGTCATGAACCAGGTGCCCACCTCTTTCTTGATCTCCTCGGCGTAACGCTCGGGCGTGAGCAGCAGGGCAATGCAGTCGTCCACCTGGGGCAGAATCACCGGCACGTCCACTTCTTCCTCGATCCCCTTGAGCGACTGGCAGTAGCCGTACCCGAGAAAGACTACGTCAACCTTTCCCTTCAAGGAGTTGATCTCTTCCTTGATGGTCTCCTTCAGCTTTCTGGGGTAGACATGAATCGCACCGTCCAGATAGATGATCTCGACGACCTCGGGGACTCCGGCAAGAACCTGTTCCAGTTCGCGCCGCAGCACATTGCAGGCAACAACCCCTATTTTCACGCAAGCCTTTCTTTCTGCCCGGCGGATAATCATCTCAACAGCAGGAACGGGTCTTTCTGCTCCAGCCACCACTTTTTGTAGGGCAGCTTCACGTGAGAGGCCAGATCTTCATGAAATTTTTTGTGGGCGAGTATCTCAAGAATCGTCTCTCCCAGGTTGATTATGCCCTGATATCCCAAGGCATGGTGTTCATCGCCCAGAGGAGCCGCCGGGATTCCCAGTCGTGAGGCCAGCGGGGCAAGTCCGTTGTGCCGAATGATTATGAAATCGGGCTTCACGCGCTGCAGCAGGCCATAAAACTGATACTGCTGACGATTGCTTACGCTGAACGCCGGCACGTCCCCATAGTTGTCCACCAGATAAGACAACGTATCCTGGCGGGGGTCCTGACTGTCGTATACGGGGTCATGATGAAATACCAGGGACCCCTCAACCTCGATGCCGAGTTCACGCAATACGGCGATCAGTCCGTGCGCATACGCGGATCCGGTGGAAACAAAGCCTTTTTTCCCCTTGAGAAGCTTGCGCAGCTCTTCCACGCGGGGCTTTACCCGGGCATGCTCCCTGGCAATGTAGGCTTCGGCCTGTTCCTCCCGGTGGGTTACCCGGGCCAGTTCCCGAAGCCAGGCATCGGTCCCGGCAAAGCCGTACGGCTGAGGCGCCTTGATTTCAGGAACACCGAATTCCTGCTCAAGCCCCGCGGCCATATACGAAGAGAGGGTATGGCAGAAACCGACGGTAGCGGCGGCTTCGGACAACTGGGCCAGGTCCTCGACAGTCGCCAGATCGACCACGTAATTCACCCTGAGACCCAGCTCCTTCAGCATCGGGGTGAAGACGTCGCCACCCCACAGGTTGATGACATTCACCAGGTCTTCCTGCTTCTTCGGATTTTTTCTCACTATCTGCCGCATAATGCCGTGCTGGGTGGCGTCAAACCCGGTGCTCCAGTGTTTGGACATGAAGCCTTCGCAGTGCAGCGGGATAACGGGTATGCCCAGCTCACCCTGCATTTTCTTGGCGGAACCGTCCACGTCGTCGCCTATGATGCCGGCTGCGCACGAAGTGGCGATGAAGATTGCCTTGGGTTGATGACGTTCCCAGGCATCACGTATCGACTGTTCAAGCTTGTCGGCGCCACCGAACACCATATCCTCTTCCTGCAGATTCGTACTGATCAGCCTCAGGTTTTCCACGGGCAGGTTGCGCATGGCAAGTCCATTGCGGTAAATTGAGTTATAAATGACCTGTCCTGCGCCGCACCCTATGGGGGAGTGCTGTATAAGCACCGCATCCCGGACATTACCCGCCTGGCATTCCACCATCTGCTCGCTGCAGACCGATCCCTGGGTAAAGGGGCCTTTCATTTCGCAGAGCCTGCGCCCCTTTTCCCCGCAGCCGCTTGCGCAGTTACTCCGCGCATACTCCGACTGGCTGGAAAGCTCCGAGGCCCGACCGTCCCAGGCAATGATGGTTCCCAGGCGCTGCTCACGGCTTTTCACTACCGGTGTATCGAAATTGATCTTCATTACGTCTCCTTTTATCACTCCTGCGCTGCCGACACATTCACTTGATCCCGTATTCCCTGGCGATGCCTCCAACAGGTGCGTGCCGGACTGGTTTTCCCCTACCCCTCCGCCTGCTCCACGGATCTGTCGAAAAAACCGCACCGGCTTTACGCACTGGCTCCCACCGCGGTGGTATATATCTTTTCCAGCAGGGTCAGCGCACCGCGATAACCTACATACGATCGGGAAAGCACAACCTCATAGGATGCCGGAAATCCTACCTCGATAATGGCGCTCTTCATTTCCTTGGCCAGGTCACGCTCCCAGGTCGTGCCGAAAATGATGGGGGGTTTGTGCCCGAAATCCGTCTCTCTGATCAACTTGTGAATACGGTAGCTGTCCTCTTCGAACTCCACGTCGGTGGAGACATCCTCGGCAATGTTGCGGTATTGCGCCCGGATGAAATCACGATATTCATCGGGTGGATTCTCGGTGACGATCTGCTTGCCGGGAATTATACCCAACTGGTTAACAAGAAATTTTGTCAGGGCGAGGTTGTATCCGCTGTCACCGACCACCACGAACTTGGCAGGCAATCCCCACCAATACTCCGAATAAAAATCGGAAAAAGTTTCCAGATAGTTGTAGTAGATGTCCTCTTCGCTCCGGATGAACTCCTCTGCCTTGGCGGCATCGACTCCGGCAAACGCCACCACGGCGCGCAGAAAGGCCGAGGTCTCTCTGGCGCCAATCGGAATGACCGGCAGATGCAGAAACGGCTGGCCATACTTCCGTTCAAGGTGTTGGGCGGTCTGCAGCCCCAGCCATGGAGAAAGTACCAGATTGAACTGCGCCTTCGGGATATTCTTCCATTCGGAAACGCCACGGGACCCGGGTCCGAAGAGTATGTTGACTTCAAACCCCACTCCTTCCAGAACCCGTTTGATCTCCGTCAGGTCTCCCCGCCAGAAGGTGTTGTGGTATGGAAGCAGTGACCAGACATTGACCATGCCCGCCGTTCTCGGACCATTGTACTCCCCGACGTATTGATCAATTATTCCTCTGGCCACCAGTTCATGCCCGGTGAAATTATTGCCCCGGAACCCGCCGGTTTCAGCAAACACTACCGGAACGGCCTGTTTCTGGAAATCCCTGACCACTGCACCCACATCGTCTCCCACCAGGTCTGAAATGCATCCGGTCACCACCACAAACAGATCCGCATCCAGAATTTTCTGTGATGACTCGATCAATCCTCTCAGCCGATCTTCTCCGCCGAATACGACCTCACTCTCCGATTGGTTTGTACTGGGAACCACCGCCCCGCCGCCATAGCCGCCACCCTGGAATCCGTTGTAAAATGCCAGGTTCATGAACTGCTTGTCGGCGCAGCCCGGACCGCAATGGGTTATTGGAATTACCCGTGGGATTGCCGAGGCGCTGTGCATGGCGCCAATGGCGCAGACATAGCGGATCTGCTGTATGGAATTCGTCTTTGCATGGGCTGGTTTTTTGCTTTGTAGAGCCGTTTCTTCTTTTTCCTTTTCAGACACATCTTTTCCTTTCCGTATTTGAATAACCTGTCCCATTGACTGTGAACAGTCACTCATGCCACAAGTCTCCTGGCCAGCTTTACCGCATCGGCGGCGTTGTGGGCGTAGCCGTCGGCGCCGATGCGATCGGCGAACGCCTGTGAAATCGGCCCGCCGCCGACTATGACCTTGAACCGATCCCGGATGCCCTGCTCGTTCAGACGCCTCACCACCTCACCCATGCCGTCCATGGTGGTGGTCATCAGGGTTGAAAGTGCTATGATGCCGGCGTTGAGCTCCTTGGCGGTCTCGACGAAACGTTCCGGAGGGATGTCGCGGCCCAGGTCGGTGACATCGAACCCCGAAGTTTCCAGCATTATCTTCACCAGGTTCTTGCCTATGTCGTGGGTGTCCCCTTCGACCACGCCGATCACCACCTTGTGCTTTTCCGCTACGTCTTCCTGCCTGATGTGGGGGCGCAGGACCTCCATACCGGCATACATGGCGTCGGAACAGATGAGAAGCTCGGGAATGAAGTACTCTTCCTCGTCAAACAGCTGCCCGGCCCGCTCCATTCCGGCCGCCAGCCCCTTCTCTATCGCCTCGTAGGCATCGATCCCCTCAGCCACCACCCGATTGGAGGCCTCCACCGCCCTCTCCTCGTCCATCTCGACCACGGCGTCCTCAAGCTCTTTGAACAACCTCTCTTTTACGTCAGACATTTGATTCCTCCGAAACAGATTATTTCCCCACGAATCAATCGAATGGGTTACCGCTCAAAGTCCGGGAAAAACCGCCTTCAGATCCCCTCCGCTCTGCTGACTGCGACCGTCCTGTCCAGCTTCGCCAACTCGCGCTCCCGCAGCCAGGAGAAGATCACCGGAGTCACGATCAGGACGTGGAGCAGCGACGAGATCATCCCTCCCAGCACTGGGGTCGCCAGGGGCTTCATCACCTCGGCACCCGTGCGGGTGCTCCAGAAGATGGGGATGAGGCCGGCTATTACGGTGGTAACCGTCATGACCTTCGGCCGCAGCCTCAACAGCGCCCCCTCCATCACCGCCTCGCGCAGGTTCTCCCGCGTCAGCCTGCCGTCGCGCTTCCGTACCCTCTCCACCGCTTCCTCCAGATAGATCACCATCACGACCCCGGTCTGCACCGCGGTCCCGAACAGCGCGATGAATCCGACCCACACCGCGACGGAGAAGTTGTATCCGGTCAAATAGAGAAGGTAGACCCCGCCGGTAAGGGCGAACGGTACCGCCAGCATCACGTGGAGGGCCTCCTTCATGGACCGGTAGACCATCACCAACAGGACGAAGATGATGATCAGGACCAGCGGCACCACCACCTGAAGGGTTTTCTTGGCGTGAAGCTGGTTCTCGTACTGGCCCGACCATTCGATGAAATAGCCGGGCGGCAGGGGCAGGTCCTTCTCCAGGCGCTGTTTCGCCTCGTCAACGAACCGGCCCATGTCACGTCCCCGCACGTTCAGGTACACGGTAGACCGAAGGAAGGAGTTTTCCGAGTTGATCATGGCGGGACCGGGAGCATACGAGATCCTGGCCACCTGGCCCAGGAGCACCTGGCCGCCACGGCCCATAGCGTTCATTGACGCGCCGTAGGAAGGGGACTCGCCCGCCATGGTGGCCGCGAGACCGCCGGTCATGCCCTCCTCCGACATCCCCGATCCCCCGCCCGGCTTCGAATAGGCTGCCACCGGCGCCCCGATCTGACTTGATGAGGAAACTACCAACGCCCGAGGGATCGGGAGCGTCCCGATGGCGTCAATGCCCTGGCGGAAGTCCCAGAGGAAGCCGGCTCTGACCGGGAAACGCCCTCTCCCCTCGAAGGTGTTCGTCAAAGGCGTTCCCCCGAGAACCGTTTCTATCGTGTCGTTGATCTCGTCCACGCTCAGCCCGTAGCGCGCCGCGGCCTCGCGGTCCACCTCGATATCCAGGTAGTTCCCCCCCTGGGTCCTTTCGGCCACCACGTCCACGGCGCCCGGCACCTTGCCGAGTATTTCCCCGGCCCGGACCGCCAGGTCGGTGAGCCTGTCCAGGTCGTCGCCGTAGATCTTGACGCCGAGATCGGTCCTTACGCCGGTGGAGAGCATGTTGATCCGGTTGATGATGGGCATGGTCCAGCCGTTGCCCACCCCCGCGATCCGGAGCTTTCCGTTCAGCTCGGCTATCAGCTTTTCGGTTGTCATCCCCGGCCGCCACTGGTCCCGCGGCTTGAGCAGGATTATCGTCTCGAACATGGAGACCGGCGCCGGGTCGGTGGCGGTCTCGGCCCGGCCCACCTTCCCCAGGACGTAATCCACTTCCGGCGTCTGCCGGATGATCCGGTCCTGGAGTGACACCAGCCTCCTGGCCTCGTCCATGGATACGTTGGGGAGCGTCACCGGCATGAAGAGGAGGCTCCCCTCGTCGAGCGGAGGCATGAACTCCTTTCCGATCCGTGTGGTGAGCCCGATCGCGACCAGAAACAGCAGCAGGGCCGTCGTCAGGGTTTTCTTCCTGTGGTCCAGTGCCCACGAGAGCGCCGGACGATAGACGTTCCTCAGTGCCCGCATCAACCTGTTGTCCTCTTCTCTCTGGAGCTTTCCCCTGACGAGCAGAGAGCAGAGCACCGGCACCAGCGTGACCGCCAGCAGCGTGGAGCCGACCATGGCGAAGGTCTTGGTAAACGCAAGCGGGTGGAACATCTTGCCCTCTGTTCCAGTAAGGGCGAACACCGGTATGAACGCCAGGATGATGATCGTCATGGCGAAGAAGATGGGGCGGCCCACCAGGTGGGCGGCCTTCTCCGTTATCGAAAGGATATCTTTTTCATACCCTGGCCCGCGTCGTTCGGCCTCGCGGATGACGTTCTCCGTCATCACGATGCCTGCGTCGACCAGCACGCCGATGGCGATGGCTATCCCGCCGAGGCTCATGATGTTGGAGCTGATTCCCGTGTAGTGCATGCCTATGAACGAAAGCAGCACGGCGAGCGGCAAGGGCGCCGTGACTATCAGGATCGAGCGGAAGTGCCAGAGAAACAGTATGTGCACCAGGGTGACGAGGATGATCTCTTCCAGCAGCGCGTGTTTGAGTGTGTCGATTGCGCGGTCGATCAGGTCGCTCCGGTCATAGGCGACGGCAACGCCGACCCCTTCGGGCAGCCCCTTCTCCAGTGTCCTCAGCTTAGCCTTGACCCTGTCGATGACCGCTTTGGCGTTCTCCCCCGAGCGCATGACCACGATGCCGCCGACCACCTCCCCTTCGCCGTTTTCCTCAAGCAGGCCCCGCCTGCCGGCGCCCCCCACCTGGACCACGCCCAGGTTCTTCACGTACACCGGCACGCCCGCCGCCGAGGTGGCCACCACGATGTTCTCGATATCTTTCTTTCCGGTCAGGTAACCGCGGCCCCGGATCTGGTATTCCATGGCGTTCCGCTCGACTACGTCGCCGCCGGAGTCACGGTTGGACATGGAGACCGCCCTGACCACGGCCTGGACCGGCACCCGGTAGGCGAGCAGTTTTATGGGGTCCAGGTCCACCTGGTACTGTTTCACGAACCCCCCGGCGGAGGCCACTTCCGCTACGCCGGGAACGGCTTCCAGCGGGGCGCGCAGATACCAGTCCTGGATCGCCCGCAGCTCGCCCAAGTCGTGGTTACGGCTTTTCAGCACATACCAGAATACGTGCCCCACCCCGGTGCCGTCGGGACCGAGCACCGGCGTCACCCCCCTTGGGAGGCGATCGGCGATGCGGGAAAGCCGTTCCTGGACCCGCGTCCGGGCCCAGCTCAGATCGACCCCGTCCTCGAAGATGACGTAGATCATGGAAGAGCCGAACATGGTCTGGGAGCGGACCGAGCGGACCTTGGGGAGGCCCTGGAGGTTGCTTGCCAGGGGATAGGTGACCTGGTCCTCGATGATCTTCGGGGAGCGGCCCTCCCACATGGTGTAGACGATGAGCTGGTTGTCGGAGATATCGGGGATGGCGTCCACCGGCGTTCGCAGCAGTGCCCAGATCCCGAGGATCACGGCCAGGAAAGCGCACAGGATGGTCAGAGAACGGTTTCTCAGGCATGAGGAGATAATCCGGTCGATCACCTTCCCTTTCCTCCATGCTCATGCTCTGCCGCCGCTCCGGACTGAGCGGCCTTCAACCGGCTTTCCGAGTCGATGAGGAACCCTCCGGACACGGCTACCGACTCCCCTCCCCTGAGCCCGGAGAGCACCTCGCGGAAGCCGTCGCCGCCGCGGCCGACCGTTACGGGCCTGGGCTCGAACACGCCGGAAGCGGTCTCGATCCAGACCAGTGCCCGGTCGCCGGTTACGACCACCGCCTCCTCCGGCACGGCGAGCGCCCTGACGCTTCGCCCGTGAATCGCCGCCCTCACGAACATCTCCGGTTTCAGCAGACCTCCGGGATTAACCAGCTCTATACGCGCCTTCAACGTGCGTGTCTCCGGGTTCAGCATCGGATCGACAAAGGTCACCTTTCCCGTAAAAGGTCTGCCGGGATAGGCGTCGGACGTGACGACCGCCGGCGCCCCGGTCGTCACGTCCGCAAGCTGGTTTTCATACAGCTCGGCCTCCACCCAGAGGCTGGTCAGGGACGCCAGGGAAAACAGCGGCGTCCCCTCGTTTACATACTGGCCGGCGGTCACCGACCGCTCCGTTACCACCCCCGAGACAGGTGAAAATATGGTGACAACGGTTTTCGGTCGGCGCGTCCGCGTCAGGTCCCGAATCTGCCCGTCGGTCATCCCCCAGAGCTTCAGGCGGGATCGCGACGCCTCGCGCAACCCTTCCATCATCTCCCTCGACTCCGGCGCCGGATTCTCCTTTGCCTGTTCCGCGCCCTCGACCGCCAGCAGGTACTCCTTCTGGGCGGACACCAGCTCGGGAGAGTAGATGTCCAGCAGCCGCTGTCCCGCCGCGACCCTGGCTCCGGTAAAGTTCACATGGAGGCGTTCGACGCGTCCGGCGATCCTCGCGGATACCCTGGTCAGGCGCCGCTCGTCCCAGGACACCTTGCCAAGGGAGATTGTCTCCGTGGAAAAATTCCGCAACTCCGCTTTGGTCGTCGCCACGTTCGCCATCACCCGCTGCGCGGAATTCAGCGATACCACGGGCAGCTCATGCTCGTGATTACCATGGGATCCATGCCCTTCCGCCCCCTTTTCTTCCCCGGAGACCAGCGTCATGCCGCAGATGGGGCAGGCGCCCGGCCCCTTTGAGACCACTGAAGGGTGCATCGGGCAGGAATAGGTAACCTCCGAAGCGTCACTCTCCGCTCCCGACCCACCGTTCGCGGCCGAAAATACCGGTTGGTTTCGAAGCGAAGAGACAACTACAAAAAGAACGAAGGCGGACGCAATCAGCCCCAGCAGGACGGCTCCGGCCACCCAGACACGGGACCGGGAACGCAGTCCGACTCTGACACGGCCCTTCAACCGGTTGAAGATATGTTCACTCATTTTCGCATCCTCCACCCCTCAAAACGGAAAAAGGCCAAGCATCAGCATACTTGGCCTCCAGTTGTCCGGTCGGCGTTATCAGAGTCTGTTCGTAGACAGCGTTCCGGGAGATCGCGCCGAAATGCTTATTTACGGACAAACTTTTAGTCTACTTATTCGATTGGTTATTAGTTTTACAAGATCCCCCATAATCAGTCAATCATAATTTACCTGTATCCCCGGACAAAACCTTATCGGTCCGGTCAATAATTCTACTTTGTCAGATTATCAAAGCTATGAACAGTAACCCCACCTAGTTCTCCCCTTAAACTAAGGGGAGGGACGCTCTGGAGTGAGAGCCGGTGGAACTGCCGACCAAACATCCGATCGCGTCCCCCCTCTTAAAATAAGAGGGGGACAGGGGGAGTTATGGTGAGGTCTGGCAAACGAAAAAAATGGCGTACCACATCAAGGAGTATGAAATGAGGTACGCCCATTACCAACCAACTTAGAGCTTGTACGTATTCTGTTGTGACTCCGTTATATTCCCGCTTTCGTGGGGACAACGGGAAACAGCCGTTCTCAGGACTTGCCGCAGACAGCGCCGGCTTCAGTTCCCAGACCAGGCGCACAATCGCATTCGCTTTGGAGAGCGGCCTCGCTCTTCTCTTTCCCTTTCCGGCATCCGCCGCGCGGCGGCGGAGTTTTCAGGCTTTCGGCGAATATATCGGTCTTGGAGGCGGCGCCGCGGCGTACGAACTTTCCGGTCTCCACCGCATCCAGGATCTCGTCGTCGCTCACGCCGAACGACTTGGCTCGCTCGACGTGGTATTTCAGAGAAGGGGGATTGTTGGAAGCGATAGAGGCCCCAATGGCTATCAGTTCACGGGTCTTGTCGTCAAGCACCATTTTCGAGTTCTCCTTGCATGGTTTTAATTCCGACTTGCACATTATCAGTACTCGATTCCGAAGCCCGCGAGCGAGCCTCTGTTTATTCTCAGTCCCGTCATTTCCACGAAAAAACCTCGTGAGTCTCGAACTGATGGGTCACCAGGTCCGACGGTTTGATTTTGCCCGGAGGGATCACCTTGTGCTCCTCCAGGTCCCTGATCCACGGTTCGATCTCGCTCTCGATGACCTCGTTCGACGGCGCGTGATAGTGATTGCCGGTGACAGGGACGCCGATGACCTCCGAAGTCCACTTGGCCGCCAACTCGGGATGGGCGTTGATCCAGGCGCCGCTCCGCCCCATGGCGCGAATGAAGCCTTTTACCACCTGCGGATGCTTTGTGATGAAATCGTCGCGGAAATATGTGTACGTGACCCCCGCGGCCGGACCCAGCCCGACTTCGGCCGAGTCCGCTATCTTGCGCGCCCCCGAATTATCCATTGGCGTGTAAAAGGGAGGATGCACCCCGGCCACGTCCACCAACCCCTGCTTCAGGGCCTGGACCGCCTGGATGTCAGGCATCGTCACCCATTCGACCTTGTCCCGGGGGATACCGTTCCCGTCCAGAATCCTGTTGGTGAGGAAGTCGGTGCAGATGTTGGCGGTAATCGTGGAGAATTTGAGCTTTCCCTCCAGGTTTTTCAGATCGGCGAACGACTTGACGTTGGGGTATTTCGTCGGGTTGACGTACCAGAACATGTGGCGTAATCGTGGACTCAGGTCGGGGGGCGGGTCGATGCCGCCGCGGAACACGCCGGTGATTCCGGCCCCGCCGGCCTTGGCCACCGCGATGGTGTTCGGGTGGGCACCCCATACATCGTTATCGCCTCTCAGGATAGAGGGGATAATCAGCGCGTCCTGCGTCTCGCCCGTGTAGACGATCCGGATCCCCTCCTCGGTGAAGAATCCCAGTTTTTCCGCCACCAGCCACGGCGCCAAGCTGCAATCCTTCCTTGTAATCGTCTTGATCGGGAACAGTTCTTTCCCGGGAGAGCCGGCCACGGCGGGTCCCTTGGTATGCCCTTTTCCCAGCGCCAGCAGCGCGGCGGCCACCACCCCCCCCAAGACAACCCCGATTACCGCTATCTTTTTCCCCGCTTTCCCGCTCATCTTGTATTCCTCCCATACGACCTTGTGGATCTCCAGACAGTGGTGAAACATTCATCCTGCTTTAAATTCTCATTGGGATGAAACATGATCCGCGGTCCCGGAAAGCAGCAACACCGAACCCGCGACAACCAGGAAAATCCCAATCCATTGCGTGGGACTTGGTTTTTCGTTCAGAATCACGCAGCTTAAAAATACGGACACAATCGGATACGTAGAGGTCAGAGGTATAAGGAACAGAGTCGTGGGCGCCATATCCCTTTCGAGCGCCAGCTTTCCGAAAAACCCCCACAGCCCCCACATGAAAATCGCGAGAGCCGAAAATATCAGCAACTGGTGATGGCTGTTCATAGCAGGGAGAATTCCTTCCACGGCGAACGCCTTTTGTCGAAGAGTTACGGTTTCCTTGCGATCCACCTGCCCCGGCTGAATTTGTTGGCCTTGGCCATCTCCAGCCAGAATGCCATCTCGGCGCCTTTCGACTGGACCAACGCCAGTCGTTACCCAGGATGCGCAGCGCATCGTAGAGGAGTTGTTTCGTGAGTATATTTATGTACAAATCGAGCATTTCGGTAAAATGCTCATTCAAGTCCTCCGAAGAAACCAGTTGCAGGCCGTGCCTGGCGATAAGCTCTTCGTATCCCTTTTGGGACTCCATATACGGGAATGACAGACCCAGAGAATTATTGCAGATCCTTTCCGCTTCAGCGTCAGTCAACCCATTCGAGCCTTCTATCCAGTCCGAAAAGGCGAGAGTCCCACCACTTTTCAAGAGACGCGCGGCTTCGGAAATCAATTTATCCTTGTCAGGCACATAACACCACGCATCCTCTCCCCATACCACGTCAAAGGTCTCATCGGGCCAGGGAACGTCCTGCGCGTCCCCTAGCCTGAATTCGATTCTGTCCGCAATGCCTTCCTCGGCGGCCCTTCGCCTGGCCTCGTTCACCATGTGCTCGGTACCGTCAAGCCCGAAACCCTGAACGTCGAAATTCCCGACCAGAAACCGGAGGCCGGCTCCAAGGGCGCTGCACAGATCCAAGACCTTGTCGCCTTTTTTTATTCCAGCTTTTTGTGCCAAGACTATGGATTCCGCAAGTCCCCCCACGTGAATCTGCTCACCCATCACCTTCTCCCACAGTTTGGCCTCCGGTCCGCCGTATATATCCTGAATATCTTCCAGGCTGATCTGTAATTTATTCATTTCCCTGTCCCTCGCCCTATTGCGCCTCTCAGCCTCAATAGTTTCCATCAGGAATGAATCTCCGGCAGGCTTGCCGAGCCGCGTCGGAATATTAAGGAAGCAGCAGGTTCTCCTACTATGCGGAGAGAAGCTCCGAGGCCAGGTCCTCGGCAAGATTGACGGCGCCCCGATAACCGGCATACGCGTTAGCCAGCGCTACCCGGTCGGTGAGGGGAAACGCCACCGACAGGATCGGGACGAACAGTTTCCCCGCCGTCTGCCGATCCGCCGAGCTGCCGATAAGGATATCGGGGCGGTTTTCCTCCAGCAGCCGCGAGATCAAAAACCCGTCCTGCTCGAAAACCAGCTTGGACACTGTCCCTCCTTCCAGACCTGTAAAGTATTCGAGGATCGATTCCCTCAACTGCTGCTGCGGGTCGTCCGTCAGGATCACGATACGGGGGATCAGCCCCAGGTCGTTGGCAAGGAAGCGCGTAAGGCCGATGGCGTAGTTGGAGTCGCCCACTATGCCGAACTCGCGGTTCACCAGGATATAGGTATAGGCTTCGCTCAACTTGATGAGGTGTTTCCAGAAAAAATCCTCTTCCCGGGCGACAAGGCTCTCCACCCGGCGAAGGTCCAGATCCAGGGCCTCGGCGACCTTCCGCAGGAAAGAGGCGGTGTCCGAACCGATCGGAAGCGCGTGCCGGATAAACGGTATGCCGTGCGTGTCCCGGAAATACTCAGCCGCCGCGAGCCCGGTCGTGGGGGAAAGGACTATGTTCAATTCCGCCTCGGCGGCCCGTCGGAAAGCGTTGAGACGGTCGCCGTCACCGGACAGTACCACCTTTACCCCAATGCCGGCCAGCAGGCGGCGGATCTCCGCCAGGTTCCCCTGCCAGAACGGGTCCTGGGTCGGGACTATCCCCAGCAGGTTCACCGTTGCCCGGCGCTTCCGCTCCGCCGGACGGACGGTCTGCTCCAGGAGCGCGCGCGTCGCGATCTCGTACCCGGTGTAGGTGTTGCCTTTGAATCCCGGTGTTTCGGCGAAGACCACGTTCTTGCCCTTCCCCGCGTACTCACCTACGACCGCGCGGACGTCGTCGCCGATGAGCCCGGCGGTACAGCCGGTGACAACGAAATAGAGATCCGCGTCTATTACCTCCAGCGTGGTTCCAACCTGTTCGCGAAGACGGTCCTCGCCACCGAAAACCACGTGCTTTTCAACGGTGTTGGAGGAGGGAGCCGCGAAACCGCCTGAATGGCCCACGTGCTGGTAGCCGCCGCCGAAGTTCTGTCCGAACGTCAGAACGCTGGCGCATCCGGGACCGGCATGGACGATGGGGGTGGTTCTCGACAGCGAATTTATATAGGCCAGCGCGCCGCCGAGCGCGCAGGTGGACCTGGGTGTGTCTACAAAACTCATGACTCGCTCCTTCCGATGTATTTGTGGGTTTTCTGCCTGAACCAGCTGGCGCGATAGGGGAGCTTGACCCGTTGGGCAAGGTTCCGGCTGTAGGAGGTATTGCGCAGCGCCTTGACTATCTCGCGGCCGTAATTGACCGCGCCGTCATAGCCGATGTAGAAGGTGCCAGGAAGCACCGGCGCCACCGGCACCCCCTGGCGCAGGGCCGCGCCCCCCAGCTCCAGGCCGCCCACCAGCATGTCCGGTTTTTCACGGTTGAACAGATGGGCCCACTCGAAGTGCTGGAAATTTCCGATATGGAGGGTGAAGTTGCCGCCGCAGCGTGAGTTCAGGTTCTCCAGCCGGTCGAGGCCGTAGTCGTCGCTGTACTCGAAACCGGTGGAAACCACCGTCTCGATCCCCAGCTCGGTCAGCAGGCTCTGCAGCGACAGCGACTTTTCCAGGTTGAATCCCACGTAAGCCCGTTTTCCCTGGAGCTGGGACCGCAACTCCTCGATCTGCGGTCTGACCCGGGCGTGTTCCGACTCGATCAGCTTTTCGACCTTTTCTTCGATGCCGAGCATCTTTCCCACCTGACGCAGCCACCAGTCGGTGAATTCCAGTCCCACCGGCATCGGGGGATCCACGTACGGGACACCGAACTTCTCCTGGAACTGCTTGAAGAAATAATTGCTCATCAGCGAACAGAGCGAGGCGACCCCGGCCGTTTCGGCGGCGTTACGCACGTTCTTGAAGTCGGTGAACAACGGGAACCACTGGGCCTTGAGCCCCAGCTCCCCCAGGAGACGCTCTATCTCGACCTCGTTCGGACGCGAGATCGACAGTGGGTTGATCAGCAACAGGGTATCCTTGCGCTTACGCTTGGGCGGGTCGATTACCCCCAGAAGGGCCGAAAGGAACGCATCGTATCCGGTGGAGACGACCCCGGAACGGAACCCCTCGCACTGGATGGGGATGAGCGCGGCCTTTACCCGCGGCTGCAAGCTCCTCACAATAGAATCGACGTCGTCGCCGATGATGCCGGAAGCGCAGGAAGTGATGATGGTGATGGCCGGGGGGCTATAACGGGCGTCCGCCTCCAGTATGGCCTTTTCCAGCTCTTCGGCGCCTCCGTAGACCACGTCGCGCTCATCCAGGTTGGTGGAGATGCCCTGGACGTTTTTCTCCGGCAGGCCGCGCATCAGGCGCCCCGCTCTGCCGACCATGCCGATCAGGATCAGCATCCCGGAGCAGCCTGCTGGAGAATGGGCTATGACCACATTGCCGTCTATCAGCGCGGAATTGCACAACGGCATCATCTCGGCACAGGCGGCCGCCTGGGAAAACCGCCGATCCTGCTGCAGGAGACAGCCTCCCCTCGCCTTGCCGGCAATCTCGTTCCCGCTCCCCACATAGGCGGTAATGGTATTCAGACGGCTCTCCCTGGTGGGAACGGTAGTGCGCGCAACGTTTCGTTGCTCGTTGCTCATGCTTCACCTCTCCATGTTTATTTTAGGTTCTTACGACTCGGTTTCTTATGAAGGTAGCAGCACCATGTCATAACTCCCCCCGGCCCCCTCTTAAACCAAGAGGGGGAGTTTTTCTCCTCCCCTTAAGTTCCCCCAACGCCCTCCTGAACAGAGGGCTCCGGGAAAGCTTGAGCAGTGCCTTTTCGACCGGCATCGCGGCTTCATATACCGTAACCCATCCGATCCGCATTTTGCCCCCTGCGTCAATCTCCAGGCGACTCACCAGAAGAAGGGAGCAGTCCGACAGAAGCTCCATAAATTCGTCCATCTCCAGTCCGGAACAGTCACCAACCGGGCTCCCCTTGTCGGAAGCTTCCCGTGAATCGCGGGATTCGACAAACCGGATACTTTCCGGCGCCACGTCATATATCCGGAAGGAACAGGCCTGTTGCAGCGACTGGTCGATGTCCGCTCCGCCGGAGGATGCCACGGCCACACGAACCCAACTCACGACCGGTCCCCGCCGTTCGTTTCTCTGACTTGGTCCACGAAACGCTCTTGAACTTGCATGCTTTACTCTTAATCGATTCCGCGAAGCTCACCCCTCCCCCGCATGGGGGAGGGATTTATGGTTTGGTTGATTTGTTACATGGATCCTGAAACTCCAATCGGAAACTAGCCGTTTCTGATCCGGAAAGCGGGGATTTTTTGTCCTGGCAAGGAGATCAAGGGGTTGCGCGGAGGCGTACACGTAGTACGTCGCACAAGCAAGCCCGCGGATTGACACAGCCAGGGCGAAAAAGCACCCTTTCCGGACAGAAACTATCTAAAATGGCCTGGCGAATTTACTGAACAGGTCTTCGAGCAGCACGTTCCCCCCACCGAAGCCGGCATAGGTACGCCGCAGAATGATCCTGTCGAAGGCCGGAAAGGTGACCGTGTGGTGACCGGCCATGTATTTCCTTGATGCGTACTTTTCCATGGAGCTGGCGAACAGGAGCATGAAGCTGTATTTTTCGAGTATCCTGTGGATCAGGTACGTGTCGTTCTCGAAGTGCACGTCGGGAACGATCAGCCCTTCCAGCTCGTTCGTCAGCCTGTCTCTGATGATCTCCCGCGCTTCTTCGGGCGGGTTGTCGGTAACGATGACCGTGGCCGGCAGCAGACCGCATTCGTTGGTGAAGTACCGGACCAGTCCGATGGCTATGTTCGAGTCCGCCACGACCGCGAAATGAACGTTGCAGAACCCCATGTACAGAAAGGTGGCGACCAGGTTGAAGTCGTCATGGGCCAGCTTTGACCGGGTCTCGATCCACCGGTCCACCACTTCTTCCTTCACGTGCAGACGCTCGGCCACCCGGCGCAGAAATCCCGCCGTCTCCTTTGGCCCGATGGGGGTTCCGGGAAACACGATATATGGTGTCCCGAATTTCTCTTCGAGCTTTTTGGCGGTTGCCAGGCCCTGCCATGAATTGATCACTATGTTCAGCTCCGCGGCCGGGATGTTTTCGAGCCCTTCGATCTCGGATGTGCCGCCGAAGATCCGGTTGGTCTCCAGCCCTATCCCATCCAGGTTGTACTTGATTTCCTGGAGGTCTCCCTTCCAGAATATATGCTGGCAAGGCTGGATTCCGAGGATGTTGACCAGGCCGCGCCGGACGGGCCTGGGCTCCAGATGCTGGTCGATGACGGCGTCAAAGAACATCTCGTATCCGTCGTATGACGTGCCGTTGAATCCCGAGGACTTGACGCTTATGATGGGTGGATATTCCGGTTTTTTGAATTCCGAGACGATCCCTTCGACGTCGTCGCCGATGAGCGCCGGGATGCAACCGGACACGGTGACGAACAGGTCTCCCTTCATCAGTTGGAAGGTCGATTCGATCTGGTCGCGCAACCGCTCCTCTCCGCCGAACACCACGTGCTTTTCCAACAGGGTGGTGCATGGGGTAGTCATCGCGCCGCCGTCGCCGATCTGCCCGCCGCCGCTGGCGCCGATAAAGCCGAAGAAATTGGCCCAGCCGCACCCCCCGCCCGAGTGCAGGATCGGCACTACACCCCTGACCGCCGAGGCCGTGGCCATTACCCCACCAAGGGCGCATGTGTGACGGGGCGTCTCCTGGAGGGGACGCTCCTTGGGATCGAGCGCCGCGATCCTTTCATCTTCGAGTTGATTCAGTTTCGCCGCTTCCGTAGCACTCATTGCTTCGCCTCCCTGCCTTTTATGCATGCCTCCCGCCTTGCCGGATCGCTGTCCTCGCAAGGGTGGAGTCTGTGAACGTGTGCACCATGACTGTGCGCGTGTCCGTCCGAATGGCCGTGGTCATGCCCGTGCGAGTGGCCGTGCTCGTCGCCATGGTCGTGGTGTCCGCCACCATGGGAATGACCGGTAGCGTGGACGTGGACATGATGGTGGTCCGCGGTGTCGCCGTGGTCATGGTCGTGGCCGTGATCCTCGTCGTGATCGGGATCTCCAATCTTCACCCGGTCCGCCTTGAAGATATCGTCTTTACCCTTTACGAAGTGCATCGGATCGGCCTCGTACCACCACTCCTTGTAAGGCTCGTCGTCAAAGCTCGCCAGCAGCTTGGTCAGGGCGTTGTTCTGGAAGCAACGCAGGATCATGTTTCCGTACCCGACGGCTCCGGCGTACCCCGCCTGGGTCATGGAGGGATGGTGGTCTCCACGGAGCCAGTGGATGGTGGCGATGGTCTTAGCCGATTTGATTACCCCGCCCTTGAAGGGCGCCTGGAGAGAGAGGTCCGGCTTGAGCCTGGAGAAGAGGTTCGCATAGTCGGCCGCCTGGAAGGTCGAGACCAGGATGACGAAATCCCCCACCTCCTTGACCAGTGAATCGAACGAATCGGCAATCAGCGAGTCGTAGTCGATGGTGCATGCGGCCGCGACCTTTAGACCGAGCTCCTCCAGAAACGCGGCGTGGCCGATCACGCGGCCCTGACCCACCGCGCCGATGGCGGTCAGCCTCTCGTTCTCCTTCTTGAGTCCCTGTTCCACCAGGCCCTTGCGGATATCTTCAAGGCCCTGTCTGATCTTGTCCACCTTGGGAATCCAGTTGGCGTGCTCTTCCTTGATGAGCTCTTCCACCTCCTTTTCCTTGCCGGTGTAGGTCGCGATCGTGCGGAGCCATTCGTCGGTGTTCTTAACGCCGAACGGAATGGGTTCCTTGAAATAGGGCACACCGAAATGCTCGTCAAGCCCCCGCATCAGGTAGTCGGCAAAGGTCGGGCAGATGGGTGCGGTGACCGCCGCGGCACCCAGGTTCTCCAGGTCCTCGACCTTGGCGAACTCGGGGACGAAATTGACCCGCAGCCCCAGCTTGCCCAGAAGTCGCGAAATCTCGATCTTGTCCATCCAGGTATAGGAAAACATGTTTGTCACGTTGACCAGGTCCTTCTGCTTGGGGACGTCTTTCCTCACCAGGTATTTGAGGACCCCGTGCCAGAATGCGTCGTAGCCGGTCTGGGTGACGCGCGAGCGGAACCCTTCCGTGCGGCAGGGGACTATCTTGGCCCGTACGTGCGGCTGCGCCTCGTTCACCGCCCCTTCCAGATCGTCGCCGATGATCCCGGAGGCGCAGGAGGTGACCACGAAAATGGCCCTGGGCGAATATCGCCGGTCAGCCTCCTTGAGGGCGGCGACCAGCTTGTCGTAGCCACCGAACACCACGTCGCTCTCGGTAAGGTTGGTGCTCACCGCGTGGAAGAAATCCAGGTCCGCGGGGCGTCCCTGCTCGACCGGGATATGCTGGAACAGCTCGTGGCTGCTGTGCTGGCCCGCGGCGCACCCGATGGGCGAATGGAACAGCAGCACCGAGTCGCGTATGCTGATCAGCCTCTGGGCGTTCAGCGCCAGCAGACAGTTGCCCGACTGCTCGAAGCAACGGTCGGGTTGTACCAGGGTTTTTTCACGGGTCCCTTTTACCAGGTCGCTCACCTTGCCGTAATAGGCGTTTATGGCCACCGAGAGCCGCTGCTCGCGGGTGGGGCACGTGCTCTTGGTAAGGTCTATCGGAGACTCGTCGGTTATGGGCAACTCGCTTAGAACGTCATGCATCCGGTTTATCCTCCATAGATAGATGACCGGCCCGCCGGTGAGGGGGCCGGTCATCCGGTCTTTTGCGGTCAGAACAGACCGCGCTTGTTCAGTTCGTCCTTCTTGATCTTGTTCAAAACCTCCGCGGGCAAGGCGATCTTACGATACTTGGGGAACTTCGCGCGGTACAACGGCGGATAGGGCGGGAAATCCCTGGCCTCGAACTTCACCACCGGAACCGGTTTATAGAAAGAATTTTCGATGCGTTGCGGCTGGAAGAGCTGCTGCCAGGTCTCCTTTCCCGCATAAACACCCAATGGGCCGAACTTGTCGTAGTCGATCTTCTTGTCCGGGCCGGAGGGGATCATGTAGGTCTGCACGTCCTGCTCCACATCCCAGGAGAGGGTCGGTCCACCGCCCATCATGAAGCTGCGCCGCTCGTTGCCGTTCTCGGTAAGCCCCCCTTTGAACGCCTCGGCCCACGGGTAGGACAGTTTGTTGAAAATCAGTACCGGAGCCGCAAGAGTGCTCTCGTCCACCTTCTTCAAGTTACCGCGGCGGTCCCACTGTTCGGTGCGCAGAACGTGGCCTGTCTTCTTGTCATGCCAGGTGACCCATTGGGAGAGGTAGTACCCTTTCTTCTTCGGCACGTTGAGCACCACATAGGTATCGATACCGCCGTCGCGTCGGTAGGCCCCTTGGACCGGTCCATACGGCTTCTTCTCGTTGGCTGACTGGTACAGGATGTCCACGCCGATCACTTTGGAATTGAACTTCCAGAAGTCGCGCAGGAAAACGTCGTCATAGGTGCTGGTGGCGCCCGGGATGTAGTCTTCGCCGCTGGCGCCGGAGATGCGGCGCACACGGCGCAGGTTTGGCAGATAGGCCCAACGGTCCTCAAGCTTCTTCACCCCAGGGCCGTCCTTGTAGAACTTGGAGAGCGACACCGTGCCGCTTTGTTCCGGTGGGGAAACCACCACGACCAGGTAGGCGCCCTGCTCCTGTCCCGGCTTGAAACGATAGAGCATCTCAGCGTAGGTCTTGAAATGCTTGATGGTGTTGCAGATGGTGTCTGACTTGCTCACAACGCCGTTTCTGTCCTTGGTACGACTGATGTGGTAGGCGTGGTGCGTCTGCAGGCCGCACATGGTAGTGGTGGAACCGGCCGACTCCGACAGGGAGGCAAGCTCCTCGCCACTATAGGGAGGCTTGTAGGGATAGCGCTCCTCCGGCAGGAGCGGATATTCCTTGTCCCTCGGGATCTCATTGGACCAGCGCGCGTCGATCTGCCAGTATTCCTTTTCCGCCGCGGTCAGTTCTTCCACATACTTCCAGGTCCGGCCCTCCTTCTTCGGGTCCCACTGCCATTCCTTCCAGGGAGAAGGCGATTGTACCGGCGACCATGCCACCTTGCTCCAGTCGATCTGCTCCTTGGCTGATCCGTAATTAGGCGCAACCGCCAGCACGGCCCCGGCGACCGCCGCCAGGCCGAAACCAAACAATACTTTCCTAGTTACTCCCGCTTTCATCTAATTCTCCTTTCGTTTGTATTCCGTATCGTTTGTTGTGTCATGTACATGTCATGTCCCCCGTAAAAACGCCTGATACGTCACCCTCCCTTCTCCCTCCTGTTTCAAGTCACGTATCCGCATCGAGATCAGGACCCCTTCCTGAAGATGTCCCGGCTGGTGGCGGCAATCCATGGACGCCCGTCCGGACCGGCGGCAATAGCGTACAGGGTCTTCCGGGTCGGCGATTCACCCTCCTGGACCCACCTGCCGTCCTTCAGGGAAAGGATCTCGCCCCCGCGCCCTATGATGTATCCGTCCTTTCCGTTGGGAAACGCCACGTTCAGGAAGGTCCTAACCGCCGGGGACTCGGCCTTTGACCACGACTTGCCGTCGTAGCGCAGGATGGTCCCCTTTTCACCGACGGCCCAGCCGTCTTCCGGGGTACGGAACGCCACCCCGTAGAGGGTCCGGTCCGTAGGGCTCGCAACAGCTTTCCATCCGGTTCCGTCGTAATGGAGGATGACCCCCTGGTTGCCCACGGCCCAGCCGTTTTTCGGGCCGGTGAAGACGACCCTGTTGAGCGTCACCTTTTGCGGCGAAGCCGCGGTCTTCCAGGCGTTGCCGTCATAGCGCAGGATGGTCCCCTTTTCCCCGACAGCCCAGCCGTCGGAAGGCGATGTGAAGGCAACCGACATCAGGTTCCATCTTTCCGTCGTCGGAACCTCCCTCCACCCTTCCGCGGTCCCCTCCAGTATCGTACCGTTGGCGCCGACCGCCCAGCCGTGGCCGGGTTCGGGGAATATGAGCTCGAACAGCGGAACCGCCACCGGGGATTCCACCTGCTCCCATGTCCCGCCGTTGAAGCGGAGGATAACCCCTCGTTCCCCCACGGCCCATCCCTCCTTGGCACCCGTCTGCTTCAGGTCGAACAGGACGTGGTTGAACGGGAGCCGGTACGCGGTCCATGCCTGGGCACGGACCGCCTTGCCGGTCTCTTCCGATCCGGAGCAGGCGGACAGGAGCAAGACGGCCGCCAGAACCGCCGCGGCCCCATTCACCAGGTTACGGAAGGTCTTCGATCTTCGCGGACGCTCGATACTCCCTTTGTTTTCTCGTCTCATGCCGCCACTCCTTTCTTTTGCCGGTCCTACCACTCGTACTTGACGTCCAGCGTCAGGTTTCTCCATTTGTGATACGCGCCCCAGGGGATGTCGTAATTGTCGCCCTGGTAGTCGTTATAGGCGAGTGTCGCCTTGAGGTAATCGTTGAACTTCCACCCGGCGGTGTAGGTGCCCGCCCAACCGCCGAAGCTGCTTCCACCGGCGTTGACATAGAAGGTGGCCCCCAGAGACAGTTTGTCGCTGGTGGCGCGGACTGAATGACTCAAGCTTATGACGTGGAGCAGGTCGTTCCGGACAGCGCCGGTGCGGGCGTCGTATCCGAGCTGGTGGGTCCATTGAGGCTGATAGAGTATGTCCACCTTGTTTTCGGCTGAGCCTACCGAGGTCTCGAAGGCGAGCGCGAGCTTGAGCACGTCCTTCTTGACGATACCGCCGATTGCGAAGGGATCAGAGGTGTTGAACGACTTGCCGGAGGTGTAGAGGCCTTCCGACCGGATAATCAGACGCTGGCCGAAGATGCTGGTGCCGTAGTCAAGCGCGTATCCGAACCGGTCGATGCGGGGGTGGTGGATTGAATTGTCGGACCTGTAGTACACGCCGTCGCGGTCGAAGCCGTAGTAGTATATCCCGCTCAGGGACAGACCGCCGATGGTGGTGTCCACGCGGATGCCCGCCTCGCTGTCCGCCAGATGATCGAAGCCGGAAGGTTTGATTTCGCGGGTCAGGGGAGTCCCCGCCGGCGCGGAGGGGCTGAAGGGGTACCAGTAGGGAGAGCCTGCCGCGGGGCCCGTGTTGGGCTGGAAGTCTGGGTTCCACAGCAGGCTGACCGTGGTGTTCTCGACGGGACGGAACGAGAACAGGGCCATCCACTGGCCGATGGCGCGCCACTCGTAGTCGCCGATGTGGAAATCGACCACGTCCCGGCCGTCGGAGCCGTTGACGATGTCTATGACCTTACCGTCCATTTTTCCCCAGTTCACGATCTGCTTACCCAGAGTGAAGTTGATCTTTCCGTAGTTCCCACGGACATACGCTTCCCGGAAGATCCGTCTTCCCTCCTGGTAGTACTCCTGGTTGATGGAGCCGTCCTTGTACAGGCCGTCGCTGCTTTGCAGAGCGTAGGCCCCGTCCCAGAGGAAATTGTTGACGCTCACCGCTTCCAGCTGATCGGTAATCTGATACTTGAATTCGAGCTGGGTGCGGATCTCCTGCTTCTGCAGCCGCCAGTCCTTGTTCCTGCCCCCCAACCCTGCATAGTGGTCGGTGCCGGTCAGGTTTATCTGCGTGATGCTGTTGATGAAACCCTTGAAGCGCAGGCCGGGGACGGCCTGTTCCAGCGGATCGGCCACGTGCTTGCCGATGGGGTTGAAGTCCCCGATCCAGCCGGTGAGCGCCCACAGGGGCTTGTAGACCAGCCAGTCGAACGGGTTGTAGGAAGGCTTCACGGTTTCAATCTCCGACGAATCGTATGATTCGAAACCTTCAGCGGCGGCGTCCGAGGGCTCGACCGCGGCTGCCGTCTGCTCAAGCCCGGTTCCGGTCGGGGAGAGCAGGGCTTCTTCGCCGCCGGGAGAGGCCGCGGCCTGTAGCGACGCGGGGCTCTCGTCCGCCCAGGCGGAGGCGGCGCCGGCCGCTGACAGCAGCAGGGCCAGCAATACTACAGATATCTTGACGTTGCGACGCATTACCATTTACTCCTCCTTTTTGAACAAAAATTTCGGTCTGATAACCGAAAGCAATACCGGGAAAAACACCAGGGCGATAATCGTGTTGGCCATCACCACCACACTCAGCATGGATCCGAGTATCGCCTGGAACCGCATCTCGGACAGCAGCAGCGTGAGGAGCCCGCCGGTCATGGTGAGACCGGTGAAGAGCACCGCGCGACCAGAGGTGCCCATTGCCTTGATGTACCCTTTTACAAAATCGCCCGAACCGGAGATCTCTTCCTTCAGTCGTGCCAGGATGTAGAGGGAGAAGTCGATTCCCAGCCCGAAGCCGAGGGTGATGACCGGCAGCGTATAGATGAAGAACCCTATTCCGCCGTAACCCATGAAGGCCATAGTGATCGCCTTGCCGATCAGCAGAGGAATGAATATGATGACGGCGGCGAGCACCGATCTGAAGGCCAGGACGGTCAACAGCAGGCAGGCGATCACCACGATGGCGACGCTGAGGAACTCGTTTCTTTCTATCTCTTCGTTTATGGCTGCGTATACGCCGGCCAGCCCGCCCGGGAATTCGAACTTGGCGTCGCTGGTATGGTTGCCTTTCACGAATTGGCCGGTATCGGCGATTACGCTTCGCAGCGTGTCCGGCTTGCGGTCCTTGAGGAATACGGCGATGGTGCCCGCCTGATAATCCATGGTGTACATGTCCTTTGTCTCGTCATACCCCTCGGTTCCCTTGGTCATGCCGATCAGCTCGCCCGCGCTGGCAGTGTCGGACGGCAGGATCTCCCAGCGGGGGTCGTTCTCGTGCATCGCGGCGTTGACGCCCTTGAGCGCGTCCACGTAGGACATGGTGTACCCGACGTCCGGGCGCTCCTCCAGGTGGCGCTGAAGCGCGTTTACATCCTGTATCACCTTGGCGTCGTAAAGGGCGCCCCGGCTGGCGCCTTCGATATTTATCCAGAACAGGTTCCCCCCGGTCATCTCCGAGACCACCTTCTCGGCCTTGTTGTAGGGTGAGTTCGGCCAGAAATCGGGTGATCCGTCTTGCAGCTCCCCTACCTTGACCTTCAACGCCCCGACAAGGGCAATGACGAAAACGGCCGCGGTAAGCCCGAAGATCGGCCATTTACCCTTGCCGAGAGAGAATGCCGCAAGGCGTTCGAACAGCGGGCCGAACCACTTCTCCTCGCGCTCGACCGATTTCTTCTTGAGCGGCGGCAGGAGCGAGAGGGCCACGGGTATGAAGACAAAGCAGCCTATGCAGATGGCCACGATGCCCGCGGTCCCCACCAGGGCCATGGACTGGATGCTCTTGAACGGCATGAAGATCAGAACGAAGAGGCCTACCGCGTCGGCCAGGATGGAAGTGGTCATGGGCCTGAGCAGCCCGATCATGGACTCGACCGACGCCTCCTCGCGGTTGCGGCCGTTGGCGAACTCATAGTAGTAGCGTGACAGGATCTGGACCGAATGACCGTGCGCCAGGGCGACCAACAGGAACGGGATGGTCACTCCCAGCACGTCTATACTGTGACCAAGGAAGGACATGAAGCCCAGGCCCCAGACGACCCCAATCAGCCCGGAGGAGAGCGGGAGGAGGACGCCGCGGATGGTGCGGAAGTCCAGATACAGAGTGACCACCATGACCAGCACCGCGATGGCGAAGACGACCAATATCCCCCTGAACGCCGAGTCGATGTATCCCAGCATGATTGGACGACCGGCAACGTAGAACTCGGTGTTCGCGTCCTTTTCCTCGTTAACGATCTTCTGGATCGTGTCGAAGATGTAGCGATAGTCCTCTTCGTAACGGAATCCCGCCAGGATTAAGGTCCGCTTTCTGTCCGGAGAGACGATGGAGCCGTACACCATGCCGTTGTTCAGCACATCCTCGCGGAATGACGTGGCCTCCTGCGCGTCGCCGTCCATTATCCTCTGGACTATGCTCTGGTACTTGTCGAAATTGAGCGAGGAATACCCCAGCTCATCGTAGGAGAACTGCACCCGGGAGTATTTTCGTGACGCTACGGAGAGGATCTTGGAGGTCACCACCCCCCTCATCTCGCGCAATTGCTGGTCTATCCGGTATATCTTCGCCAGGTTCGCCGGGTCGAGCACGTCCCCCTGCTTCACCTCCATGGCTATCTCGACCAGGTGATCGCCGCCGAAGGTATCCACCATCTTGTCGGTCAGCTTCACGAACGGGTGGTTGGGCGGCACTATGTCTCCACCGCCGAAGGCTATCTTGATGTTCTTCAGGTGATATGCGAAGAACAGGGTGACCAAGACAATTCCCACCATGACGGCTACCCGATGCCGGATTATCCACTGCGCCAGTTTCCTTATCAATTTCGCTCTCCTCCTCCGGCGGAACCCGCTTGACTATGGTGTTTCGCCTGCTTCAATAAAAAAGGCCGGAGCCCGTTATTCGGGCGTCCGGCCTCCAGTTTTTCGAGTCAGCCTTGCTTCGTTCGTCTAAATTAGTGCGCTCTTCCGGTGGAATTCCGCGCCGTTAAACAAAAAAAAGACCGGACGCATAATGCGCCAGGTCTCTTGTATGTCAAGTTAACCCTTTAAGTCTATCAATTTAATAGATTAGTTGCTAAATTAACTGTTAGGAAAAGTTTTGTCAACAGTTTTTTTCCATCCTGTTAACATTTTTCCACAAATGAAAAGATCCCCGAGGCGATGAGGATCCTGATGAAAGCCAGCGATGGTCGCCAAGCTCCCGGCGGCCTGTCGACAGGGGACGGGTCGGGACTTCCCCGAAGCCCCTCGTAATCGGACGCGGGACAGCACCGGGCCAATGGTCTTCTTGCCTGAACGGGCTGCCATTCCTTGAACATGCATGGGTTCCGTACGAGAGACTCCATGAAAGTCCCGACCCGTCCCTCACAACGTTTTCCAGGGGTTTCCGGACAGAAACTAATTAAATAATTCGGGGTTGTAAGGATATCTGCCGTATTTCCGGGCCGCATTGACCAGAGCGTGGACATTTTCCGGGGGGGTCTTGATAGGCAGCTCGCATCCCAGCGCCAGCAGGAAACCCTTGGGAGAATCATAGGCCTTTCTCAGGCATTCCCTGACATTTTCCTCCACCAGCTCCGGTGTCCCCAGGTACATGGTTGCGGCGGGACGCACGTTTCCTATGAGCAGGACCTCCGCCCCCACCTGGTCCTTTGCTTCCGCCAGATCGACGGCGTTATCCAGGCTCAGGCCGCCGGCGCCGGTATCGGCCATGTCCTTGAGTACTTTTCTGGTGTCGCCGCAAATATGCAGAACGGGCGGACTGGAGAACCCGGAGATCTCGCCGATCATCTTTTTCAGATAGGGCAATGAAAACTTTCGAAAAAGTCCGGGGCTGATGAGGCTCCCTGAGGACACCGGGTCGACGATGAGAATGCCCGCGCCCCGTTTCGCCACTTCCTTCAGGAACGGAATCGCGCTTCGCACACACAGATCGAGCAGGTCCTCGACAAATTCGGGATTCAGGTAAAGGTCCTTCATCAGCGCCTCGGCCCCCCGCAAGCTGTAGGCGGTGGACATGGGGCCGCCGATGACGAACCCGATGGGGGCCTCGTTGCCCAGTTCCTCCACCAGGATATCCAGCGCATCCAGAAACAGGGGAAACCTGCCGGCTTTCAAGGGATCCGGGATGTCCAGACCGCTCAGGTCGGTGGTATCCCCCAGGGCGAATTTCGCCACGTAGGGCGTGCCGTAGTCGGGAAAGCCCAATTTGCTGCCCAACGCCTCGGCCACACCGGAGTGACCGGGGCCGAGACCGACAAAATCATGTCCGTATGTTCTGTAGGCGGTAATCTGGGCACGGGCCATCTTTTGCGCCGAATTGTGGCACTCGGAGACTTTCATGCCGGATATCTTCGCGGCATGGTCGCCCATGGAGGGATTGCACGGAATCCGGTCATACGGCCGGCCGGTCATGAACGCCGTCACCCGCTCGAGTGGTGTCATCAGGTCAGGCCGGTAATTGTTGGCCATACTCCGCTCCTTTTGAAGGTTGTGAGGTTGGGTCGCCGTCTTCCAGATAGGCGAAAGCGCTTTTTTCATACCACTGCCGGGCATACGGCAGCCTGGCGTTCTCGCCGATGTTGCGGCTGAACATGGGGTTCCTGAGAATCCGCGCCAGTCTCCTGGATATTTCGAAAGCGCCTTTGTATCCCATATAGCTGGCACCCGGCCCGAAGATGGCGAAAACCGGAATGCCGTGCTTCCCGGCCCAGCCGTTTATGCCCAGGTGTCCGACGAAAAGATCGGGTTTCAGCTTTTCAAGGATATTCGACTGCTCGAACGGCTGGCCCGACCCGATGTTTATTATCATCTTTTCCTTGTCCGGCCGGCTTTCCAGCAGATCGTCCATGAAGCGGTCGTAATGGAAGCCGTGCAGGCCGACGATTTCAAAGCCGAGGTCCGCGAGCAGCTCCGCAGTGGCGAAGATCCTGATTTCCCCACCGGCCACATAGGCGCGTTTACCCTTGAACAGCTTCCTGTAAGGTTCCAGGGCCTTTTCCAGTTTCCCGGTCTCCGATTCGATCAGTTGCCCGGCCTCCTTTTCCAGTCCGAAAAACCGGGCAATATTCATCAGCCATTTGCCGGTCGCGGCGATCCCCACGGGGATGTCCGACGTAACCACCGGGATCCCGTATTTCTCCCTGAGATGGCCGGTAAGATAATCGTCATGGGTGGCGCAGACACTTACGTTCAAGGCCGCATCCCGGATATCGCCGAAATCGTCCGGATGGGCGTAGCAAGGCAGGATTCGAGCCTCCAGGCCGAGGACGCCCAGCAGCCGTTCCAGCTCGATTTCATCAATCCGGCTCATGGAAGACAGGTTCAGCAGATTTACTTTCCGGCTGTTTCCCTTTGCTTCACCGGCCGGTACCGGGTTGTCGGCCCTGTCGATGAGGTTCCGCAGAATCCCGTGGTAGAGCGAATCGTAAGCGGTGGCCATTATTTTCGTCTTGAAGCCCTCGCAATGAACCGGCACGATTTCGGCGGTGACCCGGTCCTTCAGTTTTTCCGCCAGACCGTCGATGTCGTCGCCGATTATTCCCGGCGCGCAGCTGTTTATGACGATAATGGCGCTCGGCCTGAACTCGCGGTCCGCATGAAGGATAGCCTCTTCCAGCTTTTCCTCGCCACCCTTGATCAGGTCTGTTTCATCCAGGTTGGTATTCAGCCAGACCACGCCTTTTGCCGCCGGGTCCCTCAGTTTCTGAAAAGTCTTTATGCCGTTGGCCATGGGGATGTTGCCCCCGCCGCAGCCTATCGGTCCGTGAACGATTATGACCGTATCCCGGATAGTGCTCAATATGATGAGGCTCAGGTTCAACTGGCAGCCCTGGGTTTGGGTAAACGATCGCCGGATATTGTTCAGGCACCCGGTTTTCGCCTGCCTGGACAGCGCGTGGCAGGTCCCTCCGAAAGCGTTACAGGCGCCCAGTCTGTCTTCCCTGACCGGGGGTATCTTCTCTTTGGTGAAATCCATAATCGCTCCCGCCTATCTGCCGCTTACCAGAATGCTCAGGATATCTTCCGCAAGGCGCAATCCGCCTTCATATCCGGCATAGGAGCGGTCCAGCACCACCCTGTTGGATACCGGGTAGGAAACCGTCAACAGAGGCATCCCCAGGGTTTCGGCAATATCCTTTTCGAAAGAGCTCCCGACGATAAAGCCCGGATTAAAACCGTCGTAGTATCCGCTGCCGTCGTTTTCCGGCCGGCATTTGTTCACATGGTTAACCACGCCGGAAGTATCGGTATCGAAGGCCACACGAGGCTCTATTCCGGAGTGATAACCAACGAACTCGAGGGCCAGCCGGCCTTTCTGCCCATCATCCAGGAGATCCGTGATTATCGCCAATTCCGGGAGCCATCCCAGGTCGTCGGACAGGAACCTCGTCAGCGCCGGCGCATAGTTCGCGTCTCCGACGACCACCGCGTACCGTTGCAGGTCCATGTCGTTGTAGAGATCGATGACCCGTTCCAGGTAGTTGAAATAGGTTTTCTTTTCTTCTTTGATCAACTCGTCCGGCACGCCGGTTTCAAGATTCAAGGCGTTGCCCACGCTTCTCAAAAAATTTTCGGTTGCGTAATGCCCTATCGGGAAAGGCACGCTGATATAAGGCACCCCGTGAATTTCCCGGAACAGCTCGGCCGCTTCAATCCCGTATATGTTCGACACCACTATGTTCAGGGCGGCGGACCCTGCTTTTTTCAAGCCGTCGAGGGTCTCGCCGTCACCGAAGAAAGTGTTGACTTTCAAACCGAGCTTCTCCAGCAAACTCTTTAAAACCCTGAGATTGCCTTTCCAGAAAACATCCTGTGCCGGCACTATTCCCCACAGGTTTACCGTTTTCCCGTCTTTAACGCTGCTTTCATCGACAAAATCACGGAATAGGGCCTTCAGGACCAGATCGTAACCCTTGTAGGAGTTGCCTTTGAAACCGCCGGTCTCAACGGCCAGCACCGGCCGGTCGGCCCTGCGGAATTTTCCGGCCACCGCCCTTATATCGTCCCCGATGATCTCCACCATGCAGCCGCTTACCACTACAAACAGATCGCCATCGATAATCTCGAGGGTCGTTTCAATCTGCTCCGTCAAGCGTTCCTCTCCGCCGAACACTATCTCCCGTTCGAACACATTAGAGCTGGGAAGCGCCATCCCACCGCAATAACCGCTGCCGAGATGCCCGGAAGCCCCGTTGAAAGCATTGCCGATATTCCCGCCGCAGCCCGCGCCGGCATGCAATATGGGGACGGCTCCCAACAAAGCGTTTATTGTCGCCACGGCCCCTCCCAGCGCACAGACATATCTGGGAAGGTCAACGAACCTGCTCATTTCCATTTATCCTTCCGTACAAAGATACTTCTCCAGGGAGCTGGCGAGAAGGAACTGCAGGGTGTGCCCCCGGAAGACCTGCTCGATGTTGTGGGTGTCGGTCTCGAATATGACCTTGGGCTTTATCGTCCATCGCGGACCACTCGCCCCGCTGAAGCCGCCGTTGTCCACAAAAAAAAGACCGGACGCACGTATGCATCCGGTCTCCAGTCTGTCCGGTCAACCTTTTATACTACTTGTCTGATAGATTATATTGCCTAACTTAATATGCGAGAAAATTTTTGTCAATATTTTATTAGGACAACAATCCGGACAGCTCGGAATTCCCGTTTCAGAGCCGGCATGACCCGCCCCTCTCAGGAAGCCCGGCGGACGAGCCGAGAGGGGAAACTGAGTATCCGCGCCCCCTCGGGGCCGGGTGAAATCCTGAAATCCAGGACCTTCAGTTCCAAGGGTTCCACGCGGTAAAACAGGTGCTCCACCAGGTCTCCACGCCGGGCGCGTTCCAGGTAACAGGTGCTCCGCGCTCCGATGAGCTCGATTATCCGTTGCCGTTCACCCTCTTCCTCAACCCTGCACGCGATGCCTGAAATGGTGATGTTGCAGAACGAATCCAGCTTCTGTTTCTCATGCTGGAACAGGACCGCCACCTGCGGGTTAAGTTCAATCTGCCGCACCTTCCCGGTATCCTTGTGGGTAGAAAAAAAGGTAGTGAAACCCTCTGTCGCGAATGAAGCCATGGTCCTGACCGACGGGTTTCCGTCCAGCACGGTACCCAGAATAATCAGCCGGGTTCTTTCCAGATACCTTACCAGCCTTTCATCGTCCAGGTTCACTTCCTTCTCCTTCGATGGGATCACTTTGTTTTCGCACAGGCCCATGAAATCAACTCCTTTCCGCCTCATCGGGCAATTCGGTTCAAAAAAAGACCGGGGCTCCGCTGCATTGATGCAAATACGAAACCTCCGGTCTGTTCGGTCGGTCAACTACTATTCTATTATTTTTATAGACCATATCGGGTTCTTACGGATATGTCAACAACACTTTTTGTCAGAAATCCGTTTGCTTTATATCTATTTTTTCTATAGAATAAGTAGAAATATTATCTTTGAGGTTTCCAAGCGGTTTACCGCCGGAATCCGGCGGAATTCAGTTCGAACGGAGGTCGTCAATCAAACGACCGCACAATGGTTAGAGGAGCGCACGAAGGAATCGGGGAGACTGGTGTGATGGCAAGAGCGGCTACGAGCGTGGTGAAATACTATCCGTTTTTCGCAAAAGAAAGGATACGAAAGGTGCTTGATTACGGGGCGGGAACGCTGAGGAACTCCTGCTTCCTGGCGGAACGCGGATGCCGCGTCTATGCCGCGGACATCCCGGAACAGGTCGAGAGGATCTGCCGGATGTCATGCAGACAATGCCTGGCGGGCATAATCAGGACGGACGAGCTGCCCCGGACCAGGTTGGAAGCCGACCTGGTCGTTTCCACCTATGTTCTCAACATAATCCCCGGGCGGGCGGACCGGATCCGCTATCTGCAAAACGCCGTCCTGAATCTGCGGCCCGGAGGATACCTGCTCTTAGAGTCCCGCTGCCCGGGTGAGGACGGCAAATGCATAAGGCGCTGCCCACCCAGCCTCAAGTGCGAGAAATGCCTGAAAACCTTCTCCCTGAAGGAACTCGACCGGATGGTCAAACCTCTCGGCTTCCGGAGGATCTGCCATTACCGTAGGCGTCATGCACTGGCGGTAGTATACCGGCTGCAGGAGCATTAGCATGCTGTGGAAAAACTACCGCGGAGGCCGTCTGCTAATTATCCTCCAGGTGGTCATAGATGATTCAACGCCCGGTCCAGATCGTTGCACAGGTCGTCCGGGTCTTCCAGGCCGACCGAGAGGCGGAACACGCCGTCGCCGGCAAACTCCCGATACGAGACGAGCTGCTCCCCGGTGAGACGGAAGGAGCTTTCCAGGAGCTCCCTGGTGGACAGATAGAAGACAAGGCTCCGGTGATGGCCCAGGGATACCGCGTAATGGATGATCCCGAGCCGTTCGGCCAGCACCTTGGCCGCGGCCTGGCCGTCCTCCACCTGGAAGGTGAGCATCCCAGAGAAATTCCCCATCTGCCTCACGGCCAGGTCGTGCTGCGGATGGGACGGCAGCCCGGGATAGATGACCCGCTTGACCCGCGGGTGACCCTCCAGGAAGCGGGCAACTTTCAGAGCGCCTTCCGCATGGGCCCGCATCCGCAGCGGCAGGGTCGCCATCCCCCGCATGATGAGCCAGGCGTTGAAGGGGGATATGATCCCCCCCGTGCGGATCGCAACCCTCTTGCGCAGATCGGCCAGTTCCCCCGCCGGTCCCAGCAGCGCCCCGCCGATCGCGTCTCCGTGTCCTCCCAGGTACTTGGTGAGCGAATGGACCACGTAATCCGCCCCTAAAGTAAGGGGCTTCGTAGCCACGGGGGTGGCAAAGGTGGAATCGACGACAAGCCTTGCGCCTGCCGATGCCGCTATCTCCGCGACCTTACCGATGTCGGTCAGGCGCAGCAGCGGATTGCACGGCGTCTCGGCGTACACCAGCCTGGTGCGGGGCGTAGCGGCTCGACGCAGCTCGTCGGGGTCGGAAAGATTCACCTTGGTGACCGAGATCCCCATGCGGGGGAGGAGATCGCTGGTCATTTCCGCGGTGGCGGCGTAGCAGACATCACTCACGATCACGTGGTCGCCGCTTTCCAGAGTGTGAAGGAACAGGGCAGTTACCGCGGCCATGCCGCTGGAAAAGGCGATGCAGGCCTCGGCTGCCTCCAGTGCGGCCAGCTTCCGCTCCAACTGGTCAATGGTCGGGTTACCCCATCGCGTATAAATGAAAGGTGTCTCTTCGTCCAGCCCCTCCACCGAGAAAGAGGCGTCCGGTTCGGCGATGAAGGTGGTGGACATGACGATGTTCGGGGCCGACGCGCCGGTCGAGGGGTCCGGCTGCTCACCGGCATGGACGGCAAGGGTCCGGATTCCTGTCTGATGTTCGGGTTTTTTCATAAGGTAAACCTCAAGTTATGGAATTTCCGTGGTACCCGGCTTTTGGTAGGGGCGAGTCTTGTGGGTGCCCCTATAAACAAGGGCGGGCACAAGACCCGCCCCTACCTACAAATAAAATCTCTCACCTACATACACCCGTGAAAACGGCAGTGTCAAGAATCGACCAAAACCTCACCTTTTCGCTTGTGCGGCAGCCGGGGCCGACGACGCCCCCGTTTCCAGCGGCAGATCAGGGTCTTTCGACCAGCCGATCCAGGAGCTGTCGTAGTTGTGCAGCTTTTCCAGGGGCCAACCTGAAAGGTACAGGGCAAAGATGGCCTGGGTGGAACGGACCCCTGACTGGCAGTAGAAGTACTGCTCCTTGTTCCGGTCATAACCGAGGCGCTCCAGCACCTTTTGCAGCTCGGCCGCGGTCAGCCATTCGGCCTGGTTGTCGCTCTTCTTGAACGAGGTCCAGTCGCAGTGTCTGCTCCCAGGGATGCGGCCAGCGCGAGAGGCCCCTTTCTTCAGCTCTTCCCCGGTAAACTCCTTGCTGTCGCGGTTGTCCCACAACTGGGCGGACGGGCTGTTCCGTACCTCCGCGATCTCGGCGGTATCGACCCGCAGCCGCGGAAGGGCCACAACGGCCGTGAAATTTCCGGACCTGTTCGGAGCCGCGGAAGCGAGGGTGTCCGTGGGGTAGCCCGCCGCCTTCCACGCCTTGACGCCGCCGTCCAGGACCCGCACATCACCCTTGCCGTAGTAGGTGAAGGCCCACCAAAGCCGGGTTGCGTCGTACTTGGAGTCGTAAACCACCACGGTCGAGTCCTGGTCTATGCCGAGGCCCCGCGCCAGCGCGGTGAACCCTGCAGCGTCAATGATGTTGCCGCTTACGCCGTTCCGGGTCTCGGGAGGCGCCTCGTATGCGGGGCGGTCCACCTGTCGCGAACCTGGAATATGTCCGGCGCCGTAGGATGCTGCATTCTCGGCCGCGATGACGACCAGCTTCGGGTCGCGGGCATCGATCAGACGCTTCAGTTCGTGAACGGTGATCAGGGCGCTTCCGCGGACGTACCCTTTGTAGCCCTCCTCTCCCGCATGGGCATAGCCGACCGTCAAGGCAACCAGGACCAGAAGTGCCGAAACAACCCGAAACGTACCTGTTTTCATCATCTCTCTCCTTTTTCGTTCATGGGACATAAAACCTACGCCACCACCGGGTAGCCCGCCTGCGTCAGGGCATGTTTCAACTGCTGCTCCCCGACCCGGCCGGGTTCGTAGCGGACCGACACACGTTTTTTCCTCATCCTGGCCGTGGCGTCACGCACTCCCGGCACCAGCTCGAGGGCAGCCAATACGGCATCCGCGCTGGCTTCGCTGCTCATGGTAGGAACCGTGAACTCGGTTTCGGCGACAATGTTTCTGGTGTTTTCAGCAGCCATTGGATCTCTCCTTTCAATCATTGGTAGCTTCCCAGAATGGACGCATAGATGTCTTCGGCCAGCCGCAGCCCGCCGCGGTAACCGACGTAGGAGCGGTCCAGCACCAGCCGGTCCGTTACCGGCAGAGAAAGGCTCAACTGATACCCCTTCAGGTCGGCGGCGGCATCCTTGTCCCACGAGCTGCCGATGATGAGGGGCGGCTGCCGGTGCCGGGTATTGAGCAGACGCGCCCTGACCGTGCCGCCATCTGGCGTGAAGGTGACCGGAGCGGAAACCCCGGGCGCAAGGGAACCGAACAACCGCGAGATCCCTTCCCGGTATTCCACGGGTGGATCGTCCGTGACGAACTGCTCCCCGGGGAGCAGCCCCAGGTCGTTCACCAGGAAGCGGCTGACCCCCAGTCCGTATATGGAGTCGCAGACCGTGACGAAGCGGCCCGGCAGGTCGTAGCGGAACTCCAGCAGGAAGTCGGCGGCCCGCTCCAGGTACCAGTAGAACCGGGACTCCTCCCAGCGGATAAATTTGCCGGCCTTTTCCGCGTCGAGCCCGGCGAATCCCGCCACGGCCTCAAGGAAACGGCCGGTCTCCACCGCCCCGACGGGCAGGACCGGGTAGTGGAGAAAGGGGATGCCGAACCTCTCTTGGATGAGCTCCGCGGCGGCGAGACCGACCCAGGGCGACACCACCAGGGTGAACTGGGCGGCTGGTATCCGTTGCCACGCTTCGACCCCTCCGGATCCGGGACCGAACAGGATGTTCGCCTCCAGCCCTATCCCTGCCAGGAGCTCGCGGATCGCCTCCAGGTTGCCGCTCCAGAAAGGGTCCAGGTAGGGCACGGAGGCGAATACGTTCACCAGGCCGGCGACGGTTTGCGGACCATGCTCCAGGAATTGCTCTATGACGGCCTTCAGCAGGATTTCATGGCCCTGAAAGGTGTTTCCCTTGAACCCTCCTGTTTCGGCATGCACGATGGGGACGCCTTTTGCCCGGTATTCCCCCACCACGGCGGCGGAGTCGTCACCCACGATGTCGCTGGTGCAGCCGGTGAGCACCACGAACAGGTCCGCGTCCATCACCCGGAGCGCACCCTCAATGACGCCGCGCAGTCTCTCCTCCCCACCGAAGACCACCTCCTTCTCGCCGGTATTGGTGGAAGGCACGGCGCTGCCCCCGGCGTAACCGGAACCCTGGAAACCGTTGCAGAAGCTCAGCCCTGCCCAGAGCTTGCCGGCGCAACCCGGACCGGCATGAACGATGGGAATCGCCCGCTCGATGGCGACGACGCTCTGCCCCGCACCCAGAGCGCAGAAATGACGCGGTTGCTCGATGACGGAGCTCATGGCTCGTCCTCCATGAAGGCGCAGGCATCCTGCCGCAGCCACCAGTCGGTATAGGGGAGCCTGGCGTGACGGGCCAGGTTCCTGACAAAGGCGGGGTTGCCGACCGCGTCCAGGATCTTGTGGCCGTAGTTGAGGAGCCCCTCGTACCCCACCCCGAAGTGCTCGTCCCCCATGAGGAAGGTGGGAATCCCCAGCTTGGCGCCCCATACCGACATGCCGTTGTGGCGTACCACGAAGACATCGGGACGGATGCGGTTGAGCATGTTCACCAGCTCGAAGGACTGCTTGTTGCAGACGCTCATGGCCACGTCGCCGTGGGACCGCACCAGGTGGTCCAGGGTGTCGCCTGCCGGGTCGCCGTGGTCGAAGCGGGTGTCGTGGTGCCATACGGTGGCCCCCGCCACCTCCAGGCCCAGGTCCTTCAGCACGGCTACGATACTGTGGCCGTACACCGCGCCGGCCGCAACGAAGGCCCGAAGGCCCTTCAGCCTGCCGCGCAGCTCTTCGAGCTCCCCCGCGATCCGCGCCCTCTCCTCGGCTATCAGGGCCTCGCTCTCCTTTTCCCTCCCGGTCACCCTTCCCAGTTCGCGCAGCCAGTTGTCCACCGCATCGCGCCCATAGGGGGGCGGGACCTTTACCTCGGGCACCCCGTACCGCTCCTCCAGGCCGGCGGCCAGGTAGGTGCCGAGGGTGGGACAGATCTGAACGGTGGCCACAGCCTCCGACAGCCGCTCCAGTTGGTCTATGTCGGCAAAGGGGACCACGTAATTGGGGGTGAGCCCGAGCCTGCCGAACAGCTCCGAAAATACGTCCTCACCCCAGAAATTGATCACGTTGACCAGGTCGGGGCGCTTTTGCCTCGGCGGTTTCACCACCCGCCGGAGGATGGCGTGGTAGGCCGCATCAAAGCCGCTGGCCCAGATCTGGGACCGGAACCCCTCGCACGACACCGGGACCACCGGCAGACCGAGCTCCTTTTCCAGCTCCTCGGCGATCCCGGCCGTATCGTCTCCGATGATCCCCGAAGCGCACGAGGTGGTGATGAAAATCACCCGGGGCGAAAAGCGCTCACGGGCCTCCCGTACGGCCTCCCGCAGCTTTTCACCACCCCCGAACACGATGTCGTGCTCCAGCAGGTTGGTATTGATAAGGTTGGCGTTGCGCAACGGCCGGCCCCGCCTGGCCTGCCCCGCGCGGTTCACGAAATTGAAATTGGCGAAGTCCCCGGCGCACCCCAGCGCGCCGTGGTTCACCACCGCGGCGTCCCGGATCATCGCCAGCTTGCAGATGGCGGTCACCGAGGCGCAGGTGGCGCACTGGGAGAAGCTCCGCTCCCGCTCCCGCAGGGTGCCCTCCCGGGAGCGCCGGCAGAGTTCCCCGGCGGTCCCGTTGTAGCCGGTCACGGAACCAAGCCTGTTCTCCCGTATAGGCGCTTCCGACAGCTCAAGGTTCAGCGGCATTTCCTCTCCTTTTCACTTCGGGTTTTCATCTTTTCCTCCCCTCGACTCAGAATCTCCAGCAGGATCTCTGTCGACCCCCGTACAAAGCGCTCGCAATAGGCTTTGTGTTCCGGGCTGCCCCATTCCTGCCCGGAGGTCAGGACCCGGCAGCAGGGCTGCCCGAAACCGGACTTGAACCTGTCGTGGAGTTCTTTCGCAAGCGGGGAAATCTTGCTCAACGGCTTGTCGGTCGCCACCCTCCCCTTGACCGCTCCGAGCACTATCAGCGCCCCGGTCAGCGCGCCGCAACTGCACTTGGACCCGCCGAAACCGCCGCTGAATACGGTGGCGACCCGCAAACCCGCTTCATTGAGGCCCAGATTGAACTCGGAATTGAAGGCTTGCACGATGGCCTCGGAACACGACAGCCCGTTGCGGAACAGAATTACCGAATTATCGACGACTTTACTCATAGGGTGATCACTTTGCCGACTCAAATGACGGGCAGCTTTTCGTCAAGCGCGAATCGCCCGGAATTTATTACCACCCGCAGGGCGTTACCGATGTCGCCGCTCATGGTGAAGGGGAGGACCCCCCATTCCACGAGGACATCGATGGCGCCGGGGCCGATCTGCCCCACGAGCACGCCCCTGCAGTCGGACAGCAGCGCGGCCGAAGCGGCCAGCCGGTCGTCGTTATGGTGCTCCATCCCGCAGGCGGGCGTGTTCCGCCTGGTTTCCACATAGCGGTAACCCTCCTGCGCCAACAGGTAAATCATGAATTCGGCGGAGCGTCCGAAATGGGCGTTCACCGTTTTCCCGTCACTGCTTGCGACCGCGAATCTTACCTCCACCTTTGAACCTCCTCTCGACTTGTTACCCCCTCAGAAGGTCTGGATCAGGGTCTTCCCCCCCTTGCTTCATAACTCCCCCCTGCCCCCTCTTATCTTAAGAGGGGGAGCTGAAACGCTATTTAGTGTCCATCCTGAAAGTGTCGCCAGGGGCTGGGTCGGAACTTCCCCGAAGCCCCTCGTAATCGGTCACCATCCTTTGCCTGGATCAAATACTCTATTGGATTCAGGCGCTTTCCAGTGAGTCACCTGATTGCACTCAAGCCGTACGAGAGGCTCCGTGAAAGCCCCGCCCCGTCTTTCATGACATTTTCCAGGGTTTCCGGACAGAAACTATTTATATGTGGATAAATGGTCATCATCCGGGACAAAGTAGAAAAAACGCCTCCTTCCGCCAGATGAGGGACAAGAAGGAGGCCATGGGGAAGGAGGAATCACCCCGAAAATGTTGGCTGTCCATGGAACGGCGCGCCCGGCCCCGAAACACCTCAGAGCGGACCGGCCCATTTGCTGGTCAGTTCCTCCATCAGCTTCAGACCTCCCCGGTAACCGGCGTAGCTGCCGTCAATGACCAGGCGGTCGTAGGAGGGAAAGGCCACGCTCTGGTGCATGGCGCCGTATTCTTCTCCCGCGATATGTTTTTCCAGGGAACTGGCCAGGAGGAACAGGAAATTCCTTCCTTTCAGTTTCTGCCGTATTCTGTGCGCATCCACCTCAAACACGACTTCCGGTTTGACAACGGTTTCGAGCCCGTCCGTAAGCTCCCGTGCTATTGCCGCACGGTATTCTTCAGGGGGGTTGTCGCTGAGGATGACGATGTCCGGGATGTAGGCCACTTCGTTGGTCAGGTACTTGGTCAGACCGATTGCGGTGCCGCTGTCGGCCACCACCGCGAAATAGGCGTGGGGAAGTCCCAGGATAAGGGCGTCCCCCAGAAATTCGGTGTATCGATAGGCCCGGCGCTCTTCTTCGGCGATGACCCGCTCCACGGTTTCTTCATCCAGCCGGAGCTTTTCAGCCAGGAGCCTGAGCAGGGCGGTGGTCTGCTTGGGACCGACCGGAACACCGGGAAAGGCCGCGTACGGCGTGCCGAATTTCTTTTCCAGCTTCCTTGCCGTGGCAATGCCGTTCCATGGAGACAGGACCAGGTTGAACTCGGCAGCCGGAATCCGTTGCAGATGTTCCAGGCTTTCGAACTCGGTAAACAGGATGTTGGCCGTCAGCCCGACCCTGGCGAAGAGCTCCTTGATGACGGCCAGGTTTCCCTTCCAGAACAGATGCTGGAAGGGGACCACCCCGAAGATGTTTACCAGCCCCTTCTGGAGCGGCTTATCGGTCAGGTGTTGATTGATCAGGGCTTCGAAAAAGAGCTCGTATCCCTGGTACGAATTGCCGGTGAAGCCTGGCGCCTTGATATGGATGATCGGCACCTTGTCCGAGAATTCCTTGACCACGGCATCCACGTCGTCACCGATCAGGGACGGGACGCAACCGGATATGACGGCGAACAGGTCTCCCTTCATGAGTTCGATGGTTGACTGGATCAGGTTCTTGAGTTTGTTTTCACCGCCAAAGATTACATGCTCCTCCACCAGGCAACTGCACGGAGTATTGGTGGTGCCGTACGGTCCTCCGGAGTTGTTGCCCGCCGCGTAGGTCAGGCCGAACTGCTGCCCCAGGCCGCAGCCCGCGCCAGAATGAAGTATCGGCACCGTGCCGAAAAGTCCGAGCACGGCGCCGAGGGCACCGCCCAGGGAGCAGGTATAACGGGGGGCTTCGGCTATCTCGGGATGGGATGTTACGCAGGATTGCTCGATTGTCACGCTACTTCCTCCACTTTCTCAACGTAATAGAGCGGATCGGACTGCTCGTACCACCAGGGTTTGTAGCTGTCCTCGGTTTTCGCCAGCATGGTTTTCTGGAAACTCTGGTTCTTCCACGACCTGAGCAGAAATTCGCCGCAGGCTATGGCCCCGGCGTATCCGCTCTGGGCGCTGTAAGGGAGCGGATCGGCCCGCAGGGAATGGATCCGGGTCATTCCCTTGCCCCTTTTGTAGGCGCTTCCCTGGAAGGGGCAGGTAAGGGTCAGGTCGGGGTCCAGGCGCTTGGTGATCTGCCCCTGCTCGGCGGCCTGGAAGGTGTTCACCAGGATGTCGAAGTCCCCCTTATCCCGGATGAGATTTTCCATGTCTTCCAGGATCAGGGTATCGAAATCCTGGGCAATCGCGGCCGAGGGCTCCAGCCCCAGCTCGTGGAAATACGGGGTCTGGGACAAAAGCCGGCCCTGGCCCAGTGCGCCCAGGACGGACAGTTTCTCGCCGTTCCCCTTCAGGGAGAGGAATTCATTGCGTATCGCCTCAAGCTTGGGCTTCCAGATCGCGTGCTCCTCGGCGATGAGCTTTTCCACCTCCTCTTCCTTGCCGGTGTGCTTCCCTATCTGACGCAGCCAGGAGTCGGTGTTCTCGATTCCCATGGGCGACGGGTAGAGGAAGTACGGCACACCGAACTCCTGCTCGAGCCCGCGGGACAGGTAATCGGTATAGGTCGGGCAGAGGGGCGCAGTAACGGCCGCCTCGGACAGTTGCTCGAAGTCTTCCACCGAGGCGAATTCCGGGACGAAGTTGGCCCTGAGCCCCAGCTTGCCCAGCAGACGGATGATCTCCAGCCGGTCCTGCCAGGTATAGGAGAGCATGCTGGCCACGTTGACCAGGTCCTTCTGCTTTTTCTCCGGCTTTCTCACCAGGTATTTCAGCACGCCGTGCCAGAAGGCGTCGTAGCCGGTCTGAACCAGCCTGGATCGGACCCCCTCGCAGTGGACCGGAACGATCTTGGCGCTGATCTCCGGCTGGACCTGCCTCACCGCCCCCTCGATGTCCTCGCCGATGATCCCGGAGGTGCAGGAGGTCAGCACGAATATGGCCTTTGGCGCATAGCGGCTTTCGGCTTCGCGGATGGCCGCCTGGAGCTTTTCTCCTCCGCCGAGGATCACGTCATGCTCGGTCAGATTGGTGGTCATCCATTGCAGGTCGAAGGTCGCCGGCCTTCCCAGGCTGGGCGGAATGCCCCGGAACAGCTCCCGGTAGCCGAGCGCCGACGCGGAGCAGCCAACCGGCGCATGGAAGATCACGGCGGCGTCCCGGATCGTGGTCAGCCGTACCGTAAGATAGAAATTCAGCACGCAGCCCGATGACTGCTGGAATTTCCGTTCGCAGTTGCGCAGCTTGCCTTCCCTGGCGTCTTGGGCAAGCTTGCTCGCCTTGCCGTAGTAAACGTTGATGCCGTTTGCCCGCTCTTCGCGATTAGGGCATGTCTTGTTGTCGAGATTGATGGCAATCTCTTCTACATCGATGTTGCTCATCTGTTATGTCTCCTCTATGTTCCCGCGGTTCCGGCCTGATGGTTTGCCGTCAGATCTGCGCCAGGGCCTGGTCCAGGTCGGCGATGATGTCCTCCACGTTTTCCAGGCCGACCGAAAGCCTGATGAAATCCGGGGTCACGCCGGTGGAGAGCTGCTCTTCCGGGGTCAACTGCTGGTGGGTGGTGGAGGCCGGATGGATGACCAGCGACTTGGCGTCGCCGATATTGGCCAGCAGGGAATGGAGTTGCAGGTTGTCGATGAAACGCTTCCCCTCGGCCACGCCGCCCCCCTTGATGCCGAAGCCGATCAGGGCGCCGAACAGCCCTCTTGTATGGTATTTTTTAGCCGTTTCGTAGGAGGGATGGTCCGGGAGTCCCGGGTAGTTGACCCAGGAGACCTTGGGGTGATTCTTCAGAAATTGGGCGACCTTAAGTGCGTTTTCACTGTGCCGCTCCAGCCGCAGGTGCAGGGTCTCCAGCCCCTGGAGGAAGAGGAAGGCGTTGAACGGGCTGAGGGCCGGGCCCACGTCCCGCAGCAGTTGCACCCGCACCTTGATGATGTAGGCGATGTTGCCCAGGGCCTCCCAGAAATTGATGCCGTGGTAGGACGGGTCGGGTTCGGCGATCTGCGGAAACTTGCCGTTGCCCCAGTTGAAGGTGCCCCCGTCCACGATGACGCCACCGATGGAGGTGCCGTGTCCGCCGATGAACTTGGTGGCGGAGTGGACCACGATGTCGGCGCCGTGCTTGATGGGGTTCACCAGGTAGGGAGAGGGCGAGGTGTTGTCGATGATCAGGGGGATGTCGTTTTCATGCGCTATGGCGGCTACCGCCTCGATATCCAGGGTGTCCAGCTTGGGGTTGCCGAGGGTTTCGGCGAAGACGGCCCTGGTCTTTGGGGTGATGGCCCCGCGGAAGTTTTCCGGGTCGGCCGGGTCCACGAACTTCACCGTTATGCCCAGTTGCGGCAGGGTGTAGTGAAACAGGTTGTAGGTCCCGCCATAGAGGCTGGTGGCCGAGACGATCTCTTCCCCGGCGTGGGCCAGGGTCAGAATCGCCAGGGTCACGGCTGCCTGGCCCGAAGCCACGGCCAGTGCCGCCACCCCTCCTTCCAGGGCCGCTACCCGCTGCTCGAAGACGTCGTTGGTGGGGTTCATGATCCTGGTATAGACGTTGCCGAATTCCTCCAGGCCGAACAGACGCGCGGCGTGGTCCGTGTCGTTGAAGACGTAGGATGAAGTCTGGTAAATGGGCACCGCCCGTGCGTTGGTGGTCGGGTCGGGCGTCTGGCCGGTGTGGAGCGCCAGGGTCTCGGGCCGGTACTGAATCGTCGGATCGCTCATGTTGGATACCTCCTGTATATTTATGTGCTCTACCTTGTGTTTATCCTGAAATTGTCGATAGGGGCCGGGGCTTTCACGGAGCCTCTCGTGCGGAACCCATGCGTGTTCGCGGGATAACGCCCGATTCCGGCACGACAGCCCTTGCTCCGGTGAAGTCCGGCGTAGGGGCTTCGGGGAAGTTCCGGCCCGGCCCCTGACGGCATTCGTACTATCCTCAGGCCGCCTCTCCACCCTCCCTGCCGAACGGGGATATCCTGCGGAGCCGCTCGATGATCGGGGGGAGCTCGCGGATTACCAGGTCGATTTCATCACTTGTGGTGAAGCGGGAAAGGGAAAAGCGGATGGTGCCGTGGGCGTAGGTGAAAGGGACCCCCATGGCCCGCAGGACGTGGGACGGCTCGAGGGACCCGGACGTGCACGCGCTCCCGGACGAGGCGCAGATCCCCTTCTCGTCCAGCAGGAGCAGAATCGACTCCCCCTCCACATATTCGAAGGAAATGGACAGGGTGTTCGGCAGTCGTTCGGTGCCGCCGCCGTTGACGCGGGTGTGGGAAATCCGGCTCGTCAGCTCCCGCTGGAGGCGGTCACGCAGCTCCCTCACCCTGGTGTTCTCCTCTCCGATATGCTCACCCGCCAGCTCCGCGGCCTTGCCCAGGGCGATGATGGAGGCGGCGTTCTCGGTCCCGGCCCGGCGGTTCTTCTCCTGGTGGCCCCCGATGAGAAACGGCCTGAAAGGGGTGCCGCGCCTTACGTAGAGGGCGCCGATCCCTTTCGGCGCATGCAGCTTGTGTCCCGACAGGGAAAGCATGTCCACACCGGACCCAGACAGGTCGATGGGTATCTTGCCGACCGCCTGGACCGCATCGGTGTGGAACAGCGCACCCTTCTCACGGGCCTGGGCGGCGACTTCCTCCACCGGGAAGACCACGCCGGTTTCATTGTTGGCGGACATGACCGACACGATGGCGGTATCGTCGTCGATTGCACTGCGCAGCTCTCCAAGGTCGAGCCTCCCCTCCCCGTCCACCCCGACCTCGGTCACCCGGTAGCCGCGGCGGGTCAGGTTCCGGCAGGTGTTGAGCACGGCCGGATGCTCGACCTTGGTAGTCACGATGTGGCGCCGCTTGGGGAAGACCTCAAGGGCCGATCTGATGACCGTATTGTTGCTCTCGGTACCGCACGAGGTGAAGACGATCTCCTCCGGCAAGGCCCCAAGAAGGTCGGCGAGGCTTTTCCGCGCCTGATCGACCCACCGCTGGACCTGGCCACCGAAGGAGTGCATGGAGCTGGGATTCCCATAGAACTCGCAGAAATACGGGAGCATTTCGGCGCAAACAGCCTCGTCCACCTTGGTGGTGGCGTTGTTGTCAAGGTAAATCGCTGGCTTTGTCATCGCTTCCTCACAACAAAAAACCGGAGGTTCCCCATCGGACATCCATGCGATGGGAACCTCCGGTTTTTCCGGTCGGTTCAGGGTCCCCCCTTTCCGAAGGAAATGGGGGACTGAGTAGCTGGGATAAATACTCTATTAATTTTATAGTTTTTATAGAATAAACTGACGCTATCGAAGTTGTCAAGTATTTTTCACTACCGGCAGACGGAGCCGCTCAGAACATCGCCTGGAAACCGGAGGTGACGAACCAGTCGGTTTTCATCTGCAGTCCGTTCACGTACTGATAGAAGGGCATGCCGGCCTCAACTCCGAAACTGAAGGGGCCTTTGGCGTAATTCACGCCGATGAAGCCATTGAGCCGCCTCCCCCCGTAGTTACGGGGGGAGGCGTCGGGAGAGGAGGCCTCCAGCAGGGACTTCCGGATCTCCGGGTCTTCGCCGTGGATCCGCCCGGTGTTGTGGTAGGCCAGGCGCAGCCAGGCGGCGAAGGGTCCCAGTGCCCGCTGGACCCATCCCGTCACCTTGACGCTGTCGCCCAGGCTGTAGTCGTTCTTGTTTTCTCCCGCATGGTAGGTGTACATGGCCTGGCCGCCCAAGTTCCATTTCCCGTCACCGGTGATCAGGTTGAAGGTCAGGGCCGGCTTCAGGTCGAAGGTGCCGGAACCGAGCTGCATGCCGTAGGGGGCGCGAAACGTCATGCCCATGGTCTGGAACTCCTGGTTGATGTCGCCGGTGGGCAGGCTGAGGCCGAGGCTCCCAACCAGGTATTTGTTGATCCTGTAGATCCCTCTTACCTCGGTGTCGCCGAAGCCGCTGGTCTTCATGTCAGGCTCGCGCATGTTTCCACCACCCATGTTCATGACCATCTCCATGGTGTTCGACAGGTAGTTGGCCATCCCCATCAGTGTCAACCGGTCGGTCACCCCGTACATGACCATGAACATGTGCATGTCCATGGTCATGGAGGTAGGCGCCATCATGTAACCGTACGGCTTGCTCCCCATGGGAGTGACCCTTTCCACCGGTATGTCGGTCGTGCCGTCGCGGAGGCCGTTCATGCTCATGTGCATGAACTTGTAGCTGGTCATCCACATGCCGGCGGGATGGGTATGATAGATGTCGTCGCCGAAGGCGGGGTTGGTTTCCAGCCGGGAGCCATGGCCCCCGTGGCCGTCGTGATCGTGGCTGTGGCCATGGCCCGCGTCCTCGCCTCCACGTAATTCGCCGTAAACGGCATTCAGCGCCTGTTCGAACGAGCCGGTCCTTCCCCCGTATTCCTTGACGAAACGGCGGGCGCCATCCCCGGTTCCGAAGGCCCATATGCTCTGGGAGCTCATCACCCCCCTCTTCGTCCCGCCGACCACCCAGGTCGCGGTCCTGGCGTCTACAAGCTCCCTTGTCCAATAATCGGCCACCTTCAGCGAGGAGACCTCTGTCTTCGATTCCCCCATCTCGGCAACGGCGCACGGTAGGCTGCATACCCCTGCCGTGGAGCCGTCGGCATAGGTAATCAGCAAGCGGCTCGCGGCGTAAACATCGCGGTCCATGCCGCATTGCCGGCAGGTTTCGGGTTTTTCCACCCAGGCCGACGCCGCGGCGACGGTGGAGAACAGCATCATAACCACTGTAAGATATTTCAGTAGTATCTTCACGGATCTCTCCTTTTGTTTTTTGATGGATTGAGGACGCACCTGTCCCTGTGACGCTGGTTGCCGCGCCGGCTGATACGAATTGCGAGTGTTTCAGAAGAGGACTGCGAGTTTCGGAGGGGGATCGGGAGGGTCGCCGTAACGGTCGGTCAGGCGACAGAGATGGGTGAACAGAAGTTTGTCTTCATTGAAAACGATTTGGCCTTCATCCCGCATACTCGGCAGATGCTCGCTGACGACAGTGCCCGGCAATGCCGACGGTTTGCCGCCGCCGCACGGTAACCCGCAGCGCAGCTCGGTTTTTGCTGCGCGCTGTTCCTTCTTGCAGTGGCCGGATCTTTCACGCCCCCGCTGCTGCATAAGCTTCCTCCGGCAGCAGCAGTCATCAGCCGCGCGCCCGTTGGCCAGGCAGCCGCATATCCTGCAGTCGCCGACGCATTCGCCGGTAAGCGCGTGAGCGATGACCGGTGAACGCATGATCAACGGGGCAAGGGGGCTCACGGCCAGCACCAGATAGACGGCGGTCAGAAACAGGGCTGTTATGTATCGGGGACTAATCTTCATTCACTTCCTTCAACCGGCCAACGGCTGGTCACCGGAGGGTAAAACCGGTAGCCAGCACCTCCCACGACACCAGGAGCGTCGAAAAGGCGGTGCAGGCAAGGGATGTGGCGGACAGCCTCCTGGTCATGCCGGGAAGCACTTCCCTGAGGCTGGAAACTGTCCGGAACGGCAAGAGCATGCCCGTTCCCGCCCCGGTCACCCCCCCGGTCAGGACCGCGGCATAAAGGGGGTACCCGACATACAGGTATTCCCGCTGCAGGATGCAGAACGGACAGTGATGGGAGGGCATCCGGTAGATGTACAGTGAGACGACCGAGATGATGGCCACGACCGTCACCACCAGATGGACAAGGTTCAGCGACGCGAACAGGCCGCAGCCACGCCCCTTTAGATAGAAGTAGACGCCCGAGGCGAGGGTGACGGCCGCCGAGGCGTAAAACGCCGCCAGCGTGGGAAGTGGTGGGAGTCCCGCCATTTCGGTCGCGATCCCCCTGGCTTCGGGGCTGAAGAGACTGCCGCAGCAGGAGGTTATGATATCGGGCCGCAGCCCCAGGAAAAACAACGCCTGGCACACTGTTTCAGCCAAGATTACCGGCGTCATGAACAGCAGCAGCAGGTACTTTTTCCTGATCAGCGGGTAATCGTACCCCTGGTTGTCGGCACGGTTGAGAATCAGCCAGAGCCCTGCCAGCAGGAAGACCGCGACCTTGAGGAGCAGGGCCGGATAGCCGAACCCGTTTGCGGACAGGGTGCCGACCGCGCACATGGCCCCGACCAGCAGGCTGCTGATGCTGTCCGCGGTGAAGATGAAGAGAAACAGCGAGACGAGTTGCAGTGCAAGCAGATAGCCGACCATGGTGGAGATCAGGTATGTCCGCCTCTCCAGTTGCAGTTGCAGCTCGCTGCCGCTGCCCATGTCCCAGTTCACCAGTATCCGGATGCCGTAATAACCGGAATAGAGGATCATCAGGGAGGTGAGGAACGACGTGATCACCAGGGCCAGGACTGTGGGATGGAGGATCATCTCCCGGCCCCGTCAGCAATGACCCGGCCGTCGCGCATCTCGATTACCCGGTCGGCCAGGTCCGTGTCGTGGACAATGGGGTCGTGGCTTGCCAGGATAATGGTCTTCCCCTCTTCCTTCAGCCGACGCATGATGGCCATGAACTCGTGGGACAGCCTGGTGTCCAGGTGCGCGGTCGGCTCGTCGGCTATGACCACCGACGGGTTGTTGATCAGGGCGCGGGCAATGGCGACCCGTTGCGCCTCCCCGCCCGACAGCCATTCGACCCGTGCGCCGGCCTTCCGGGCCAGGTCGAACATCTCCATGACGGCGAGCGCCCTGGCCCGCAGGGACGAGAACCGCTCGCCGGAAGGGTAGGCCGGCGCCATCACGTTTTCCAGGGCGGTCAGCCCGTTGATGAGGTTGAACCGCTGGAATATGAAACCGAAGGTCCTGCGGCGGATATCGGTCAGGAAACGTTCCGACAGACTGGTTATCTCCCGCTCGCCCAGGAAGATCCGGCCGGAAGTGGGTCGCGACATGCAGCCGACCATACCCAGCAGGGTCGTCTTTCCGGAGCCGCTGGGCCCCTTCAGGACGGTAACCTCACGGAGGTTCACGGTGAGCGATACGCCGCTCACCGCGGTGAACTCGTTGGGCCGCCCGCTATTGAAGGTCTTGGTTATCTGCCGCACCCTGATCATCCGCTCCTCCTGTCAGCGCATCACCGAATCGGGATCGATAGTCGCCGCCCGCCAGGAAGGGACTATGGTGGTCACCGTATAGGGAACCACGGTGAAAAAGAACAGGGTAACCAGGTCGGCCAGGTCGATGAAGGGGACGAGCCTGAAGTCCGGGTACAGGGTTGACCACCCCTTGATGACCGGCGCGAACAGGGCTGCCGAGGTAAAGAATACGTGGCAATAGCCGAGGATGACCCCTGCCAGGAAAGCGGTCAGGGAGACCGCCAGCCCCTCCCAGAATTTCATCAGAAGCACGTCCGAGGTTTCCCAGCCGACCGCCTTCAGGATCCCTATCTCCTTCTTTTCCTCGGACGAGAGCCCGGTGGCCTTGTCCCAGGCGAAGATGACGAAGGCCAGCACGGCGGCGCCGAAGATGACGATGACGAGCCCGGATCTCCAGCCGAACAGGGCATCGTAGGTCCGCAGGATCTCATCCCGCACGATGGGCCTGGTATCGGGATGGAGCTTTACGATCTTTTCGGCGATGGTGGTGTATTCCCTGGGGTTGCGCACCTTCAGCACCAGGTCCGTGGCGTATCCGGGGGGAATCCCCGAAAACGCCCGGTAGTCCGCCTCGCGCATCAGGATTAGATCGGCGGTGAGCAGCCGCGACTCCTCCTCCAGCACCCTGTTGACCACGAAGGCAAACGGTTTTCCGTCATGACCGGTAAAGCCGATGGTATCTCCCCTGAATGCCTCGCGCACCCTGGAGATGCCGGAACCGATATCTATGGTCCCGGCTTCCGGCTGTTGATCAGCGGGGACCACCAGGGTGTAGTTGGCCAGGAAGTTGGCGTCGTAGTAATACCCCCAGAGCCGCGGCCTGGCCGAGATCACTCCGCGTATCTCCCCAATCGATTCGACGTAGGAGATCGGTATCGGCTGGTAGCGGCCGGTAAGGGTACGCTGCACGATGATCTCGGGCGACTCCCGCAGCACCAGCGCGGCCTCCCGCTTCACGGCATGGGTGAAGAACATGACCGACGCCAGGATAAAGACGATCAGCGTGTAGACGGTCAGCAGCGCGCCGTTCTTTCCCTTGCGCCGCAGCAGGGACGACACGGTGAAATCGATGATATGCAGTTGTCGCTCAATGGCTCCCGACATGATTCCCCGTCAAATGGGCCGGAGGTCCGACGAGCGCCCCTGAAGGGAAATGCTCGAAGGAGGCCGGCGCATCCTGAAAAGCCGTAGCAAGATCCGTGACCGCCGGGTGGCGCGTGTAGGCGGCCTCGGTAAAAATGCAGAGATCCGTCAGCTCCAGTTCGCGGACAAGCCGGGCATTGCGCGACAGTTCGTCCCGTGCGTCGGCCACCGCCAGACCGGAGCCTGTCAGCAGCCCGGCCAGCAGGGCCAGCAGCCCGGCGGTCCCACCCAGGTAGAGCGCGGAGTTCCTCGGCGCCATCAGTCGAGCCCCTTGAGAACGGTCGGGGTGACCTCTCCGAAGCGTAGGATTGCCTTTCCCTTGTGGTCCTGCTTGAATTCGCGGGCATCCGCTTCTTTCGCGAACGAGATCAGTTCGCTCCCCATGGGTCCGAACACGTTGCTCCCTATGACGTACCAGGCCTTGCGCCCGTCGACGAACGACAGTTTGTAATAATCGGTAACAAAGACGGCCGAGAGATCGGCCTCGCTCTTCCAGCTCCCCGGCCGGCCGGGTTTCCGCAGGTACCTGAACAGGTCCTTGTTCCCGTCGAAGAACAGGACGGAACCGTCACGGAAGTGGAGCTGTGCCGCGAAATCCGGATATTTGGCCACGAACATCCCGCAGACCGGGCACTTGTCTGAGGGACCCGGCTTTCGCGGCTTCGGCCCGGCCGCGTGGCACGTGGCACCGGCTGCAATGCAGACGGCGACCAGCAGCAGAACGAATCCCAGCGTATGCCAGTTCATAAACTCCTCCACGCGCGCTCCTCACAGGTAGCGCGATATGATCTCCACCAGCTTCTTCGATTCGACCACACCGATCACCTTTTCCCGCAGGATCCCCCATCTATCGATAACGAATACCGTAGGCAGGACCTTCACGCCGAAGTTCCCCTTCCCCGCCTTCAGGTCGGTATCCAGCAGGACCTCGTAGGGCAGGCCGTGTTTCCTGATGAAACCCTCGGCGACCTCCTTCGACTGGCCTTCGTTGACCGTCAGGAAGACGAAGGGGAATGCGCCGGGCCTGTTTTGCCTGGCGTTGACGAAATTCCTCAACTGCACGAGCTGCTCGACGCAGTTGCACCGGTCGTTCCAGAAATAGATCACCACCGTGCTCCCCTTGAGACGCGCGGTATCGACCTGCCTGCCGGAAATGGCGGTGAGACTCAGCCCGGGGGCCGCTTCTCCTATGCGCGGCGATTTGGCCTCGACGTTTCCGGATATCAACAAAAACAGAATAAGTAAGGATAAAAAGGTCTTCATTCGGTATTCACTTTCCAGACAACGACCCGTCTCTCGACCAGCCGCAACAGGCCGTCGGTAGCCACCGCAAGGGTGGTGATGACGGCGGCGCCGGCGAAGATGCGGGTCACGTGATAATTTTCCTGACCCTGGGCCACCAGCCACCCCAGCCCGGAGCTGGCGCCCATCATCTCCGAAGCGATAAGCATTATGAATGCGTACCCCGCGGCCAGTCGGACCCCGGTGAAAATCGTCGGAGCGCTCGACGGCAGGACCACCCGCGTGAAGAGGCCCACGCGGCCGAGCCCCAGGGAGCCGGCGGCCTTCAGCAGCAGGGGGTCGGCCGAACGGATGCCGTCGATGACGCTGAAGGTGATGGGCCAGAGGCAGAGCCACGCGATAATGAAAATCCTGGCGGACTGGCCGATGCCGAGGAAGAAGATGATGATGTGCGCCAGGATCAGCGGGTTCGCCTGCGCGAAGAGCTCCATGAGGGGTCCGACCGCCTCCCGCAGGCGCGGGAATCCTCCGCCCAAAACCAGCCCGAGGGGAAACCCGACTACCATGGCCGCCAGCAGCCCGCCGAAGGCGCGTTCAAGGCTGACCAGGGTATGGGTGACCAGCTCTCCGTTTTCAACCAGGTGCAGGCCTGTCGCCAGCACGGCCGACAACGGCGGGATGAACATGGGGTTGACCAACCCGAAGCGGGGGAGGATCTCCCACAACGCCAGAAAGACAATGACCGCTGCTGTCTTGTTCAGGAGTGGATAGTTCACTTGTTTCTCCTGCACCGGCCGTCCAGGGCATTCGGTACATCCTGCATCCGTGACGTCTGAACGCCTTTGCGAGCGGTTAATGCCTCTTGTTTTTGCATTCCGGTCAGTTGAGGCCGCCCGACGAAGTTCACCCGGCGTAACTGACGCGTAACGAAGCCGGCGACGTTGGACCCCGGCATACCGCTCGCAAAGGCGTTCAGACGTCACGGGTTCAGGCATATCTCCATCTCTTCTACCGGAAGCCGGCCGCTCTACCTGTCCACCGGCTGACCGATGTGACCGAAGTGCTTGAGGGCTTCGCTCGGATAGGAAGCCGCCTCCCGGTTAATGCGGCTGACCTCCAGCCCTCCGAACACGATGAAGATGAGAACCGCCCCCAGGGCCGCGACCGACACGGCCGGTCCCGGCAGCCTCGCGGCGCCGGCCGGGCCGGCCGGGCCGGTGACAAACGCACCCGCCTCCCACACTCCGGACAGACGGCGCTCCACATGGAGCAGCAGACGGTTCAGGAGGAAACCGAGGACCACGATGAAGGTCGCTCCGGCATAGATGCGGGGAATGAGGTAATTCATGGCCGAGTTGTGTACCAGGTATCCGAGCCCGGCGCTGGAGCCGAGCATCTCAGCCGCCACAAGTATCAGGAACGTCAGCCCCGCGCCTACCCGCATGCCGGTGAATATGGTGGGAAGCGCCGCCGGCAACACCACCTTGCAATACAGGTCCAGGCGCGAAATTCCCATTGACAAGGCCGTCCTGATCTGGGCGGGATCGACGTTGCGAGTTGCGGTGATGGTGAAGGACATGACCGGCCAGAGCGATACCCAGCTCACCACAGCCACCTTTGCCGTTTCCCCAATCCCGAAGAAGAGGAGAAATACCGGCAGCAGGGAAAAGGGGTTTACCTGGCTCAGGACGGTCAGGATCGGCCGCAGGGCCTGCTCGACCCCCACCAGCCGCCGTCCCAGCAGGAAACCCACGGGCATGCCTATCAGGATCGCGGTCAGGAGACCGGCCACGGCCCGCCACAGGCTGACAACGAGATGCATGCCGAGGGTCCCATCGCGGAACATCACGCCTGCCTCACGGAGCACGGTGGAAAAGGGGGGGACGAAATACGGGTCGATCCAGTCAAGACGGGGGGCGACTTCCCAGGCCGCGAGAAATACCGCCACCCCTGACCAGCGGAGCAGGAACCTCCTCAGCGACTCACCGGTTACAGACATGAACGATCCCTTTCCGGGCCTATCCTAAATAGTGTCCATCCGGAAACCCCGGGAAAATGTAGTGAGGGACGGGTCGGAACTTTCACGGAGTCTCTCGTACGGAACCCATGCATGTTCAAGGAATGGCGGCCTGTTCAGGCAAGAAGGCCATTGGCCCGGTGCTGTCCCGCGTCCGATTACGAGGGGCTTCGGGGAAGTTCCGACCCGTCCTCTGTCGACACTTTCCTGATGGAAACTAAATAGTCGCCGAAGGAGAGATGGCATCCTTTACCACGATGTTGCCCCCCTCCCGGCATTCCTGTGAGGGCCTGCTCTGCAGCAGTTCCCAGATACGGTGCCTCACCCAGCCGAATTCGGCGCTGGAGCGGATGTCGCTGTTGTGCCGCGGCCGCGGCAGGTCCACCTCCACGATCTCGCGGAAGGTGCCGGGATTGGAGGAAAAGATTGCCACCCTGTCGGCGAGAAAAACCGCCTCGTCTATACTGTGGGTGACGAAGATGATGGTCTTTTTCGTTTCGTCCCAGATCCGGAGCAGCTCGTCCTGGAGCGTCTCCCTGGTCTGGGCGTCCACCGCGGCGAAGGGCTCGTCCATGAGGAGCACCTCAGGGTCGTAGGCCAGGGCCCGGGCGATGGCGACCCGCTGCTTCATCCCGCCGGACAGCTCGTGGGGGTAGTGCTCCTCGAATCCCTCCAATCCCACCAGCCGGATGAAGTGATCGCTGATGCCGCGCCGCTCGCTCTTCGGAACCTTCTTGATCTCCAGCCCGAACTCCACGTTGCGCCGCACCGTGCGCCAGGGGAAGAGGGCGTACCCCTGAAGCACGATCCCCCTGTCCAGCGCGGGACCGGTGATCTCCTTGCCGTCGATATAGACCGCGCCGGAGGAGGGCCTGGTCAGCCCTGCCAGGATATCCAGCAGGGTGGACTTGCCGCATCCCGACGGTCCTACCAGGGCCACGAATTCACCGGCCCTGACCTGGAGATTGATGTCCTTGAGCGCCTGGAACTCTCTGGAGCCGTCGGCGCTTTTTTTCAGGTGGTAGACCTGCCCGATGTCCTTGAGGACTATTTTCAAATCTTCCTTATGCGTGCCATCACCGTGAGTAGCCATTGTAGTTGCTCCTGAAAAAACCGGATACGTGAGGTCACCGGACCCCGTCGAGGGACTTTCGATGCCAGCCGGTAAGCTTCCGCTCCAGGACGCCGAACAGTCCGTTTATCGAGAGGCCGAGCAGCGAGATAAGGACCGTGGCGGCGAACAGCCGCGGCATCTGGAAGTTGATCTGGGAATTCCAGACCAGCCAGCCGAGCCCGCGGCTGGCGCCTATCATCTCGGCCGCGATGAGCATGAAAAACGCGGTACCGGCCCCCATTTTCAACCCGCTGAAGATGGCGGGAGAAGAGGCCGGAAGAATAACTTTGAAGAAGAGGGTGAAGACTCCCGCTCCCATGGAGCGGGCGGACCTCACCAGTGTCGGGTCGGCCCCCTTCATTCCGGTCATGGTGCTGAAGAGAATGGGCCAGAACGACACCCAGAAGATCATGGCGACCTTCGAGACCTCTCCTATGCCGAAGAAAATGATGAACAGCGGGAAAAGCGAAAACGGGTTGACCTGTCCAAGGAAGCCGAGAACCGGGTTGACGACCCTTTCGAAAGGCCGGTATCCGCCTCCCAGGAGGAATCCCATAGGTATGGAAATCAGGGCCGCCACTACGAACCCTGCTCCGGCGCGGAAGAAACTGACCGCGGTATGTCCGGCCAGTTCACCCGACTTGTAAAACTCCACGAGGGTCTTCAGGACCAGCGAAGGCGGAGCAATGAATGTTTCCAGCAGCCCCCCGGCCCTGGGTGCAAGCTCCCAGATCACGAGGAAAAGAACTATGGACAGTTTGTTCAGGTGCCGCCATGCGGGGTGCCCGGATTCCTTGTTCGTTCCGCCCATTCAGATGGTCTCCAGAGTCGCCATGCTGGCCTGCCTGCTACGCGGTTTCGTTTCTTACCCGCCACCGGACCAGCTTCCTCTCCAGCAGGACAAGGGTATGGTTCAGGGTCATTCCGAGCAGGGCTATCGTTACGGCTGCCAGGAACAGCCTGGGTATCAGGTAATTTACCGACGAGTTGTGAACCAGCCAGCCGAGCCCGGTGCTGGCGCCGATCATCTCCGCGGCTATCAGCATCAGGAACGCGAAGGTGGCGCCCAGCCTCAGGCCGGTGAAGATGGAGGGAAGCGCTCCAGGGAAGAGGACCCGCGCGAAGATTGTCGCCCCGTTGCTTCCCATGGACCTGGCGAGCTTGACATAGGTGGGGTCCACCCCCTGGACCCCGCTGATGGTCGTGAAAAGTATCGGCCAGAGGCAGGACCAGAAGATGATGCAGAACTTGGCGATCTCGCCGATCCCGAAGAAGAGCACAAACAGGGGAAAGAGCGAGAAGGCGTTGATCTGCCCCAAGAGATTCAGGAGGGGATCCAGGAAACGGGCCGCCCGCGGGAACCACCCTCCCAGCACGAAGCCGAGGGGGATGCCCACCGCCGTGGCGGCGGCGAGCCCCAGCAAGGTCCGTTGCAGGCTGACCAGAACATGGGCCGGCAACTCGCCCTTGAGCACCAGCTTCACTCCTTCCGCCAGGATGGTGGAAGGAGGCGGAAAGAACCGTCCGTCGATCCATCCGAGCGTTGGGCAGAGTTGCCAGAGCACCAAGAGGAGTATGATCCCGTACCAGTCCAAGAGCAGGTCGTGTATCGCAAGGAAACGCCGCAGGAAAATCGACCCGGCCCCTTCCTTTTTCCCCGGCGCGGTTTTTCCCAGGGATGCTGGAACGGCACGCCGTTCCAGCATAATTCCCTCGCCGTCTTCAATCCGCACATTGCTCACGGCTTGCCTCCCCTGTCGGTTTCAGCGACCCGGCAAGTCGCCTGAAGCCTTCCCTGTTCGGTTTCCCGGACACAAATCAGATCGCCGCGGCCTTTTCCCTGACCTCCCCGGTCTGCATGGCCAGGAGGGTGTCGGCCCACTTGAACGCCCAGTCGTGCAGTTCCTTCTCGCCAAGCGGCGTCGGGACCTTGGATTCGATGTGATTGTATATTTTCTCGGCAAGCCGCTTGTAGACCTGAGCCTGGTCGGTATCGGGCAGTGCCTCGATGGTGGTCTTCCCCTGGAGCTCAGCCTGGGTCACGGTGACGGAGCGGGGCACGTACTCGACCACCTGGGTCTTGGTCTGGCTCACGAAATCGTCGATGATTTCCCTGGCGTAATCGGTGTTGATGGAGTTGGCGATCACCCCCCCCAGCAGCGCGCCGCCGTTGTTGGAGTACTTCTGTATCCCCTTGAAGAGGTTGTTTGCCGCATAGATCGCCATGAAGTCCGACGAAGATACGGTGAATACGTGCTGGGCGATCCCCTCGCGGATCGGCACGGCAAAGCCTCCGCATACAACATCGCCGAGGACGTCGTAGATGACCACGTCCAGGTCGAGCTCCTCGAAGACCCGCAGCTGCTTGAGCAGCTCGACCGCGGTTATGATGCCGCGACCGGCGCAGCCGACGCCTGGGGCCGGGCCTCCCGCCTCAACGCAGTAGATCCCGTTGAAACCCTCGAAAACCACCTCGCTGCTCTTCACCGCCTTCTTTTCCCGAAGCGTGTCGAGGATGGTCGGGATATATCCGCCTCCGCGAAGGGTCGTGGTGGAGTCGCTCTTGGGATCGCACCCTATCTGCATCACCTTGAGCCCTGAAACCGACAGCGCCGCGCTGATGTTCGAGGTGGTCGTGGACTTGCCGATACCCCCTTTCCCATAGATCGCGATCGTCTTGACTTTTTTTCCCATCTCTAGCTCCTTTTCTGATGATAGTTACGGCTACGGTTGCAGCCTGATATTCACTTTCCTGTCCATCTGCAGCACCTTGCCGTCCTGGATGACAAGGGTCAGGGAGCCGCAGTTGATGGTTCCGAGCATCTCGCGTATCGTCTGCATCATTTCCTGCTGGGTATCCTTTTTCTTGCGTACAATCAGCGTGCCTTTCGTCATGTATCACCTCTCAAGCCGCTTCGACCGCTTCTGGGGCCTGGCCCCACCTACTGGATAAGCCCCACCGCATCGGCCCTGCACTGACGGCAATGCCGGAACTGGGCGATGACCCCCTCGCAGGCGGCCCGGACCTCTTCCAACTGCTCCGGCGTCGGCGCACGGCTGGTTTCGAAATCGGCCTGCGGTATCAGGGGCATCACGTTCAGCACAAAGGCACCCCGTTTCCTGACCTCTTCGGCCACCCGGATCACCTCCCGGTCGTTCACTCCGGGGATGAGGACCGAATTGACCTTGACCGTCATCCCCAATTGCGCCGCCCTGGTAACGCCTTCGAGCTGGTTCTCGATCAGGATCTCAGCCGCCTCCCGACCCTCGTATCTCTTTCCATTGCGGGATATCCAGGAATAAATCCTGGCGCCGACGGCAGGGTCCAGGGCGCTGATGGTGACCGTCACGCTCCGGACGTCCAGTTCATCCAGCAACCGTATACGCTCCGGCAACAGCAGCCCGTTCGTGGACAGGCACTTGATCAGGTGCGGAAACTCGTTCCCTGCCAGGCGAAAGGTCTCGAAGGTCTCTTCGTTCGCCAGCGGGTCCCCGGGACCGGCGATCCCCACGACCTTTATGACAGGGCCGAGAACATCGCTCTTCATTACCTCCCGCACCTTCTCCAACGCCTCTTCAGGGGTAAGAATCCGGCTTGTGACACCCGGCCGGGATTCGTTGGCGCAATCATGCCTCCTGGTGCAGTAGCCGCACTTGATGTTGCAGCGCGGCGCAACCGGCAGGTGAATGCGGCCGTTCCGGTGATGATTGCCTCCGAAGCACGGATGACCCTGTATCGACTTTCGTTCCTTGCATGACGTTCCCACGAATCTCCTCCGTCCGAAATAAGTTTCCATCCGGAAAGTGTCAACAGGGGACGGGTCGGAACTTCCCCGAAGCCCCTCGTAATCGGTCACCATCCTTCACCCGGATCAAATACCCTGCCGGATTCAGGCGCTTTCCCCTGAGCCACCTGATTGCACTGAAGCCGTTCGAGAGACTCCGTGAAAGCCCCGACCCGTCCCTCATAACATTTTCCAGGGTTTCCGGATGGAAACTCAATGCGTTGCTCCGGAACGGCCGGTCCTGCCGCTACGGCTCTTTCCCCGACGGCAGGACCGGTTTCCGTTCCCGGAATAAAAAAAGGCCAAGAATGTGAATTCTTGGCCTCCAGTTTTTATGGTCAGCTTTCTCGATATATTCTATTTTTTAAGTAGATTATTATACGACAAAATTTTTGTCAAGATATATTTAACGCTTTTCTTCATATACCCCCGCCATCGTTGTAGTTCTGGCCGGTCAGCCGGATCTTTTCGCTCTTGTCCAGTTGAATGACCCGGCTGTCCTGAATGACGAGTGTAATGGTCCCATAGCGGATGGAAGCCAGGGCTTCCCTGATCTTCCGCTCCAACTCGGGCTGGATGGCGGGCAAGGGAGTGTCGTGGCTCATGGCTGGCTCCTTTGTTCGATATTTCGTGGTACATCGATCGAATAAAAGCACAAACCGCATCGGTCACGGACTTCAGCCGCTCAACCTTTCTCCGTCCTTTTCCTCTCCCCCGGCAAGCCGGTCAAACCAGGAAAAGGCCCGGTCGTAATGGATATCGTGCCCTCCGTCGAAGATCTCGAAGAAGAGCCTGTCCGCGCCGTGCCCCTCCAGCTCCCGGGCCAGCCTCCAGGAATGAGTGTAGGAAACAACGGGGTCGAAACGTCCGTGGTGCAGAGACAGGTTGACCGAAGCCAGATCCTCCACGAAATTGATGGGAGAGCGATCCCGGTATTCCAGGTCCGATTTACGTCCTGAACCGGGGCTCCCGCCGCAGCATGCCTCCACGTGAGGGGCATAGTCGGGATTTTCTCCATGCCAGACGTTCAGATCGGTAACCGGGACCCAGGAGCTTACCCCCTTCCACCGCCGGGGTGCGTGAGCCGCCATCATGAGCGCCATGTGACCGCCTCCGCTTCCCCCCAGGAGAAATATTTCTTCTTCGTCGATTGAGTGTTCGGCCGTCACCCTGTCAAGCGCGTCCAGAATGTCCTGCCGGGCGGCTGGAGACGCGCATGCCTGGCGGGCTCGCGGATTCGACGTGAGGTTGGGTCCCCGGAATTCCGGCAGGAGCAGGGCCCAGCCTCGCTCCATGCAACGGGGCAACATCTGGTCCAGTTGATTGAACCGGTCATAACTCCATGTATGCAGACCTATCACGAGCGGCGCTTTGAGGCGATTGTCGGGCAGATGGAGAAGCGCCTTCTCCTCGGACCCATCCAGTGACGAAACGACTGTTATTTCCCTGATATGCGACTGCTGCGGCACATAACCTCCTGAAGCTTTGATTCCAAACTTGTTGTTACAGGCCCTTTCCCGATGTCCGTGGAAGGGTTTAATCGATTCTGCCGATGATTAGTGTCCATCCGGAACCCCCGGGAACATGTAGTGAGGGACGAGTCGGGACTTTCACGGAGTCTCTCGTACGGAACTCATGCATGTTCGAGGGATAGCAGCCTGTTCGGGCAAGAAGGCCATTGGCCCGGTGCTGTCCCGCGTCCGATTACGAGGGGCTTCGGGGAAGTTCCGGCCCGTCCCCTGTCGGCACTTTCCGGATGGAAACTTATATGCCTCAGATGGATGCTCCCGGGTTGATAAAGCCCGACTCCAGTTCGAAAATCCTGTCACCCCATTCACGCGCCCAGATACGGAGGTCATCGGCGTTCAGAGGGGTGGGTACGCTGCCGTCCCGGTTTTCAATGATCTGCTTCGCGAGCCTCCGGTAGATATAGGCGTGGTTTGACATGGGGGCCGCCTCCAGGACTGTCTGGCCGTAGAGCTCGCTCTGAATCAGCACCGTCGAATTGGGGACGTATGATACGGCCCTGACCCCGGTACGCCTAGCAAAATCACGCACAATGGACTCGGCGAACGGCGAGGTGAGTCCATTGGCGATGATGCCGCCCAGCTTCGCCCCCCCCGCCGGCGCGTTCTTCGAGAGTATGCGGAAAATCGTGTTCGTCGTAAAGAGCGAGGGGAAATCCTGGGTCGTTACCACGTAGGCGCGCTCAAACCTTATCTGTTCCGAAGGAAAACTGAAGACGCCGCACAGGACCTCCAGCGGCAGGTCGTACAGCACCACGTCGGGTCGGCATCTGTCGAACAGCGCGCTGCCGTGAAGGAAGGAGAACACCTCCCTGATGCCGCGTCCGGCGCAATCGCCCGACTGGAACAGGCTCAGCGCCTCGATGCAGAGCACGCCTCTGAACCCTTTCACGGAGACGTCCTCCAGTCGGATATCACGACCCTTCTGCAGCATCTCGAACAGTGTCGGTAACTCCATCGAACCCCGAAGGACGCTGGTGGAATCGTTCTGGGGGTCGAGTCCTATCTGGATGACCCTGTATCCTTCTTCGGCGAGCGCCGCGCTGATGTTTGAGGTAACGGTCGATGTGCCCGCGCCCCCTCTTCCATAAAAAGCGATGTGTTGTGCTGCCATCGGTTTCTGCCTCCATGCGGTTGTGCCGGGCCGGACGTTCGAAAATGGTTTTCTTTCTAGTGCCGCTTCGCGCCTGGATTTCAGCGGTCCGTTCCCGGCATGCCCACGATGAAAAAACAGGGGGAAACAAGTCCCCCCTACCATGATGAAGGCTCACTAACCGAAATCTGCTACGGACCGGCTTAGAACGCAACGGTAGCCTGCATGCGGTACTGCATGTCGTCGGTGCGGGTGCCGTTCGTCGGGTTCTGCCTGTGGATGCTGCCCACGTCGGCCTGGAGC